>Ga0233412_10001288_pt1 | contig 13291 bp, 14 predicted proteins | sample Na_anoxic_4_MG_FD_180667 | JGI IMG/M metagenome (GOLD analysis project Ga0233412, IMG submission 180667) | Seawater microbial communities from Saanich Inlet, British Columbia, Canada - Na_anoxic_4_MG | ecosystem: Environmental > Aquatic > Marine > Inlet | place: Canada: British Columbia... | reverse complement strand
GAGAAGCGGTCCTGGCCGTTGAGCTGCAGCTTGGCAACCCCGACCGGGTTCTCGCCCCAGCAATGCAGGTCCAGCGCGGTCTCCGCCAGCACGAAGGTGCCCGCGTCAGACACGGTGGAGGTCAGCGCGCTGTTGAAGTTCGGCGCTCTGTAGCTCCCGGACCAGGCGGTGCCATTGTCCGCCTCGGCACCAGCGTCCACGAACATACCACCAGCCGCGATATTGCCGATGAACTCGCCCGCACCCGCCGCGCCCGGACCCGCGAACGCGTGGATCGCGTTCGGCAGAGCATCGATGGCGTCGGTGTAGTTGAACGGCTGCGCGCCCAGCACCTCGTACAGGATGTTGTTGCACTCGAGGGACGAGCAGTAGTCGACGTTCGCGTCAGGCTGCACAACCCAGATCAGCTCCTTGCAAGGATGGTTAAAGTTGAGCTTGATCTTGTTGGAAGACGAACCGACAGACTCATCACCGGTGAACTGCAGCTGCTCGATGAGGTACTCATGCGGGTTCTGCGCCATCCGGCGACGCTCATCAGTGTCAAGGAAGACGTAGTCCACGTACAGGGACGCAGCCACCAGGGACTGGTTGTACGCCGCAGACACCTTGGTAGCGGTGAAGCTGCTGCCGCTGCAGTCCAGGTTGGACACAGCCCACAGGCACTCGTCAATCGGGCGCAGATCAAGGTTGATCTTCACCTCGTGGTACTGGAGCGCGATCAGCGGCAGAGCCAGACCGGGGTTACGGCAGTACCAGAACTGGAGCGGGACGTACAGGGTCGTCTCCGGCAGGGCGCGGCGCGGGGCGCACACCTGGGTCGGCGCGCTGCTAGAGCACGGGCCGTCCACCTCCGCGAAGGACGGGTCGGTGATGTAGGTCAGCTGGGTAGTGTTACCCACCATCTTGTAGTAGCCACGCTCGTTGCAGCACAGGGTCAGCTGGTTCCAGATATGCATCCAGTCACCATACTGGCGGTCAATGCGCTGGCCGCCAATCTCGACCTCCACCTGGGAGATCAGCTGCTCGCCGGGGAAGTCCAACCAGCGCGCGAACACGCCGTTCACGCCATCCTGCCCGGTTATCGAAGCGTTCGCCATCGCCTGGTCAATCTGGGGCAGGGTAACCTGCAGGTACGTGCGGTACGCAAGATCACCATTACGGCTGATCGTGCAAGTCACACGGCGGCCGAAGTCGGCCTGGCCATTGAACGTCTGCTCAATCGACTCCATCGCGAAGTTAGTGTGACGACGGTAGGTCACCTTCCAGAAGGTGATCTGCGGGTTACCGGTCAGGTACACGTCCTGCGCGCCGTAAGCGACGAGTTGCATAAGTCCACCACCCATAGTTATACTATTGCTAAAGAAAAAAAATCGTGGGAGAAACCTTAATAAGACACTCCTTAACAACGTTTATCAGCGCCCGGCCACCATTCACGGCACATAATCGGGCATCAGCTTCCGGATGTCGACGCTGTCGCGCAAGAACGTCTTAAGAAAGCCCTCGCACATCACCTCCCTCTTATTCTGGTGAGGCTTGGAGAATATGTACTTATCTCCTCTTTTCTTAACGTTCCATCCATCCTGTACAGCATTGTACACGAGTGCCATCTTGTGCAAAGTTATCACATTGATGTTACTATGGTCACCGAGCTCGATCGATATGTCCATTATTCATCAATAAGAAGATAGAAAAAACTAGAAGTTGACACACATGAAATTAAAAACTCTTTCACACTAATCGTATGCATGCCGATCTTCAAACCGAAGACAAGTAAGCAGATAACGGTGGATGCAAAGAGTGTCGTGACGTTAGATGGTAAGCACTCCAGTATTTGTGCGACCTTCGAAGAAGACGACGCGCGACTAGTTATCCTCCGCGCCGAGAGAAAGGTCCTGAAACAAAAGGTGTTGGACAACACGGACCCGACAATCGTGCTGGAATGCGGCGACCGACTACGGGACATCGCAAAAGAAATTGGAGCATTGAAGGAGCGAAAGACAAAGTACTTTCTAGACAATTCCGAGTTAGTGTTTGACTACTTCGAGGAGAAGAAACGCATCGGTGCAATAGACACCGCCCCCAAAGAGGTTAGTGCCGGGGCGAAGACAGTGAAGTCCTTCTTCAAGATGGCAGATGGTTCGGGCGGGGGTGAGCCGACGTGTGGCCAACAGCGAGAGCGTCCAGAAGCGAGCGTGGTTCAGAAGTATCTGGCGAACGTGGACACGGACTTTTTGGACATGGGTAACTACGTGTACACAAGCGACCAGTGTCCGAAATGTGGAAAGGGGGAGTTGATAAGCGTAGAGCATGAGGGTGTGTCTGTATGCAACTGGTGCGGAGGCAGTGTACCAATTCTGATAGAAAACGAGAAACCCTCTTACAAAGAGCCACCCAAAGAAGTATGCTTCTACGCTTACAAAAGGATCAACCACTTCCGCGAGATACTAGCGCAATTTCAGGCCAAAGAGACCACGCAAATACCAGACGAGGTGCTCGACAACATACGTCGGCAAATCCAGAAGGAGCGTATTGAAGTGCCCACACTCAACAACAAGAAGGCGAAAGAAATACTCAAAAAACTCGGCTACAACAAGTATTACGAGCACATACCGTTCATCAAGGATAAGCTCGGCATAAAGCCTCCTGTCATGAGCCAAGAGCTCGAGGAGACGTTATGCAGTTTATTCATGGACATCCAAGGACCATATGCTAGATATATCCCTGACAATCGGGTGAACTTCCTCAACTACTATTACACTGTCTATAAGTTATGTGAGCTCCTGGAGCAGACCCAGTTCCTACCGTTTTTCCCGATGCTGAAGGATATGGGAAAAAGGATAGAGCAAGACGCTATATGGAAGCGAATATGTGAGGACCTAAGCTGGGAGTTTATCCCGACCGTTTGACTAAAGCAAGCAATGCGGGATGGTATAGGCCAGCCTTCTTGCGAAGGTCAAATCGCTCGGATAGTGAACGCCACCGTCTACCCGAAGGAAAGCGCATCGTTCGCCGAGCGCCAGTATCTTGTCAGCCTTCTCGGGATGGTATTTGGCTTTGGTTCGGGCGAGCAAATAAGCTTGGAGTGCGTGCCCAGAAGGGAACGATGGACTATAGGATGTCGGCGTATCAATGTGACCCATGTTAGGGTCGGTTTGGTAAGGACGTCGCCTGTTAAATAGCAGCTTAAAAAAAAGCACCATCGTCATCATTATCGTCGTCACAGACGGACTAAGGGCGGTATCGCTGTGCTCTGGCATCGACGCGTTGAAAACGGCGCTGGCCCCCCCGCGATCAGCGAGGTGGAAAAGCTTCGTAGTTTGCTCATCGCGTGAGCCGACTATGGGTTTCATGTATGCAGCTTCCAGCTCGTCGTCCGGGTGGAGCATGATGGTCGGAAGCTTGGAATAATAGCGCGAGGACGAAAAGGAGAGGAACGCGGCCAATGGAGACAATGCGAGAAGTATAAGCACCACCCATACAACGGAAATGACATTAGACATTTGCTGTTTACACATGAGATTATTATGCGTCCCACCTAGCTAGGTGTAGGCGACTATGTAAACGTTTAGGTATGCGGCAAAGCAAAGCCACAGTCCGTACGGAACGAGGAGCCAATATGCTCGTTTATCGATCCTCGCAAACCCCCTCATGGTAGGAACGAGAAGGGCTAGGATTACACATATGTCAAGCAACGCCAACAATGGTTTCTTAAGATGAAAGAATAACGTCGTCCATATCAGGTTGAGACCTAGTTGCACGAGAAAGTACGTGATTGGTTCGCAGTAGGGCCAGCAGTTCGGAGACCACCACACGATGGCGAGCGCGATAGCCATCAAAACATAGAGAACGGGCCAGACGCGCCGGAACACCCACGGCGGAGGGGTAAGAGAGGACTTGGTGAGTGAGCGATACCAATTATCACCTGCACTTATCATGTGGGCTATATAAGGTCGCCACATGATAATTATGTCCAATACGTAGACCGGGGCAACTTAGGCCGGGAAGCCGACCAGATTGGCGCCGATGCCGAACCCTGCACCCGAACGCGCGGTGGTAGCCATGGACGGGATGTAGGTGTCCATCAAACTGAAGGTCGCCGCCGCCGTCAGCGCGATAAGAGCGATCTCATCCAGCTTCAGCGACTTCTGGGGGATGGCGAAGGCCGCCAGAGCCACCATAAGGCCTTCGACCAGATACTTAATCACGCGCCGCAGAAGTTCGCCAAGATCCAAAACATTGCCAAGCTGCATTCGATTATAACTAAATGCAAGAAAAAAATATTATCGCGGGCAAGCGGCTTAAACCTTTCGAGGAGATTACTAATACATATGAGTGCGATGAGGACGTCGAGTGGTGGCGCGAACCCCCCTAAAGGAGTCGTACTGCCTAAAGGGGGCGACGGTGCGCCCAATCCGCGCTATGTCGATTTGCTCGCCGAGGACAAGCCTATTGCCGGACAGAAGTTCTGCTGCATTTCTTTTGTTTCGCCTGAGAAACTCCTTAAGAATAGGGATGTCTTCCTGTTTAATGAGTTCGTGAAACACTGGGGGATCGCGAAGCCCATGGAGAGGTACAACCAGTTCCTCAACTTTATCGCGTACAAGTACAGTGTCGACTTCGACAAGCTGGCCGCAGACCTGAAGGACTTCGTGGCAGACCAAAGCAGCACACTGAATGAGACGACCATTGGAGACGACTATAAGACCTTCCTCGACAGTAAGGAGGAGGAGTTGACGTCTGCGTTCGAGACTGCAAATGAGTTCCAGACGTCTACCCGCGGTATCAAGGTGCGTGGGGCTTTCCCCTCTCAAGAGGAAGCAGAGATGCGTTCTAAGTTGCTGCGTGAGTCCGACCCCGACCACGACATATTCGTGGGACCGGTGGGTATGTGGATGCCCTGGCACCCTGAGGCGTACAAGACTGGTCGGGTTGAGTACATGGAGGCTGAGCTTAATCAGCTAATGAGCGAGAAGCAACAGAATGAGGTGAAGGCGAAGGAGGACTTTGATGGGCGTATCAGAGATGCGCGGGAAAAGGCGATTAAGGACAACATTGAGAAGGCGAAGGCTAGTGGGAACAAACTTACACAAGGGCTTGATGCGGACGGGAACTTGGTGGGTGTGGCCAATGCAAGCACTGTGGAGACTGCCTTGTCGGGAGGGGGAGGCGATGCAATCTCTACTGCCGATATCCGTCGGGAGTTGTTCGAGGGCGAGAACGTGGTGATGGAGAAGGATGGTGATCATGGTCTGAGCCGACTGGGCAACACGATTATATCGCCGAAGCCGGCCGGCGATGACGGCAGCAAGTAAACGGAGTTCTATAATACTAATGTCTGTGATACTAGTATAATGGCGGATGGGAAAGAGAAAAGGGTGAGTAGTGGATGGTACGCGCGCACAGCGAAAAGGTTCGAAGACCTGAAGAAGAAGGATGAGGGAGGCCGTGTGAACGCCCCGACGAGCCGTGTGTATAGATGGTTCAAGAAAGGCAGACCGGCTGATGGACTTGGGGATCGCGTCGAAACGAGGACACCTCGTAGCAGCACAAGAAGGTCATCCAGCACAAGAACTCCATCAAGCAGAAGAACTCCATCAAGCAGAAGAACTCCATCGTCAGTCAAGAGCGTTGACAGTGGAACTAGAAAGGCACGCGAGATGTCACCGGGTGCTTTTGCGCGCGACTTAGGCGAACGAACCAAAGCACAAATAGCTAGAGGGCGCGCTCGAATGGGGGAGGCGCGTGCGCGCGGCTGGACTATCTTCAAACACGTCCGCGGGGGCCGGAGAAGACATACTCGTCGCCGTGCTCGTCGTTAAAATTGATCAAATATTATCCCTACATATGTATAGGAATAATACGTATGTCGCCCCCACCGACTGCCCCTACAGGGATCAGCGCTCGTTCCGGTCGGTGCGCCTACATGGACGCCGAGGACGGCCCGTGCAAACGAAAGACTGGTTTGACGGCCATTAAATGCCGATGCGAGAAAACATTTTGCCCGAGACATCGTTTGCCAGAGAAGCATACTTGTTCGTTTGACTTCCGTTCTCATCATTTGGCGGAGATGGACACCCTAGTTGGCAACATGAAATGTGTTGCGAGCAAGGTAGTTGAGACTTAGAGGTCTTGGCCCAGCCCTTCTACTTACGAGGCGTGGGGCGTTCATCCATATCTGGGTTCCCGCCCGTTTCTACGTGTTCATCGCGTGTTATGCAGCGCCAATACTTAGGTGCGTCGACCGCCCTCGAGCCGTATCGGCAAGTCCTGAAGGCCTTTCTAAGGGCGCGGGTCTCGGCGTCCGGTTTCGCCTTTTTTGATTTGCCTCCCTTCCACCAGGACGCTCGGCGCTTCTCTCTCTCGTCGTCGTATAGTCGCTTTCGTCCTTGCCAATCCCCGAGATCGCGGTTTATCTTCCATTTGAACGATTTAAGTGCCATGTCTTGGCCTTGGTCTGGAAGCGAGTGTTCCTCTGCGACTTTAATGAAGCGCTCGTACTCACCGATTAAATCGTTTCTTTCTCGATCTAAATCAGATGAACGATTGCGCTCATCCCTCAATCTAGCGAGCGTCCTTTTTACCTCTTGCGCGTGGACGTTGCCACGTGCCGTCTCCGACAGGTTGCCGTCGACCAGCTGGTTGTAGGTCTCTATATGACCGCCCCCTCTCTTCTGATGACGACGACCCTTTCTCCTTCGGGTCGTCATCTTTTGTTTGCGTACCAAGCGGCTTCTGCGTGAGGCTGCGCCTCTTCTACGTGCCAAACGGCTTCTGCGTGAGGCTGCGCCTCTTCTGCGTGCCAAACGGCTTCTGCGTGAGGCTGCGCCTCTTCTGCGTGAGGCTGCGCCTCTTCTGCGTGAGGCTGCGCCTCTTCTGCGTGAGGCTGCGCCTCTTCTGCGTGAGGCTGCGCCTCTTCTGCGTGAGGCTGCGCCTCTTCTGCGTGCCAAGCGGCTTCTACGTGCCATCACTATGTTGTATGTCCAGATAATTGTATCCCCCACGAGTACATAACACCCGATAGAAAAGCACGAAGAAGCTCTCCATGCGCTCGCATATCAAGAAACGCGATAGTGGTTGTGAAACGAGGTGGGTCGCGCACCACAACGTCCCCGGGTCAAGGTCGCGCTAGCGGGAAAATTGAAACGCCCACCCCACGTATAGGAAGGTAACACAGACAACAGATGATCGGGAGTGCACCCCAACGCGACGACCACCCATTCAATATGCCCCCCGCCGACCTAAGTGCGATGACGTACAACAAGCGCCTAGAACTGACCATCCCGGCCGCCCAACGTCGCAAGATCGCGTTCGCCGCTGGAGAGTGGGGCCAGGGGTCATTTGTGGGGATTGAAGTCGCCCAGAACATTATCAATCTCGGGCGGCGACACAAGTGCCTCAGGTTAGGAACGCAGTTCGGTGGGACGGACGGCGAACCGGGAGTGGCAGAAGACACGGAAGGGCAGCTGGAGAACAAAATCCTCAACTGGTCTTCGTTGTACCTCTGTTGGAGGGCGCTCCAACATAAGGACGAACAGGGCCGGTCCATGCCACCGGCCGTGGCAGATACCATCTTCAATGCGACGTTTGACAAGCTTGAGGAGGAAACTGGCCTCACAGTCGCCTTCACTGACGGGAATGAGGAATAAATGCAATCATGCCGGTCACCACCTAGACTTCTTAACACTGATGCGCTGCCCTGCGCTTTTCTTCCTCCCGCCAGCAGGATCGTACTGCACCTCATCGTCGTCGCTATCTAAATCTTTTGATATCGCCCAGAACTCCTTCGAACCCAGCCGGAAGTCCGGGTGGGACTCGGCTTTGTACCAGAATATCTGGTCCTGTAGCTTGTTTGACTTCGAGTTGTTATTAATAACGAGACACTCGTAGTTCTCCGTGCACTGATCCATAACCTGACAGAACGATTCAAACGTGGGAAACATACCCGCATAGTTCTCCCAAATACGGCGGCGATTGGCGATGTAAGGTTCTCTCAAGATAAAAACGTAGTCGATATTGGTGCGGAGATTAGGAGGTACACCCAGTGGGTACTGCATAGTAATCACCAACATGACCTTCCAATGTCGGCCATTCATGAACAGTAGCCTCATCATCTTGTCTTTTGTCCAAGACGCATCGTACAAACAGTCGTCGAGGATGACGAATGTTCGGGGATCAATCCTCGAGCGGCCATAACTTGTCATGTCCTTCTTCACCTGCTTCAGCACAGTCTTTTGCCTCTTAAGAACGTTTTCGATAATGGCCGTACAGTATTCGTCGTGTATAAACAGCTTGGGCACATGCTGGCTATAGAAACCATTGCCGGCTTCCGTGCCGGAGATAACGGTGCCAATTGGAATGTCTTGGTGGTAATAGAGAAGGTCACGCACTAAAAAACTCTTACCCGTGTCTCTACGACCAATTAGAACTACAACAGGTCCCTTGTTCTCATCAGGACGGAAGCTAATGTGCTTCATATCAAACTTTCGGAGCTCCAGCGTCATCGATGGTGTAGAAGTATAAAAGAACTTATTGCTAAATACGCGGTAGATGATAAGTTCAGGGCTTGAAAATAAAGTGGCCTTAAGACTAATGGAGTTCCCCTTCACCTACAGGAAGTGGTCGCCGGGTCCCCTTCTTGAGGCACTGGCAAACACGCCGACACTCGGGTTGTCCGACCCACAGGTGTACTCGCCAATCCACGACAAGTTCTTCGTACTCGGGGAGAGCAACTGTCACGTAGCGACCTTCAACAATGCATGGATATTAAAGGACATAGGCGATCTCAGTGGCAACACACTGCAAGGATGCGTGGTGACCAAAGGGGACGACTGCACAAACAAGCGAGACGCATTCATGAAGATATCTCCGCTGGTAGACCCCGTGAAGTTCGCTACTGGCAAATGTCCGGGTGACGTTGACATGTGCCGAGCGCTTCCAGTCTGGGGAGATAAATCCGTCTCCTACCCGACAACATCGGATCAAGACAACATTCCATACGTGGACACATTTTTCACCTATTTGACAAGCCAGCTCTTACACCATCATGGGTTTATCAATGGACTGGATTATTACGGGGCGGTCATAGGTAAACAGTCAAACTACCTATACAACGCCATCGACGACATCGAGAGCCTTGAAGAGTCGGAATACTTCAATGATAAGCATGGAGAGCTCTTTCACATGGACGACAGCATTCGCCGTGAAGTTATGCGACATTCAGCCGTTAACCGTCCGGCGTTAGACATAAAAGAAGATTGCACACCCATATCACTAGACGTCGCCGACATAGGTGAGCTTGACGAGCTAACTGTACTGAGGGAAAACATCGTGGAGGACGCGAGCGGTATGGAAGAAGTGATGCGGCTTACGCCAGCCGCGGACGACACCGGCGTCGGCGAAACAGTGCTGCAGTGCAACGACGACGAGTCAGAGTACTGCTCTTCGAGATCATCTGATACCGAAGCGGAAACAAGCGACCTAGATGATGACGAGGGTGATGATGAAGGTGATGGTTCCGCCGACGACAGTATGTCGGAGTACGATGAAGACGCCGTAGCATATCTGAGTATGCACGACTATCCGGTCCAATTGTCCTTTCTTGAAAAGTGCGAACGCACCGTAGACAGCCTCCTCATCGACGAGCACGCCGACCTCTCGGAAGGGGAATGGGAGTCGATGATACTTCAACTGCTCATGTCATTGATTACCTATCAAAAGTGTTTCAAATTGACACATAACGACCTACACACTAATAACGTGATGTATATCGAGACACAGAAGCCCTTTCTCTATTACAAAGTAGGCGGCCGACACTACAAGGTCCCGACTTTCGGGAAGATATACAAGATCATTGACTTTGGGAGGGCTATATATTGGTTCCGAGGGCAGAAAGTATGCAGCAATAGCTTTGCCCCGGACGGGGATGCGGGCGGCCAGTACAATTGTGAACCCTTTCTCGTACCGGAAAAGCCGAGACTAGAGCCAAATCTTAGTTTTGATTTGTGCAGATTCGCCACGTCCCTTTACGACTGTGTCGTTGGAGATGACGGTGAGGAGGAAGGAGACTGGTGGCCGATTATAAAGCTTGTGCTTGGATGGTGCCGAGACGACAAAAAACGTAATGTACTGTACAAGAGCAACGGAGAAGAGAGGTATCCAGACTTCAAGCTGTATAAAATGATCGCAAGAACGGTACACGAGCATGTGCCAGAGAAAGTTCTACAATGTCCACTGTTCAACGCCTATGTGGTGGGCAGGAAAACCATCAACAAATCGCAGAAGATCATGAACATTGACACGCTCCCCATCTACGCATAGACATAATCCGGTGAAACAAAAACATCACAGTTAAAACCATACGTGTTTTAACAGTGACAGTGACAGTGACAGTGATCGTGGCCTAGAAGCCAGGCTCCGTGGTGCTTACCTGGGCGGAAGCCATCTTCGCACCACCACCTCCACTTTTCCCTAGCTGTTGTAAGATGAAGAGTGCGCCTAGTGCGCTTAAGTAAACTACGACACTGTCCTTAATGATGTCCTTTGTGGGATGCGCTTCCTTTGAAGTTAGCTTTCCCTCCATTAGTCGGAATATCACAAAGACGAGCATCACGGCCGTCGCGGTCCAGAACATACTGTCCATAATCATAAATAACATTATGGACAAGTGCTTACAACGCGCCTAAAGAGCCGTGATGTCTAGTGGAGCAAGCGAGACGGCCGAACCGATTTGCAGGGATGGACCGTCACCATCTGCCGCCTCGGACTGGGCTTCTGACTGCTGCCTTTCTCTCTGGAGTTGGTCTAGTCGTTCCAGCGTTTTGGGTGCGCTCACTACCTCTTCCTTTCCCGAGGATGACATTATGTGGTCGTCGTCTGAAAAAGAGATGGCAGGCTGCTGGGTTTCGACCGCGGTGGCAGGCGGCGGGGTGCGTGTCTCAATAACAATCTCCGGCGCGGCGGCGGTGTCGGCGCTCGCGGCGGGAACCTGCGCTTCTTCTACGTCGACGGCGACAGCAGCGGCGTCCGGTCGGACCGGTAAGTTCGGCTCGCGGTCTGCGACGGCAACCTCTTCCTCGACTGTCTCCTCCCCCAATACCTCACTCTTCTCCTCGACGATCGTGTCCTTGTCCTGCGTCTCCTCCATGTACGCGCGAAGGATTTCCTCCATAGGGATACCGTCCCTTATTGCCATCATCATGCATTCCCGCACGATGAGCTCGAGCTCTCTATTTCTCTTCTGGACTTCCAGCGACGGGATCCCCTTCTCGAAGAGATAAACATTTGTATATACCTTTCTAGCACACTGGATGTAGACTCTGTGTACAAAGTCATCAAGCGATGGTACATTGACATCGACTTTCTTTTGTTGCGTGCCTACCCGTACACAGCTGAGCGCCTTTAGCTGCACGATGTGGATGCAGGTTATCAGGTCAGGCAAATAAGAACAGCCACTCCGATCCGTGATGCGCTTACACTCATCGGCGATCATTGTAGCATTCCAGCCTGGCACTCGCCCTAAGAACGTCTGAAACGTGGCCAGATACTTCTCTGCCTCGTCGTTGGCTGCACACACACGCCACGCTTCGTCGAATATAGACCGGAGCCCCTCAGCCACGAGTGGGGTTAGCATGTTCACGAGTCTGGCGCACCACTCATTCTTAGACTCGTTCAGGCTCGCCAGCGAATAATCGTCCATTTCTTTGACGACACATTCCTTAATCGTCTTCACAACGTAAATACATCGCGTACAGGGAAAATGCCAAGAACAGTACCTCGCTGCGGCTTTCCACCCTCATCTTTTGTATGTCAATCCACAGCGAATATGTCCACTCTCCCGCATCACATCGGCGTTCCACCTCAGACAGTAGATCAAGCCCACTGTATCCCTTCTCGTACATTTTCCGTGCTGTGGACAATAAGTTCGCACAATTCAGCTTAGGCACCGTCTTGGCGAGTAAGCACGTCAACCCCGCAGCTCGCTCCTCAGCAAGTCGTGCATATCCTTTGACAGACTTAGCGGTCGAGCGGAAGGATTGTGCCAATGCCTGTTTGTGGAGGTCGCCGCTTGGCGGCAGAGGAACATATATCGAGCAAAACCGCGACAAAATAGGTCGCAGGATCCCTGAGAGGCTCTGGACAATAATGAAAAACCTAGTCGTGTGTGTGAATAGTTCCAAACACCTTCTCAGCGCCGACTGCGCGTCCATTGTCAGCTTATCAGCGTTCATCAAAACTACACACTTGCATGGCACGCCCGGTCGTAGACCGATGTTTGTCTTCGCGAAGAACTTCAACTCCTCCCTTATAAACTTGATACCTTTCCCATGAGCGCACTCGACGTATCGCACATACTCGGCAATGGTTGATCTGTTGCCACCGTAAATGTAACCGATATAGTTACCCATTAGCGTTCTCTTACCCGAGCCAGACGGGCCATGCAATAGTATGTTAGGTATCTTACCCGTATCAGCATATCCATTTAAAACGTTGACTATGGACTGGTGCAGACTCATAGTCAATATGATTATATTAAGAAGCGTGTGACGTTTAAACCGGTCTTGCGCTAATGGCAGTTTCGACCTATGCCCAAGACTGCAATGAGTGAGTGTATGGGTTACTTTTAAAGGCGGCTATGTAATCCGAGTGCATGCGCTCCGAATGCACGTTCTGCCCCTGCGCCGGCTGGGCGTCTATATATCCATGCGTCTGGGCGCTAGGGACTGCGCTGGGGCCGCCGCTCCTCACCAAATCCCGCGTGTTGAACCGGTCCCCCTCGACCTTCCCAATGTTGAGGTTCTGCCCGCTCATCATCATTGCGGTTCCACCCTGATGGGGGCGATTCGCGTAGGTCTTGTTGCCGTTATTGTGCTGGTTGTACGCGCTAACGTAGCTTGCTTTCCCAGCTCTGCTCATATCGCCCCCGGCGGCGCCGGCGTACTGCACAGACGTGCTGTCGCGTTGATTGCGAATAGCCTGCTGGGCAGCGACGGTGTAGGCGGCTCCGGCTTGGTTCTCCATATTCAGATGGTTGTTGTCTAAGAGCCCCGCAGTCATCTCGCGTATCGTGGTAGGAGCTCTGTCTGCGGGATTGTGGACGGGGGCGGCAACATGGGTGGTGGCCACGTAGCCGTTCGGGCATATGTTTCCCACTACGTCTTCCTTGCGCGAAGGCCGCAATACATCCATAAGAGGGGCAAGCGCAGCACGCATCATGCCACCGACTATGCCCAAAGAGCCTTCATTTGAAGTGTCCCGGTTGTTGGGCAGTATCTCAAACACGTCGCGACCGTAA
>Ga0233412_10001284_pt1 | contig 13330 bp, 10 predicted proteins | sample Na_anoxic_4_MG_FD_180667 | JGI IMG/M metagenome (GOLD analysis project Ga0233412, IMG submission 180667) | Seawater microbial communities from Saanich Inlet, British Columbia, Canada - Na_anoxic_4_MG | ecosystem: Environmental > Aquatic > Marine > Inlet | place: Canada: British Columbia... | reverse complement strand
TACCCGGGAATGGAAAGGACTGACTTAGTGAAACCTGCATCTGCGTCATCGGCTCCTGATCCAGGTCAAAGGTGTCGGTCGGGAGGTTTAGCGCATTCAGTCCGAGGGTTGGATCAGGCAATGCGCCAACCTGCGACGGGATCGCATTGAGTGCTTCGGCTTGTGAGCGGAGTACGGCAAGCGACTGGTTGTTGGCCAATGAAAGCTCGATGGCTCTTTGCAAGGTCAACATTCTGGAGTCTGTATCCGGCAATATTGCATGCGTCGGCTCGATGGTTTCAGATGACCCGGCCGCAAACACTTGTCCATTCGCGAACATCAGGTACGCCATGGTCAGGCTTGCAATAGCAACGATAAAATTCAATTTTTTCTGCAGCATTTTCTCTGCCTTGTTTTGGTAGCCTACATGTCGTGTGTGATAACACACGCATGAACAGCTCCCGATTCGTTAACTACCGATCCCGCTTTTCAGGGGAAATCGACAGGTATTGGAATGGGTGGTAACCGGGCGGAATCGACCGGTGTGGAGAATGGATGCTATTTCAGAAAAATACAGAGCTGCAAATGCAGCGGTGGTGATGACTGTGGGTCGGGTGGTTGGTTTTCAGCCAGCAAAAACTGATCCACGCTGTAGTCAGCATCGACGGGCGATGCATGGTCAGAAATTGAAACCGGACGGAAGTGATCTGACTCGGTATCTAAAGATTGATCGCTGATGACAGCTTCGGTCGTCGCGCATGCATCGACGCACAGTACAGGTGCGTGTTCCGGGCAGTCATCGCAGAGTGAATAAGCCATGGCACAGGACATTGCAGCGATGTTGCTGACCAGCAGAACTACGGCCAGCAAGACCACCCGATTGAATCGATAGTGTCGTCGAAATCGCTGCATCCGCGGAGTTTACCATAAGCGCTTATATCAAGAGTGTGCGTTCGGTCCGGTAAATTACCGGATTATGGCGGCACCTCAAAAGGCCCTTTATGGACTGATGGGCCGGGGGTTGGCAGGCCAGGCGCTAGAAAATAGAGGGTCGGATGTCGAGGCGGCGCACGACCAGGTAGCGCATCCACGCAACCCACAAGAGGGTATCGAGAAGTGTCGCCATGGCCGCACCACGAACGCCAAATAACGGTACGAGGATCGTGATCAGGATAATCGCAACAATGATGGCGACGCTGAAGACCAGCACACTTTGGTTCTGGTGACCGCTCAGGCTGATTAGACGGATTGTTGGGCCAGCGCCTGCCTGAACGAGTTGTGCTAATGCCAGGATCATCAGTATCAGATACCCCTGGGTAAATTCTTCGCCAAATATACCGAGTACTTCGCGGCCGGCGAAGCCGAGAATGATAATCGCTGCCAGCGCTGCCCAGAATCTCAGCCGTGTAACCCGGTTGACTACCTGCTGTAGTTTTTCCTGCTTACCACTTGCCAGCAGACCGGCAATTTCCGGGCCTGTGAATGCATCAATGGCATACAGACCAAATGAAATCAGCATGGCGACCCTGAAGCACACATGAAAGATAGCCAGTTCATTGTTGGGCAGCCAGGCACCAACAATGATCACCATGAGTTCGGGAAAGTAGCCGGTGAACAGCGCGACAAAGAGCAGTGGAATTGCGGTCTGTATCCAGGTTCTCGTCGCATATTGTGGCTCTGCATCGGCAATATGTGATTGCAGAGATTGTTTGCTGAGTATGATTGTTATCACAGCAACAATTCCGAGGGCGATCCAGTTCATGCTCATTGCGATATTTGCATTGAGCGATTTTTCGGCTACCCAGACGCCGCAAATAGCCAGCAAAAACAGTAAGGGCCGAAATACATTGATCGGTAAAAAACTAAGTGGAAAGCGGGACAATGCATTGGCATATCCGGCATACAGATTAAGCAGGGCGAAAAACGGTACGGCCAGCAGGGCGATGATGAATACAGGCAAAGACTCGACCCCGAAAACGGAGTCGAAAGCCAGCAGGCACAGGCTGCCGAGAATCGCAACGGCCAGGCTTAGAATAATGACGATCTGACGGCTTCGCCTGACATAGCCGGCTATGTATCCCGGTCTGGATGCCGTTAGCCCTTCACCGATAAAGCGTATAGAGGCAATGCGAAATCCACCGGTGCTCAGCGTTGAAAGCAGGATGCACCATGAGAATGCCAGCACATAGATGCCTAGTTCAGCTGCACCCATCCACCGCGCCAGCAATACCTGGGTTAAGAATGTTGCCGCAGCCCCGAACACTCGGTAAAAGAATATAAATGCCGAGCCGCTGATCAGGCGGGCAATCTCTCGATGGGGCTTATCGGATGGGGTGTCACTGTTCATGGTCGCGGTGGCCTGATTTATCCTGTATCCGGAAAAAGCTGAGATCCTATGCCGGTTTGCCGGAGTTCGCCTGCGAATTACACATAACATGTGTATCTTGCGTCAATCGCGAAACAGTATGTAGTTCTGTGGCGTGCGGCAAGCTAAGTTATACCAATAACTTAAATTGAAATAATCACACTGGTGCGCAATAGCCAACCAGGCTGAATACTCACTGCAGAGATACGGCAGACAGATGGTAACCGGGATAGAAAAAACATATACAAATACTAGGCCCTATTGGTCTCTTCCTGTATTGATTGCTGTTGGCCTGACAATGGCTACCAGTTCAGTGGTATTTATTGAACCGGCACCTTATGACTTGCTGGTAATGGCTTTATTGGGGGTGCTGATGCTTCGCGGGCTTAGATTTCCCCGTGAAATGCATTTGGCAGCTATTTGTATCGGGACTTTTGCGCTGGCAAATCTTATTGCGGCAGCCGGATCGACAGATCCGACGGCAACATTCCGTTTTTTATTCGTTCGAATATATCTGTTGCTTACCTGGTTGTTGTTTGCGAGCGTAATTGCTGCGAGCCCGGTGCAGGTTATGCGTGTAATCTGGTTCGGTTATAGCATAGCGGCAGTGCTGGCAGTTGTCTGGGGTGCGCTGGAATATTTTGGCTTCATTAAATTGGCAATGTGGGAGGGTGGTCTGAGAGCCAAGGGGCCATTCAAGGACCCTAATGTTTTTGCACCTTTCCTGTTGCCGGTTGCTTTGTATGGGCTCAAGGAGTTGTATGCCAGCGGCACCCTGATGTGGCGAGCTGCACATGCGCTGCTGTTTATGCTTATTGCATTCGGTACCTTGATCAGTTTTTCACGTGGCGCATGGATGGCATTTATTCTGGCTTTTGGCCTGTTCTCGGTTTTTACCCTGGTTAGCCTGGGATCATTCAAAGGCCGGCTGAATTTGATGTTGGCGAATATGCTGCTTGTGTTTGCGGCGGTAGGCATATTGAGCGTTGCTGTTGTCACTACCAGCGTAGCGGATCGATTCTTTCAGCGTGCGGTTATCTCCCAAGAGTACGATCTGCAAGAGGGAGGGCGTTTCTATACGCAGCAAAAGGCTATCCAGAAAATTGGTACGACTCCACTGGGAATCGGGCCTGGACAAAGCGCCGCCGTACTGGGTATTCCGCCGCATAATCTCTACCTGCATGTTTTTGTTGAATCCGGCTGGATTGGTGGGCTTGCCTTCTTCATATTTTTATTTTTTAGTTTTTATCGATCTCTGGCGTTGTTTTGGTGGAAATCACCGCTGCGCGGCGACTTTTTTGTCGTATTTGCCAGTCTCTCTGGCTTGTTGTTGCAAAGTTTCTTTATCGACAGCACGCACTGGCGACATTTTTGGTTGCTGCTCGCTATGAACTGGGGGCTTATCGTTGCCTATGAACGCTTCAGGACCAGAACTGTATGACGAATTATGTCTATAGCTTGGTTAGTAGTTGTTATCGCGGGGTATCCTGTGAAGCTGTCCACGCTCAAAGAAAAATTAAAAACTACGTGACAGCCGCAAGTGAGAGAGGTCGTGGGCGCAATATATTGAGTCTGCAAAAATGACCGAGAATAACTTCTACAGCAGCATGAGTAATAACGCATCAATGTGGTGCATTAATAGTAGATATATGCAGAAATTTCTCAAAGTAATTGTTTTGCTGCTTGGTTGTGTTTGCGCAACGCTAGTTAATGCTCAGGAATTGCGAAGAGGCGAAACCGTCACTGGGCGGGCCAGACCAAATCTGGATGCGCGGGGTATTCAGATTGGAGTTTTTCGAATGTTCCCGGCAATCGATATTGGTTTTCTGTATGACGACAATATTTTTGCGGATAACAATCGTGAGGTTGATGATCAGATAACGTTAATCAGGCCTGAGCTCATTTTTGAGGCTGATTGGAGCCGTGCCCAACTTGAGCTTGGCACGGACCTGACCGTAGGTCGGTATGCGGACATTGATACCGAAGATTATGAAGACTGGCGGGTTTGGGGTGAACTGGGCGTTGATTTGGGGCGAGGTCTTTTGGTCGCCGAAGTACGACATATGGACTTGCACGAGTGGAGAACATCCGCTGACGATAGCCGTGGAATTCGGCCAACGGAGTACACCTCTGACTTTTTATCCCTCGGTTATCGGAATCAATTCGGACACATTACAGCTGATGCTAATTTAAGCCTGCGTACACTTAGCTTCGATGCTACCGAAACACTGGATGGGCCGCAAAGTAATAAGGATCGGGATCGGGATAACAATAATCTGCGCGTTCGGATAGGCTACAGCCGGGCACAAAGATTCCAGCCGTTTGTCGAATTAGGATTGACCGAAGTTAGCTTTGATCAGCAATTTAATGATGACGGTTTCCAGCGTAGTTCGGATGGATTCGATATTGTCGGCGGTACTGAGATAGATATTTCAGGGAAAACTTTTGGTGAGGTGTTCGTCGGCTATATTAACCGGGACTACGACGATGTGCGGTTTCTCAAGGTTGACGGCCCGATTTTTGGTGGTGAACTGACGTCGAATATTACGGGTCTGACAACATTGCAGTTGTCTGCTAATCGCCTGATTAAAAGCACAACCATTGTTGGTGCCGCTGGTATTACGGACACCGGCTTCGCGCTGAAGCTGGATCATGAGCTGTTGCGCGATCTGATTCTGAGCTTTGATATCTCGGCAAATAACGAAGACTTCGAGGGTATCGATCGATCCGATGATATTTTTGGGATGGGCCTCGAAGGTGTCTACATGATGAATCGATATCTGCAATTACGTTTTGGCATCAACTATTTGAATCGAGACACAAGCCCGTTAGACTCCGGTGGGCGTGAATTTGACATAAAACGTATTTATTTCGGTATCCAAGGCCAGATTTAGGATCGACCTGAGGCAGCTATGAGTATGAGAACAATACTGCGACCAATGATTGCGATTCTGTGTGGCTTAATAATCGGATTGTTGTCTGCCGCAGGGTTAGCTGCTGAACAACCAGAGCTTGATATTACCTATAAGCTATCGGCAGGTGATAAATTGCGCATCACGGTATACGGGCATGATGATTTATCTGGTGAGTTTGAGGTGGATGCGAACGGTCATGTTTCGTTGCCCCTGATTGGGGATATTGAAGCAGCCGGAGGAACGGCCAATGACCTTGAAATTACTGTCACCAATGCGTTACAGCCTGATTATTTGAAAAACCCGCGTGTCAGTACCGAGCTAGTAAATTATCGGCCCTTTTATATATTTGGTGAAGTTAAATCACCCGGCGGCTATCCCTATACCAGTGGTATGACAGTTATCAGTGCGATTGCGGTAGCTGGAGGCTTCACATATCGTGCCCGAAAAAATCGCATACGCATCATCAGAGGCAGTGACGATAATCAGATTGAGCTGGAGGGAAAGGATGACACTCCAATTCAACCCGGTGATGTCATCGAGATTCCGGAGAGGTTTTTCTGATGGGGCAGACAGACACATCAGTTCGCCACAATATAGACATTATCGCTGGTGCCAACGATGGCGTGCCGGCTGATCCTGGTCTCAGTGAAATTGTCGCTGTATTGATCAGGCGCAGAAATGTGCTTATGGGTACGATCGCTGGCTCGCTGGTTTTGGCGGGATTATTTTTACTTATGGTCACGCCGCGGTATTCGGCTGAAACGTTGATCATGATCGAGCCCAAGACCACCAATATCGTTTCGATTGAATCAGTGGTCACCGGGCTAAGTGGCGATGAGGCAACCATTCAAAGCGAGGTTTTTGTTTTGAAATCACGGGCCTTGGCTGGTCGGGTGATCCAGAAACTCAATCTGCATGAAGATCTTGAGTTTAACCCGGAGCTGGAGCCGATCGACACTGCATTACCGACCGGGCTTTCTCGCACTTTAAGTGCGATGGTTGACCGATTTTTGCAGCGCCTGATAGTAGTGCCAAAAGATAAATCGCGCGTTATCTCGGCCAGTTTCTCGTCTGTGTCCGCGGAGAAAGCTGCCACGATTATCAATACATTATCTGATGAATATATTTTGACGAGGCTGGAAGGGAAGTTTGACTCGACCCACCGTGCCAATGAGTGGCTCGGGGTTCGCATCGACGAACTCAGGGGCAACGTGCAAAGAGTAGAGCAACAGGTCGAGGCATCCCGTGAGCGATTTGGGTTGCTGGGAGGAGATGGTATTTCCCTGGCATCCCGGGAACTTATCGAACTCAATACCCAACTCGTCATGGCACGCAGCGAGCGTGCGGAGGCTGAAGCTCAATTGAGTCAGATCGAGGAGCTGTCGCCTGATCAGGATAATAACGAAAGCCTGAACGAGGTGCTGGACTCACCGCTTATTCAGCGGCTGCGTGAGCAGGAATCTGAAGTTGAAAGAAGAGTTGCCGAGCTATCTTCTGAGTACGGTGACCGGCACCCAAAAATGATTCAGCTGCGGGCAGAAGCGAATGATCTGGAAGCGCGTATCGGCAACGAGATAGGCAGAATTGTTGCCGGATTAAGGAGTCGTGTTGCTGTGGTTCGGGCCCGGGAAAAATCACTCCAGCAGAGTCTGAATAAAATGAAGAAGCAGGTTGCGGCCGCCAATCGGAATGAAATCGAATTACGGGCACTGGAGCGAGAAGCAGAAGCAAACCGCAGCTTGCTGGCGACGATGCTGACGCGTCAAAAAGAGACCTTGTCACAGGAAGATGCTAATTTTCAGCAGGCTGATGTGCGCATTATTTCTCCCGCAGATATTCCGTTGCAGCCGTCTTTTCCACGTAAGGGCGTGGTCTTGGGGCTGGTATTCATTGCGGCAATAATTTTTGGCCTGGTCATTATTCTGATATTGGAATTACTGGATGATGGTTTTCGTAATGGCGATGAACTGGAACAAGCGACTGGCGTAGGATCGCTCGGGTTTGTACCGTTCGTGCCGGATATTGGCAGTTTCAAGTCCCTCCCCGAATATATAGCAGGCAAGCCGAATACTGCATTTGGCGAGGCAATCAGGACTTTGAGCTGGAGTATCGGTTTGTCATTTTCTGCACCCGCGCCCAAATCTGTATTGGTGACTTCGTCAGTGCCTGGTGAAGGAAAAACAACGATTGCAGCATGTCTTGCAACCAGTCAAAGTATTGCCGGACATAAAACCGTACTCGTTGATGCCGATACGCGACGGCCGAGCTGCCATGAGTTGCTCGGTGTTGCGCGGGAGCCGGGCCTTGTGGATGTTCTCACCGGTGGCGCGACTCTGGATGACGTATTGGTTGAAAAAAACTTATCTGGCTTGGTTGTTTTGCCAGCCGGAGTGCCCAGTCCTAATTCACTGAATCTTCTGGAGTCAGAAAAAATGCTTGAACTTCTTGATGAGTTGAACAAGCGGTTTGATTATATCGTGATCGACTCACCACCGGTTCTGGCCACCACAGATGCTCGTGTACTTTGCCAGCTGACCGATGCAACTATCGCTGTTGTTCATTGGGGAAAAACCCGTCGTGCGGTCGTGCGCAATACACTTGGGCAACTTCGCGGCGCTCGGGCCCGTTTGGCCGGCAGCTTTTTGTCGATGGTGAATGTCAAAAAGCACGCGCAATACGGCTACGGTGACTCAGGTGCTTACACCGGAGATCTTGAGAAGTACTACACCGGGTGAGCGGCAATATCATGCTTGACGTTATGCAACCAATTAGCGACTGACTCGCTGACTATCCTGAAAATAGGCGAGCATGCGAATATTACTGGTTCTTGAAGCTAGCGGCGGTGGTGCCGGGCGGCATGTCGTTGATCTGGCTGATGGGCTTCTGGCCAGAGGTCATGACGTTGCTCTGATCTATTCTCCGCTGCGGGCCGAAGCATGGTTTGTGCGTGAGATTGGCGCGTTATGCCGGCTTGATATCCATGAATTGCCGATGGGGCGATCTATCTCTTTCGGTGATGTTGCCATGCGCCGGCGACTGCAGAAGCTTGTCGAAGAGATGGGCCCCTTTGATGTGATGCACGGTCACAGCTCCAAAGCCGGCGCCTTACTGCGCCTTGCGCAGGGGCGTAATAAAATTCCCGTTATATATACACCGCACGCACCAATCACGATGGATCCGGAGTTATCTGTGCTGGCACGCTCGGTATACATTGTTATCGAGCGAATTCTTGCTGGTCTGTGTGAGCGAATAATTTGCGTATCTCCGGATGAGAGTAGACATTTGCAGAGTCTTGGTTTTGCCGATAAGAAATTGCGGGTTGTGTGTAACGGTTTAGGGCCGTTACCCGAGACAGATCGTAATGCGGTTCGGCAAAAAATGAATCTGGACAATGAAACAGTCTGCTTTGGATTTGTCGGGAGAATATCTCACCAGAAAGCAGTCGATCGTGCGATATCTGCATTTGCCACGGTCTATCGGCAGAGGAGTAATACCCGCCTGATAATAGTGGGTGATGGGTCTGAGCTCGATACGATGAAAACACTTGCCGCCAACCTCGGTGTAGCTCAGCAAGTAATATTTACCGGGGCTGCGATCGGTACAGAACTCATGGCGGCATTCGACGTTTTTCTGTTGCCAAGTCGCTATGAAGGCATGCCTTATGTGCTACTTGAGGCTGCTGCAAGTGCTCTGCCGATTGTTATGACTGACGTTGGTGGTGCACATTTGGTTGTACATGACGGCGAGAATGGTTTCGTATTGCCACAGGTGCAACATGAACTGTTGGCTGACCGCCTGTTGTTGCTGGTGAAGGAGCCGGAGTTACGCCAGACTATGGCGCTGAAGTCTGCGGAAATAGCAGCTACTTTCAGTCTCGATAATATGGTTGACGGGATGCTGAGTGTATATACCGAACTGGTATCCGGTTAATAGCTGTTTTCGCCGCGCAGAACAACGGCAATAGTGCGTAAAACAATGCTGAGATCAAACAGTACCGACCAGTTGTCAATGTAATACAGGTCGTGCTCCAGTCGTCCAATTAGTGATGCCTCATCACGGGTATCGCCGCGCCAACCGTTGACCTGCGCCCAACCTGTGATGCCGGGTTTTACCTTGTGTCGTACGGCATACTGGGCGACAACATCCTCATACAGCACATTTCCCGCCTTCGCCTGCAACGCATGGGGGCGTGGTCCGACGACCGACATGTCACCCATCAGGACGTTGAAGATTTGCGGTAGCTCATCAATGCTAAAGCGACGAATGAATGCGCCGACGTGTGTGACGCGGGGGTCGTTAACCTGCGTTATTTTCTCGGCGTTATGGTCGGTCTGGTCCGCATACATCGAGCGAAATTTAAAAACCTTGATCAGTTGGTTATTGAATCCATAACGCTTCTGCCGGAAAAAAATTGGTCCGCGACTATCCAGCTTGATAGCAAGTATGACTACCAGGAGCAGTGGCGCACTGAGAATCAGCATGATGATGGCAATGATAAAGTCGAGAATTGATTTTGTGATACCGCCCCAGCCGGAGACAGGTTTTTCCAGAATACTCAGCATCGGTATACGAAACTGGTTGCTGGTGCGCCGGTGCAGAAAATCCGCACCGAGAAATTCAGGACTCAGGCGTACGTTGATGGGCAGGGCTGCAAGCAGTTGCAGTATCACCATGATTCGCTCCCGGGCGCTCCAAGGTAGTGCTATCAGCACTTCATCGGCATGATGTTTACGACACCAGGTGACGAGATCTTCTGTGTTGCCAATCAGCGGGTAACCGTCAAGATCTGATTCAACCCTGTCTGTACGGTCGTCAAACACGCCCACAATCCTGTTCCATGGCTCATGCAGATTGTCGATATGCTGGATTAGTCGTTTACCTTGCTCACTGCCGCCGTAAATTACTATTTTGCGGCCAATTCGGCCCTGCTGCGATAACCGGCGTATGACCCCATACAGTGCAAACCTGGCCATAACGATGCTTGTAATGTTTACGATAGGCCAGCTGAATGCCCACACACGGGAGAATTCAGTCGAGATTTTCAGTGCAAATACACAGGTTGTCAGTACCAGAAACAATACCGTACAAATTCCGGCTATGACCGCAATCTGTCGATGAGGAGTCAGGATGCGGCTGAATCGATACAGCCCCGTCATGTAAAAAGACTGCACCATTAATAATGAGTAAAGCGTAATAGCAGTCAGGTATAGACCGGTTTTATCCGGCGCATCTATTACGTAGATCCAGAAGATAAATAATCCTGATGAAAATGAGATCAGGATATCTATTAGTAATGTTAGTCCGGCAATGATGCTTTGAGATAAAGAAATATCCGGCACAATACCATGTGTTTGGGGCCTGAATTTAGATTCTGGATTAACTGACATGGATTACTTATCTATTTGTATCAAGCCGTTAAGTAATGCGCATGGATTCATCGGCCGGATGGTTTGAAACAAAGGTGTTCGCATCGAATTTATTATTATTGGAATTATTTTTTATTCGACTGTGTCGATTTTATATGATGGGGCATGAATATTCAGGGCCATTTTCAATATTATGTAGAACCTCAGCACGGTTAAGTTGCGCAAACTAACTATAGTGCTTGAGATATGCCGAGGCATCGCAAGCAATTGATGTGGGATCCGCAATAGAATTAGTGCCTGAAATGATTGTCTCACCTGCAGTGGAAAAAGTTGCCGGCGGCTTTGAGTTCGTCGAAGGACCTGTGTGGCTATCTGCCGGAGACCCGCTGACGGCATTAACTGGAGCGAGGGCTGAGTGCCTTATATTCAGTGATATACCTGCCAGTCGATTGTATTGGTACCGCGATGGTCAGACAGGGATATTGCGTGAAGCAACTGGCCAGGCTAATGGCAATACACTGGATGCTGGTGGAGGTCTATTGAGTTGTGAGCATCAGAATCGTCGTATCAGCAGGATGGATGGGAACGGAATTATAAAAGTGTTGGCGGACCGGTTTCAGGGCCGGCGGTTGAATAGCCCAAATGATGTTGTTACTCGTAGCGATGGTATGATTTTTTTCACCGACCCTCCATACGGAGTTGATGCAGATGATTGTCATGCAGCTTGTGAAGGTATGAATGTTGTTGTGCATTGTGCCGCTATGCATGAGGCAAGTGCGATAGCAAAAGATCCGTTAAGCTCAATTGAGCTTAACGTCACAGGCACGCTTAATCTGCTGCATGCGGCAATAGCTACTGGTGTTAAACGCTTTGTCTTCTTGTCCAGCGCCAAGGTATTTGGTGAGCCGGCAACGTTGCCGTCTGTTGAGTCAGATGTGGCAATTCCACAGAACACGTATGGGCTATCCAAGTTGGCGAGTGAGTACCATTGTCACACGTTACAAGCACAGGCAAATATTCAAATTGTGATCGTTCGACCTTTCTCTGTGTATGGACCTGCTCAAGAACTGGATTCTGGTTATGTTGGCATGATCTTGTCATCGCTGCTGGGCAACACGGAGCTTAATCTTCCCGGGAGACCGGATTTTATACGAGATTTTGTTTATATCGATGATGTCATCAGGCTTTGTTCGGCAGTGGTAACAGCAGACCTGCCGGGGATTACAATTTTCAATGCCGGTAGTGGTAAACAGACGTCCTTGCGTGAGTTACTGGTGCTTGCTGCAAAAATTTCTGGTGTTGACCTTGATGGCCACTATCGTGTTCCTGGAGCGGGAACCCTGTTACGCATGCAGGCGTGCATGAAACATGCAGAAGCGAAACTGGGATATCGGCCGAAGTATGATCTTGGTGAAGGTCTGGCGGAAACTATCGACTGGTTTTTGCGCAATAGGTTGGTGGCAGGAAAAGTAGCTGGTAAATGATTACGGCGTTGATATTAGCGGCGGGAAGCGGCACCAGGTTTGGATCTGGCAGTTTTCCCAAGCAGTTCAGTGAAATTGGAGGAAGGCCGCTTTTTGTTCATAGCGTGCAGACCTATGTCAGGATCGCTGAGGTCGACAAGGTCATCATCGTCGTTAATCCACAACTGATAGATCAAACTACGGATGCCCTCAAAAAATACGATCTTTATTCGCAGGTAACGGTTGCGGTCGGTGGCGAGACACGCCAGGTATCAGTACAGAATGCTGCTGAGTTACTCGCTGAGGATGAAATGGGTGCCGAGGATATCGTTATTCTGCACAATAGCGTTTCTCCGAATACGTCAGCAAAATTTATCCACATCTGTTTGTCCGCGATGTCCGACAGTGATGCGGTACAGGCCTGTGTCGCCGATACAAGAACTGTATTTGAGGTTGACGGAGAGTTCGTCGGGCGCGTGTTGCCGCGATCGAATCTGGTTTATAACTGTGATCCGACTATTTACCGTGGAGATGTTTTTGACCATATTCTGAAAGCGCAGAAACAACTTGGCATGTCGGGGGATACGACTTCGGATACAGCCCGGGAGCTTGGCTATCGCATTCGTTTGCTGCACTCGGGCTATGACAATATAAAAGTGACCAATCAATGGGATCTGGCGGCCGTCAGGGCAGCGATGGGCCTTAGCTAAGTAGTAGTTCTCGGAACATCATTGCGCCAATTCCGTATCGCGTTGCCGGTAAAAACACCGGATAATCGCTGCAATATACTAAACGGGGGTTTGGCACGATGGCTGATAAATTTGAGAGTCCTGTCAGCCAGGAACAGATGCCGTTCGTCGCGCCGTGTCGCCATGTCCCATGGTCCGCACCTTGGTACTGGCTTAGCGAAGGGTTTGCCGATTTGCGTAAGGCACGGCGGCAAAGCCTGACTTATGGCCTGTTTATGGCAGCATTGATCATGTTTGTAACCGTCATGGCGTGGAATTACGGCAGGGCGTGGATCATGTTCCCAATGCTGTGCGGATTTGTGTTTATTGCACCACTGACGTGTATTGGCATCTACGCCATCAGTGCGCAGCTTGAGCGAGACGAGCCGGTATCGATGCGGCTGTCCCTGCGCGCTGCATTTCGCAACTATCTGGGCACCGTAATGGTGTTTGCTCTCGTGCTGCTCGTAATTTTTCTGCTCTGGGCGCGTGCTGCGTCGGTAGCCAGCATATT
>Ga0233412_10001283_pt1 | contig 13330 bp, 7 predicted proteins | sample Na_anoxic_4_MG_FD_180667 | JGI IMG/M metagenome (GOLD analysis project Ga0233412, IMG submission 180667) | Seawater microbial communities from Saanich Inlet, British Columbia, Canada - Na_anoxic_4_MG | ecosystem: Environmental > Aquatic > Marine > Inlet | place: Canada: British Columbia... | reverse complement strand
GGAAATTGATATTAAGAACCCGAAAACGAACAGAAAAAATGCGGGATTTACAGATGAAGAAAGAGGAAAAATGACGAATCTGCTGGATTCCGGTTTTACTGATTCTTTCAGGTACTTTTATCCAGATAAAGCGGATATGTATTCCTGGTGGTCATACATGGGTAATGCCAGAGCCAGAAATACCGGATGGCGTATAGATTATTTCATTGTTTCTGACAGACTTGGTGGAAAACTTGATGATGCGGATATACACATGAATGTTATGGGCAGCGACCACTGTCCCGTTGAACTTAAATTAGAAATATAGCATAATTTAACAGGGGAAGAAAAATGTTACAAAACAGATTAATTAATCGAACAACTAAACTTTCAGGGGAATCGGTAAAATTAGTATTGCCCGGTAACCTGCAAAAAGACATCTTCGAGAGACTTGCCGAAGCAATAAAACAAAATTCGGGGTCCTTTGAAATTCTGGTAAATCCGGAATGGCAAACAATTACAAATGCAAACGGTCCGATAATACTGGCAGGAAACCTTGCCGACAATATGTGTGTTGAGTATTTGTACTATCAATTTCTCAGTGCAACGGATAAATGGTATCCGGGTCCGGATGGATATGAAATCAGAACTCTTTCTGACCCGTTTGGTACCGGATTCAATATAATTCACTTAGGATACTCTGATGTTAAGGGGCTTATTACGGCAGTTGGCATATTAGAAGACGAGATAGGTGTAGAAATCCCGCACATGAACGTGATAAATCCGACAAGGCTCCATATGTCAGACGAGTATGCCATGCACATTGCAAAAGATATCCTTGATGATAAAACCGACACATATTTTTATTCGATTAGACCTGAAAACAAAGGATATATGGCATATCTGACCGGGAACAAAGAAGTATTAGAGGATTATGTTACCGCTATGGAACACATCCTGGGTGATCCTAAGCATCACCTGATGTTTTATAACCGGTACACCGTATGGCGTCTGCTGGAAGTTACAGGCATGATTTCAGGAAAGATTGTTTCTGAATATCCGAATTTCTTCCTTGAATGGGTACGTTCAGATGAGGGAATTGGCTCAATAGACAAACATCAGTACCAATCGCCGTATCTATCAAGAAATAACCACGGAACCATTCCCGCGTTGGCAATAAAAATGTTTTCCGGTTACTTAAAAACATATCATCCTGATGTAGAGGACAGGGAGTATTTCGAGGAAATGGCCGATAATGTCTATGCCCCTTATTTCAACGGCAGCTGGAAACCCCAGTGCGACGGATTATGCCACGGGTGGTGGTTATCCCAACCTGTATTGCTACACTACGGCCTGGCGGATCCTGATAAAAAATATTTTGTCTACGGAGGTGCAAAGAGAGCAGCTGAATGTGCTATAGCTGTAATTAATAACATGGGATATCTTACGGCTGCCGGCGATACGAACATGAGGCGGCAGCACCCGGGATTCAGCCTTAGGATTGCAGCAGCATACTATAAGGACGGCAGATATAAATTCGCTAACGACATCCTTCCGTTTGAATATGCTAACAGCGGCCAGATGTCAGCCATGCCAAGACAGTTTGATATTGGACTTGAGCCGGTTTCGCCGAGTGCCGGAACCACATTTGTGCCTCTGGACAAGCTCATTTATGAGACCTGGGAGCATGAAGACGAGGATTATGCCAAAACAATCTCAGATACTCCGCCTGACGCATCAATAGATAAATGCTTTGATAAAATCAGCTTCAGGGCCGGATGGTCGGAGGAAGATGATTATATGCTGATTGACGGCCTCGGCGGAGGGGGACACTCTTATTCAGATGCCGGGGCGATTCTTGAATACTCAGTATTCGGCATCCCGTTCCTGGTATCTGAAGATAGACTGACTTATGTGGAGCCTGAAAATCATAATATGCTGACAATCAGCAGGGACGGCATTAGAAAAGATATACCGGCATTCCCGGTTCTTGAGGAGATTAATAAATATGAAGACGGAATGTCTTATGTGCGTTTTATATCAATTAACAATAACGGCGCTGACTGGACAAGGGAGATTTATTTCATCCCTGGTATTGGTGCGGCAATACGGGATACAGTAGAAGCAGTGGAAGATGGAGAATTCTCCATAGAAGCGCATTTTAGAACACCAGGTTCAGTAATGCCCAAGGAAGATGGATTTATCAGCATGCGAAAAAGTGATAACAGCGGTATGATTGCTTTCATACTGACAGGTTTCAATGATGAAGACACGAATATTTCGTTTACAAGACAAAATTACTCGCATCTTTTTAGGACTCCGCCCGGCGGGAATGAACCGGAGTTTGACTGCCTTGACAACAGGAAGCTTTTTACTAAAAGATATAAGGTCAACAGGTTTGAAGTAACAGGATATAAGGCAAAAAGAAATCTTATACTTGAAAAGGGCGATTCCGTTGTTTTCACTCATTTCATTAGTGCTGATAAGGATACCGAAAGACCTGTCCTTTCAAAAGAAACGAATGAAGGCCTGATGATTGAAAAAAACGATGTTACAAAGGTTTTGTCTTTTCATAAGAAACACATAGAACGCGAAGTTTCATATAACGAAGCAGAACCGGCTTTTGATTTCTTTGCTGACCTTGTTTATGAAGGAAATGATGCATATACTACTATAGCGAAAACAGAAACCGGATATGTTACAGGCAATGCCTCGGGCGACATAGCAGTATTTGATGAAGCTGGCAGCATGTTATGGAAAGTAAAGGAGGACGGTCCGGTCAATGCGGTTTGCATGGACGACGGATTTCTCTATGCTGGTATTGGCCACAACATCCTAAGTGCCTATAGGAATGGTGTAAATATCTGGAAAAGACAGTTTGACCGTATCCCTACTATGTATTACTGGTGGGAGTTTGAGACGCCGAGGATTGTGTCGGTATCGGCAGTCAATGGTTTGATATTCGCAGGATGCGGGGACAACCATCTGCGCTGCTGGGATCATGAAGGCAATGAAAAGTGGGCATATTATTTTAGGGCTGCAGTTCCTTCAAAGTTTACAGTCATTGATATTGACGGAGACGGGGAAAAAGAGATTGTCATTTCAGGCGGGTCACTAGGTGCATACTCACAGATTGAAATTATTAACTTTGAAGGTAAGCTCAAATACCGTGCGAATGAACCTATTGGAGCAGGTTGGACCAGTTTTACTTCGTCAATCAATGTGTTTGAAAGATTTGGTGAAAGATATATCCTTCAGGGTGTTAATAGGAATGAAAATTTCGTTTTGAAGAAATTTACAGGATTGGAAAGCAACGGATATTTCAATACTGTGTTTTCGTATAAACTTGCAGGGGCTGTCTCTGCTTTGTTAGTGGACGATGACACTATTTATTCCGGAACTTCCCTTGGATTCCTGTCGGCTTATGATATGCAGGGCAATAGGAAATGGTTAACATCCTTAAACGGAGGGATACGGTATATTGCAAAAATTCCAACCGGACTGCTTGTGATTGAATTGGACGGTACGCTCTACAGGCTGACTGAAAACGGAAAAATCGATACCATATCCATGGATTCCATGGTTGCTAAGCGGGTAATTGAATACAACGATAAACTGATAATGATCCAAGGCAGCGGTATCTACAGTGTCTTGAAGGAGCCTGTTGATGAAGAGTTTTAAAATATGCCAGATTGGTTGCGGCGGCATGTCTGTCAGGGGGCATGGTCCTGCTTTAATGAAGTATGCGGATGAATATCCGGGAACAATACTCGCCGGTTGCTGTGATTTAGATGAAGAAAAAGCCGCTGTTTTTAAAAATTCATTTGGTTTTTATAAAGCTTATACACACTGGAGAAAGATGCTTGATGAAATCAAGCCTGATGCTGTCAATCTGGTTGTTCCGGTTAGGTTCACTTCTGAAATTGCCGCGGAAATAATAGGTCTGGGATACAATTTGCTTACTGAAAAACCACCGGGAATGACGACAGGGGAGTGTCGTCGTATTCTTTATGCTATTGAGAAAACCGATGTAATAGCAATGGCTGCTTTTAACAGAAGGTTCATGCCATTGGTGAAAAAATTAAAATCAATGATTAGTAATATTGTCATTGAAAATATAAAGTATGACCTTTTTAGAACTGGAAGGAAAGACGCTGATTTTTCAACTACTGCAATCCACGGAATAGATATGGTAAAAATGCTGGGAAACAGCAATTACATCAGCATCAATATAGAATACCAGGAGCTTGACAGCACTCCGGTAGGAAATATCTTTCTAAACGGAACCATGGAATCCGGTACAGCTGTTTCGCTGAATTTCTATCCCGATTCAGGTCTCACAGCCGAACGCACAACAGTATTTGCCGGTTCGAAGACCTGGTTCCTGAATATCCCGATTTGGGATTGCCCGGATTATCCCGGAAGTATTCTCTATTATGAAAACGGGTACTTAAAAGAAACAATAATTGGAGAAGAAACAGATAAATTCATATCCAGTGGTTTTTATGATGAGCACAGGGACTTCTATGAAGCAATCCGAAAAGACTTAGACTTTCCGAATACAATAGAAGATTCCCTGCAGTCTGTTGAGATAATGGAATTATTGAGACATAGAAAAACTACTTAGTAGAAACACAATCATACTGGTATTACACATAAGACGGGAAAAGCTGGTTATAAAAAAAGTTCACAATTTGTTCATAGAATAATAACAAAGAGTTCATAATTTGAGACTATACTTTCAGTATACAATTTATTAACCTTAACCCTTATTCCCCCCAGGTAGGCTGCGTCCCCCGCAGCCTACCTTTCTAATTATCAGACTTGCTGTGTTTTGATTACTTCACATTTCGCTTGATAGTGAAAAAGCCCTTCGGGCAAAGTTCTAAAAATGCGAAAAAGCCCTTCGAGCAATTTCGCGGGGGATTGAAATACATAAAAACATATGTTATAGTGCCCTTGCCGGCATCCGAATTGGAGCTGGACATCAAAAAAGAAGGATTTTTCGATCGGCATCCGTAAGGAGTCGAAGCGGAGGTGAATCATGAACACATCGAGTAAGACGTACAAGCTTGTATTATCGGCTATGCTGGGGGCAATAGTGATTGTTCTTGGTGTAACTCCTTTGGGATTTATACCATTCGGGCCAATGAAACTGACGATACTTCATATACCGGTAATCATAGGTGCAATTTACGGCGGACCTGCAGTTGGAATGACCGTAGGATTGATTTTTGGAATCATGAGTGTTTTTCAGGCACCCGGAGATATTACATTCGGGCCGGTATGGGCAACAGGAGAGATTAAAAATTATCTATTAATCGGCGTCACTGCAATTGTCCCGAGAATTTTGATTGGATTAACCGCGGCACTTACATTCAAAGGAGCAAAAAAAATACCTAGGAAAGCATCACTTGTTGGACTTGGCATTGTCGGTGCAGGCATGCTGGCATTTTCAATCTGGAAATTAGTCGAGATGATATCGGCAGGCGAATCTTTTTATATGTATATTATCCTTATCGCGGCAATTATCGGGGTAAGTGTATGGACGGCGCTTACAATTGGCAAGAGAAGTATTAGCGTAGTGCTTGCCGCAGGCGTTGGAACATTGACGAATACAATACTCTTCCTTACGCTGACATATATATTCTTTGGGAATTTATTTGCTGAACTTTTTGAAACCAGCAGAAAAGCAATTGCTGATATTCTAGTGACTGCAGGAATAACAAACGGAATACCCGAGTTAGTTGTATCAATAGTTTTGATATCTGCAATTGCAGCAGCAGTCAAGCCAAAAGAACTGAAAGAATAAAGTGGTCACTGATTTTAAATCTATAAAAAATTGCCCCTAGGGGCAATTTTTTGTTTTTCATATAATGTTAATCCAAACGGTCATATCGCCGGGATTTCGGTTTGTCCACATTGAGTATGGGATGGCTTTTATTTTAGTTTTTTCATAATCAGGCGAGTAGGGGCGGTACAGTACATCGCCGAATTCTTTAGCAGATAATCTGTATGCAGGGCCCGTCAGATAAGTGCAGCCACCTAGTAAGCCGGGATCATAAATTGCGGTGAATTCTTCATAAGGCCTGACTGCCAGGGCAGCTAAATGATTCCCGTTATCCTCTTCTTCAATACAATAAACTATAGGGCCTCGCTTTAATGCTATTTTCCTTACATTATGTCTGACATATGGGTGTGCCTGTATTTTCTCAACAGGCATTTCAAGAACGATGTCAACTTCGTCTCCGTTATGCCATGTCCTGTCAATATATGCATAACCCTTCTTAAATTCTGTTGTTGTATCTCTTCCATTGACCCTAATACTAAGCCTTTTGCACCATCCTGGAATCCTTAGTGCCAGATTTTTCTGGCAATCGCTGTTGCAATTTACCTTGAGTTTAATATCTCCGTCCCAGGGATAGTTGGTTGATTGTCTAATTTTCATGCTTTCATGTGCAAACTCAGAATCCCCGTATAAATTTACATAAACCGTATCACAGTCGTATGAGTAGAAGTACTGCCCCAGCGATGAAAGGAGCCGTGCGATATTTGGCGGACAGCATGCACATCCAAACCATTTCCTGCGTTTATATCCCATGTTGCTCTTGATTTCAAGGGTTTCTTCATCAATCGCCCTGGCTTCAACAGCGAGGGGATTGGCATAAAAGAATTCGGTTCCATCAAGTGAGATGCCCGACATAACCCCATTGTGCAGGGTCAGTTCCATGGTGTCGCCGTATTTACCGTTTCTTGTTATGTTAAGCATCCTGCTACAGAAGAATACCGAAGCAATAGCTGCGCATGTTTCAGCATATGCAGTCTCATTCGGTAGGTTATAGTCATATGAGAATCGTTCTATGTCATGGGTGTCTCCGATGCCTCCGGTTATATACATGCGCTTATTGACCATATTGTCATACAACTTTTCACAGGCTTCAAGCAGCGCTGTATTTCCGGTTTCTTCTGCAATATCAGCGACTCCTGCCAGATAATAAAGAGCTCTGACAGAGTGTCCTTCGATAGTTTTCTGTTCGGTTACGGGTACATGTGCCTGTACATAGGCATATGGTTTTGTTGTACCTCTGTTTCTGTTGTATCTGAGTAAATCCGGATTCTGAGTCTCCTCCCAATCATAATAAGAAGGCTTTGTCCCACGCTCTGTAACAAAATATTCTGAAAGTTTCAGATATCTTTCTTCGCCGGTGGTCTTATATAGCTTAACAAGAGCCAGCTCAATTTCTTCATGGCCGGGATATCCATTTAACTTGCCATTCTGTGAACCAAAAACAGAGTCTATATGGTCTGCATACCTGCACATCACTTTTAATAATTTATCTTTTCCCGTAGCTTTATAATATTCTACAGCAGCTTCCATCAAGTGACCGGCGCAGTATAGTTCATGCTTAATTAGTATATTTGTCCACCTTTTTTCTTTTTCAACCACAGTATAATAGCTGTTTAGGTAACCGTCCTCCCACTGTGCTGTTTCAATATCAACAATGACATCGTCAATCTGCTTTTCAAGTTTTGCATCAGGAAAATTAACAAGGCTGTAAGCACATGCTTCTATCCACTTTGCTATGTCTGAATCCCAGAAATAGTGGGGTTTATTTGGAATTCCCTCTTTCCACTCCTGTCTGAAGGTATAAAGCCGTCCGGTTTCTCTAAGTTGCTCATATTCAGTTTGCAGGGTGACATCCCTGTTGATATCAGTTCTGGCTTTCCAGTAGCCGCCGGTAATCTTAACGTTTCCCAAGTCTGCTGATTTCATTACTAACCTCCGTTGCCTGCAGTTTGTGATTTACTCCATATAAGTATAATATATATACACCCGGTTTGTCCGCCTTGAATATATATAAAAAAATATGTATTATATATAGGAGCGGAAGCGGTCTTTATGATACGCAAAAAAACCCGTTTTAACGGGTGCCCGGTAAACAGGAGATTTGAATTTGATTACAAATGAAAAGCTGGTCATAAACGGTGGGAAGCGACTAAAGGGCGAAGTTAATATTCATGGTTCGAAAAATGCAGCGGTCGCATTAGTTGCGGCGGCTCTTCTTGTAGAGGGAAAAGTTGTTATTGAGAACCTTCCCGAAATAGATGACGTCACAACATTGCTTGATGCTATTAGTAATCTAGGCGGAATCATTGAACATATTTCTCACGATACAGTGTCAATAGATTGTACAGATATTAACAAAAGCATAGCTGATAATTACAACCTTAGTAAAATGAGGGCTTCATATTATCTTGTTGGAGCTTTACTTGGCAGAAAACACAATGCAGAAGTAGTATTCCCGGGCGGATGTAATTTTGGTATACGGCCTGTGGACCAGCATAAAAAAGGATTTGAAGCACTTGGAGCCAGTTTTGAGACAACCGGTGGATTTATTAAAGCAAAAGCCCGAAAGCTTATAGGAAACCAAGTTTATTTTGATAAGATATCAGTCGGGGCTACCATAAATGTTATGATGGCTGCCGTACTGGCAGACGGAATGACTAATATTGAAAATGCGGCAAGAGAACCCCATGTTGTTGATGTGGCCAACTTCCTCAATATGATGGGAGCAGATATTAAAGGCGCAGGTACCAATGTCATAAGGATCAGGGGTGTTGAGAAGCTCATCGGAGGAAAGACATATACTGTAGTTCCGGATATGATTGAAGCCGGGACCTTCATGATAACAGCAGCGGCCACCAGAGGCACCATAACGGTAAGGAATATCATACCTGAGCATATGGAATCACTGACGGTAAAGCTTAAAGAGATGGGCGTTTCCATTGAGGAAGGCGATGATTATATTACAGTCAAAGGCCAAAAAAGACCTAAGGCTGTTTTGGTTCAGACAATGGAGTATCCGGGATTTCCAACAGACCTGCAACCGCAGATGGTAAGCCTTCTTTCAATTTCAGAAGGGCAGGGAACGGTAATGGAAAGCATCTATGACAACCGTTTCCAGTATGTTGAGCAACTGCATCAGATGGGTTCTGATATAAGGGTTGAAGGCAGGACGGCACTTATTAATGGAGTTAATAAGCTTATTGGCGCACCAATCAGGGCAACAGACCTGAGGGCGGCAGCGTCATTGATAATTTCAGGCCTGGTAGCCGAAGGTACAACGACAGTCTACAATCTAGAGTATCTCGACAGGGGATACGAAGGATTTGTCAAAAAGCTTGCAGAAATGGGAGCTGACATAAAAAGGGTTTAGGTGAAAGCATGAATAAGCTGGATTTGATAAGGGATCTTACGAATGCAAACGGAATTTCAGGATTTGAGCATGAGGTTGTGGAAGTAGTCAAAGGATATGCTTCTGATGAACTGAATGTAAGTTCAGATATAATGAGGAATGTTTTCATATCTCTGAAGGGGAATACCGGAGACAGACCGGTTATCATGGTAGATGCCCACTCTGATGAAATCGGATTCATGGTCCAGTCAATAACCGGAAACGGACTTATCAAATTTATCGCGATAGGCGGATGGCATGGGGCCAATATCCCAGCTCACGCTGTACGGATACGCAACTCCAGGGGCGAATACATAAAAGGAATCACAACATCAAAACCACCGCATTTCATGTCGGCTGCTGAAAAAAGCGCTGCACCAAAGATTGAGAATATGTTCATAGACATCGGAGCAACAAGTCATGAGGAGGTTGTCGAAGTTTTCGGTATCGAAGTGGCAAATCCGGTCATACCGGATGTTGATTTTATCTATAACGAAACCAATGGAATAATGCGGGGAAAAGCATTCGACGACAGGATAGGCTGCGCATGCGAAGTCTCGCTTATGAACGAATTAGTTGATGAGAACCTTGAGGTTGATGTCGTCGGAGCGGTTTCTACCCAGGAAGAAGTAGGCCTAAGGGGTGCCGGTGTTACATCGAATGTGATTAAACCGGATATTGCCATTGTTTTTGAGGGGACACCGGCTGACGATTCATTTACCGATAAATATTCATGCCAGGCCGGTTTAAAAAAAGGACCACAGATCAGGCACCGCGACGGCAGCATGATAACTCATCCGGGTTATCTGGCCTTTGCAAGGTCAATAGCCAAAGAGTTTGAAATACCTTTCCAGGACGCAGTACGCGCAGGCGGCGGAACCGATGGTGGAAAAATCCATCTGGCTCATAACGGTGTGCCGACCATAGTTATCGGTATTCCCGCAAGATACATTCACAGCCATTATGGATATGTTGCTTTTGAAGATTTTGAGAATGCCGTCAAATGGGCAAAAGAAATTATCAAAAGACTTAACACAGAAATAATTGAATCCCTATAAAATATAAATATTACAGGTACAGGAGCAGATATGGATAACTGGAAGTGGTATGAAAAGCCTATGGTGCTGTCGGCCGTGCAATGCAACTACGGCGAAGACAGTTATGACATCATGAAGAACCACGTGCTGGCAAATGACTTCAACGGGGAGCAGCTGCTGCATATTAATGCTACCGGCCACGTCTCAAACTATGTTGAGGAACGTGACGGTGATAAACTGGACAAATATCTTGTTGAATCCAGGAAAAATGGGCTCAGGCAAATCCTTTATTGGAATGTACACTGTGTTTATGAAGATACTATATTGAAGCACCCCGAATGGAAACAGAAATTTAAAAACGGAGATGATGTAAGGGCCTATGGAAATCAATATCTCATATGTATAAATTCCCCATGGATTGACGAATATCTTAAAAATTTGAAAAAACTTTGCAATCATAAGCTGGATGGTCTCTTTTTAGACGGACCTGTATTTACCGGGGGCGGCTGTTACTGTAAATTCTGCCAGGATAAATTTAAAAAAGTTTATAAAAAAGAAATATTTGATGCTGACTATAGTGAGTTTTTAGAATTCCGCACGAATTCGATAACGAAAATGATAAAAGCCACTTATGAAATCAAGGAAGAAAAAAATCCGGATATAAGGCTATATATCAACAATTCCGCACTGAGGGCGGACGTTACCGGCAGCAACACCTCAAAAGTATATCCATATGTGGATTTCCTTGGGACAGAAGGCGGATTCTGCTGGATTAACAAGGTTTTCGACTATACCCATACTACGAGTCATGCAAAATATATTGAAACAAAAGCTAATGGAAAACCATATGTTGTTTTCATTGCAGGCGATGCAAAACCCTATTCTTACTGCATGTACACCGGTGCTGAAACTGAAAGGCTGTATGCATTGTCATTAGCTCAGGGAGCGAATATTTGGTATGGGATTCACGGACCGACCAAAATGTTCAAATGCGATGCCGGGCGGGTTTCTGCCAAATTCAACAGATATATTAAAGAAAATGAAGAACACCTTATAAATACGAAATCGTGTGCTAAAATTGCCCTGATGTGGTCGGATGCAACATCAAATTATTACGCATCCAGTGTTATGAAAACTGATTTTACAGATCAACAGGTGATCGGCGGCGAAGGTAAAAACGGCAACCACCACGATGCTCTTATTGGGTTTGCGGACATCCTTACCCGCAGCCATGTTCAATATGACATAGCTGATCAGGACTGTATTCTGGACAGGCGGATTTTTAACTATGATTTATTGATATTCCCTACATATGCCTGTATATCGGAGAAGGAATCGGAACTGATACATGAGTTCGTCAAGAGCGGCGGGAATATAATATCTACCTTTGATACCGGAATGTATAACGAACTTGGAAATATACGCGAATCAGGAATTCTAGATGATATATTTGGAATTGAACGTGGTTTACAGGTTGAATATACTGATGTGGGTATTGGCTACACTAAACTTTTTGAGGATATTGAAGAGCAGATTATTCCAATGAGTGGTTTTGCGTGGGAAGTAAATCCTGCGAAAGGTGCCAAGCTGATGGCTGAGAGTTATTATCCAATGGCAGGCAGGTATGTTGCATTCCCTGAGGAAGGCTACGGATATATTGTGAAGAATTGTTTCGGACAGGGTACCAGCATATATATATCAGGTACAGTCAGTGAAGTTTACAATGAGTGGTGTAACCCAGATAATAGGAAGATGATAGCAAGGCGGCTGTCGGAAACAGCGGATCCGCTGACAAAGACAAATGCACCTCAGAGTGTTGAGATATCATTGAGGAAACAGCTTCATACAGGAAATCATCAGATACATTTGGTTAACATGACAAGGGGCCCAGGGCGTCCAATGGAAGAAACTATACCTGTTTTTGATATTACAATTGAATTAACAGATGTCAACGGAGTTTCAGCCGAGGGCATATATTCCGGCAATAACTATAAGATAGATAAAACCGACGGGGGTTCCAGGATCTTAATTCCGGTTTTAAATGAATACGAAGTAATAATTGTGCAGGAGGACAAGTGAATGTTAAAAGCGGGTATTTTAGGCTGTGGTTCTATATGTCAGAAGCGGCATGCAATAGAGATTGATGCAAATGAATTGTGCGAACTCTATGGAGTCTATGACCCTGTTACAGAAAGAGCTGAGCAGGTAGCAAAAAAGTACGGTGCGAAAGTCTATGAAAGCGCAGATGCGTTATTGGAAGATGAAAATTTAGGTTTGGTAGTAGTTGCTACTCCCAATAAGTATCACGCTTCATATTCAGTTAAAGCAATGAAAAACGGTAAGCATGTCCTCTGTGAAAAACCGATGGCCGGCAACCTAGAGGATGCTAAATTGATGGTTGATACCGCTGATAAAACCGGCATGAAACTGATGATTGGGCAGAACCAGCGTCTTGCACCGGCGCACATACAGGCAATGGAAATAGTTCAAAGTGGAAAAATTGGTAAAGTTCTTACTTTCACAACAACATTCGGACACAGGGGAGCTGAGGGCTGGAGTATATCTAAGAGTCCGAGTACATGGTTCTTTAATAAGGAAGAAGCTATTTTCGGCGCGATGGGAGACCTGGGCGTACATAAGGCGGATCTTTTAAGATATATTCTGGGTGAAGAATTTGTTGAAGCATCAGCAATAATCACCACTAGGGACAAACAGTATGACAGCGGTGAGTACATTAATGTAGATGATAATGCGGTGTGTGTGCTGAAAAGCGAATCAGGAATTGTGGGGACCATGGCAATCAGCTGGACTTATTACGGCGGAGAAACAAATGCAACCATAATCAATGGAACAAAGGGAGCTCTCAATATATTCACAGATCCCGAATATCCGATTATTATCAAATATTCAGACAAGACTGAAGAAAAAATAAAAACAGGTGCAATCCAAACCAATGAAAAACAGACGGATTCAGGAGTTTCAGCAATGTTTGTGAAAAACATTCTTGATGACACTCCGGTTTTTATATCCGGTTATGAAGGATATAAGGCACTTGAAGTAATTGTGAAGTGTGTTGAG
>Ga0233412_10001282_pt1 | contig 13339 bp, 8 predicted proteins | sample Na_anoxic_4_MG_FD_180667 | JGI IMG/M metagenome (GOLD analysis project Ga0233412, IMG submission 180667) | Seawater microbial communities from Saanich Inlet, British Columbia, Canada - Na_anoxic_4_MG | ecosystem: Environmental > Aquatic > Marine > Inlet | place: Canada: British Columbia... | reverse complement strand
GGAATAGGTTTTGGTAAATTTGGTGGAACAGTTAAATTAAATGTTAAATATTCATCGTTTTGTGGGCTATAAGGATTTAAATTAACGTTTTGAGTTGCCCTAAAAAAAGTTCCCAAAGGAAACATCTTTTCATCTTCATTATAATGTATAGGAATATTTTCATCCGCAGTACCAAATATAGGTACATTAATTACTTTACCAATATCATTTAATTTAGATACTAATCCTGATTGCGTTAATGTTTCATTAACTGGTGGCGGTAGATTTCTACCTAATATACTATCTCTAAACTGTTGTGTTGATAATACTCCTAATTTATAAAAGATACCTTGGTGGTCTAATATTCCTGCCATATATAATAATTTCTTATTATATAAATATTACATCAATAAGATTCTGGAAAATTAAATAATAATTATTATTCTTGTTCTAATTATTATCTAGTTATACTGGTCCTTGTAATAATAGGGATAAAATATTAAAAAGTCAATAGTAAAGTGAAAAAAATAAAACTTTTTTTATGATTGCCCCATATAATCGGTAGCTTGTTTACTTGAAGTAACACCACCATCTCTGAAAGAACCATTCATATGACTAATAATCATTTTTTCAATTTGAGGTTTTAATGATGACATATCCATTCCATTCGCAGAACCATCTGGTGAAACAATTTCTATTTTTCCACTTATATTTAAGTTTCCAAATTCCATACGAGATGGTGTTCCCGAATTATTACCTCCACCTGTTAATTTATTTGGGTCACCAGCCATTACTAAATCTTTATCGTTTAATGATAATGCCCCAAACTCACCTGTTAAAACTCTACCATTAGAACCTGGCATAGAAACCATATCATTTGCATCATGTGGTGTCACCGTATAAAGTCCTTTACCGATATCATCGGCAGTTGCAATTAATTTTGTACTGAAAGCGTCTAAAGCGGGACTAACACCATCTTTTATTTTTTTAGATAAGTCACTTAGACCATTAAACATATCGTCCAATATCTTACTTTCACCATCACCAATTTCTTGATCAAAAAAATCTTTAGCACCATCAATATAAGGTTTTACAGTTTTTTCTACCCCTTCTTTAACTTTATCAAACTGAGGTTTAAATTGTTCTTCAAATATTTCGTAAATATTAGTAGCGGTAGCAATCTTAGCTTCAGTAGATTCTTTAAACCTTTCCATTTGTTGAGACATTGTTTGCGTATTTAATGCAATATCTTTTAAATTTTCTTCTTCGGATTGATTTTCTTGCATTATAGCTTTTGCCATATCATCAGTAACTTCATCTAACCCTAAATCACCAAACTCTTCAGTTTCTATTACAAATTTACCATCTTTAAATTTAGCCATAGAAGCTAAACTTTCTTTCATTTCATCATCACCAACAGAAACAAACTCAGTTTTAATTTTAGAAATTTTGGCGGATTGTCTAGACATTTTTACCATATTGTCATAACTAAGTCCTAATTGTTTTGAAGTTTCCTGTAATTGCATCCTAGATTCTGCAGTAATCTCAAACTCACCACTTTCTTCATTAAACTGCATCATATTTTCAGTCATTTTACCGACTTTTTTTGCTAATTCTTCTGGTTTATTTCTAGCTAAATACATAGTTTCAAAAGGATCACCAAATGCCTGTGCAATATCACCACCTAACATTTGTAGATTTGCGGCTGCTTCAATTGCTGCCTCTGGTTGGTAAAATTGATCAGCCATTTGTAACATCTCACTAACATCCATTCTTAGTTTAACACCTAATTTAGCCATTTCTGTCATACCCTTAACACCATTAGCAAAAGAATAACCTTGCATTTTATCTACATTTTGTTGTAAAACTTTAATTACTTTTCTAGCATTTAAACCCATAGATTGTGCAGATTTATATGTTTCTATCATGTTTTTTTCAATCTGCTCTGTACTTAACCCCATTAACATAAAAGTTTCAGACATTTCGGCAGCGTCTGAAGTACTTAAGTTCATAGATGCGGCAATAGAAGTTATAGTTTCTGCGTCTTTAGATGTTAAGTTACTAACTCTACCAGTTTTTTCACTAATATCTTCATATACGCTCGCTAAGTCGTTTGCGTTAAACCCCAATTCAATTGCGGTTGGTAATGCCCCCTTAAAACTCTTTTCTAAAAACTTAGCACTTTTACCCGTCATTCCAAGATCTCTACCTAAACCTTTATAAACTTGAGCCATTTTTTCTGCTAAAGCATATTGTTTACTAGTGTTAGTTAAAAATTCTTTAATACCAGTACCCACACTACTTAGATTGTTTACTATCATACCAGTGGCAGTACCAGTTTCTTTGTATACTGATAATAATTCTTTAGATTTTTTTATAGATCTTTCTATTGCTTTTGCCTCTTCTTCATTATACCCTGCTTTAGATTTAAGTAATTTAAGTTCTTCTTCTTGCGCCTTTATTCTATCTACAGTACTTTTTACAAAATCTTTATCTATTTCCCTACCTTCAGAAGCATACTGAGCTTGTAATCGAATACTTTGTTCGATTAGTTGTTGTTCTTGTTTTAAATCATCTATTCTACTCATATTTTAATTATTACCTATAATTAACAATTTTACCTTTCCATTTTCCTTTCTTATCTTGTATACTGTCATCCGAGTTTAAAACCCATACTACACCCCCCTGAGGTTGTCTTATAGTAGATTTATCAAAACTAAATATATATTTATCTCCACCTTTTTTTAATTTTACTGTATTATTTTTTTCTTTATAACTTCCTAATATTTCAAACGTAAAAGTACCAACATCGAATAATTCTTGTGTTGGTGGTGGCGGACCTGAAGGATTTTCTCTTACTACTGGTTCACTAAATTTAATAACTATTTCATCATTAGTTACTATTTTTTCTACAACACTACTATCACTTTTTACATCCTCTTTTTTCTTTTTAATAGAGATACCCTTAACTTTCATAACACTTTGTAATTTACTGACTATATCATCAAAAATTGATTTTTGTTCTCCCCAAATAGAGTCTATGGTAACACATTCCTCATAAGTTTCTTGTCTATCGTCCTTTTTTACAATATCGTCACCATACCTATCAATACAATAATCCCACTTACTTAACATTTCTTTTTGTACTGGTTTAATTAAATCCGTAATATCTGACTCATATTGATCTCTATCTACATCGCCAGTATCTGTATCTATATAATTACCATCACTAACAAATTTTAAACAATAACACCTACTATGTCCAACTTTTTTACCATACCTATCAAAATACTTTTTCAGAAATAATGCTGATTTTGCTGCACCTTTTACTCCTCTAACAGTTTTAGTTGTTACACGAACAACTTTACCACCTACTCTATAAGTTTTAGGTCCTGCAACCGCCATTTCCTCTAATTCTTCTCTATTAATACCATCTCCACTAAAAAATTCCATTAAACCTCCATATGAACCATCTACCGCATCAACCTCAACTATACCACCTACCTCAGCGTTAGGGTCAATTTCTTTTGCCTCACTTAAATGCATATATGAATCTCCAACATTAGGTTTATCATTCTCATATTCTTCACCATCTGCAACAACAGTAAATTTATATTTTTTTATATCTGAATCTGGTATAGTAGATATAATCCCCTCATCCTCGATTAGAAGTTTTATAGTCTCATTAATAGTCTTTATACTATTAAAAAATTTATTAAATGATTTCTCCATTGTTTTTTATATATAAATATTTAATTTCTATAAAAAAGTTAAGATTCTTTAGGATTTAGATAATCATTAATAAAAATCCTTCTAGAATATGTGGGCATAATCATTATGTCAGAGTAAGAAAACCCTTTACTCACTAAAAAATTCATTTCTTTGTGTAGCCCTAATAAAAAATTAGAGTTCAGGCCACCAAAAATCTGTTCCGAATCTAAGAAAGGTACTTACGGACTTCCCCCCATCAGTCCGCGCAATTGTTTTAAAGTTAATACCTGGTGTTATTTCATCAATATATTTCCTAATTAATCTCGAATCTAATATAGAAATCTTTTTTAGTATATTTGAAATCATAATCTTATTTCTGTCACCATCTATAGATTTTACTTGTTGTTCCAACCTAATTAAATCTTTATTAGATAACCCATCGGGACTTCTTTTTTGTTCTTCATTATCCCTAATTTCTACAATCTCATCATCTTTACCTGTTAATAAAGTAAAAGTAATCTTTTTACCACTTTTAGGTAGAACATACTCAAACTCACCATTTTCATCGGATTTAACAGTTAATTTCTTTTGTTTTAATTCAGATAAATTGATAGTACCCTCTACATATTCACCCAATTCAGAATCAAACACCATTTGTTTATATTCTTCACCAAAGGCGGTAACCCTTAAAAATACCATAATTGCGGTTCTATCACCTGATAATAGATTGGAAACATCCATATCTAAATCTTTGACTTTTCTTTCTAATAAAATATTAATAACTTTATTACCACTAGCAATGTTAGGTGAGGTTAGTATTGACTCATCCATTGCAGTTAAATACTCAACCTTAACAGATTTTTTATTGTTTTTATATAATATACCTTGTGATGGTAATTCAATTATATCATAAGGGGTTTTTAACTCCTCTGGAATATAATTAGGGTCTAAATTTTGATTAACGTTATCCATATTTACTTTTATTAAAACTTTTATTATTAATTATAATAATAAATATAAAAAAATAAATATCTTTACGAACATTTTTGTTTAATTCTTGGTAGGTACCATTCTGCGCAAGATTTTGCTTCAGAATAACTACCTAGATTATTATCTAATAAACCTTCTGATTGAAGTTCCATAATAAAAACTGATAATTCTGCAATTATATCATCATCTGACATCAGACTACCATCCCTATTAGTGATAAATTCACAATTTTTAATTTCTATATCCTGATCCCATAATGATTGTATCAATGATAATGCGGAATCATATGTTTCACCAACCTCAACAATATCTTCAAAATCAACTTCAACCTCTTCATTTTCGTCAGGTATTAAAGCTGGACATATTTTTTCTGAAATGGCACGACAAGAAGATATATACTTTTCTTCAACACAGTTTAAGTTTTCACATCCCTCTATATTAACTTGTGCCGCTACACTTTTTTGTGTAATATTCCAAACTTTCTGATCATCATTAACACCAATTACAATATCATTATCGTATTTTTTCAATATTTCAAATTGATTATAAATGTGTTTTGATATTTCTGATGTATTACAAACTTCGACACTATCAAAATCATTTAAAGTATCCCAAGTACTATTTAATTCTTCTATAATACATTTTTGATTTTCTGAATTACCATAAACATAATTTTGACATATTTTTTTTACATATTCATCAATATTAATATCTTTACCATCATTTGTTAAAACACCATCTAGTTTACCTTTTTTATCTAATAGATTTATAATTGTCTGTATACTTTTTCCTGATTCCTTAACATAAGATTGTATTGTATCATTCTCGAGAATAATTTTCTTCAATTGTATTCCAACTGGATATGTAGCCCCATCTACCTCTATTTCTATTTCATCACTGTCAACCTCATCACAATTTATATTGCAACACTCAACATCATTGTTTGATTTATACTCTTCACATTCCTTCGCTATATATTTTTCTATAGCTTCATCAATCAAAGATAGCTCTGGTGAAAGTACGCTACTCCATATCTCACCAAATACCCAAACACCCCAATTCCCGATTGGTTTAAAAATTACTTTACCACAGTTTAAAATATCTCTAGCAATACCATTAGGGTCTGCTTTAGGATCTCTTCTATGTATTATTTCCAATTCTTCTTCTGTATATGTAACACTACCCAATGCCAATTTACACTTAACCCACACACCCATTCCAACAACAAAATAAGCTAATGGTGCTCCAAGTGCCAACCTTACTTGCCATTTACCTCTTCTATTAATAGCCGCTAAATCTTTAGCGGGATCGATCAGTAAAGGAATTCCTTTATAATTTTCTTTAATCCATTTTTCTAACGTAGTAGATTTAGAACCAACCGTATTAAACAAATTTTCTAATTGATTTTTAGTTTTATTTGATTTAACAATATATAATTGTATTTCAGTACCAGTGTCTACTACAATTGCATTTTCTAAATCTTTTAATGTAACATCTTTTTTACCTATTTTACGTTTTAATATGTCAGGAACTATTTTGTATCTTTTTCGAGACAAAAAGTTCCTTATTCTTTTTTTCGATTTAGCGTCAAATACATCACCAACCAAACTATTATATTTAATTTCTTGTTTGAATATATCATATAAAATATCTTTAGTTAGAGGTTTATTACCTATTTTCTTCTTCGAAGTAGCTTCCAGCTCAAATTTCCATGTGTCCCAAACGCGTTTAAATTCTGGATATATTAAATCACCCACTTGTTTACCTTCAGGAATAAAATCATTACTAGTATATTTTTTTGATAGTAAATTGTCTATTTCTATTAGATCATCAACAACCACATCTAAATTTCTATACATATCACTATCTCTTCGTAAAAGACCCATTAATATAGTTGTAAAATCTACTCTTTTATTACCACCACTTTTTAAATTTCTAGTTGCAGTATTAATTTGATCTAATGTGTCCCCTAACATACCATTTTGAATTAAAAATTCACTTTTTTTATTTATAGGTAAAAAAACTTCATTTACTAAATCTATATCAGATAATATAAGTTTACTAGGTGGTGTTGAATTGGGTGTACCCCCTAAATAATTTTTTAACTGTTCGATTTCTGTATCATTTAAGTTTCTTACGCCATCAAACCTATTACTTAAATCTATAATAAATGAATCTATAAAATTACTTAAACCACTTCTTAAATTAGAAACTTTTGGTAAATCGCCAGGTTGCCCCAAACCAACTCTTTTTAACCCATCTACTAAATTATCTACATTATCATTAATTCCTTTACTGAAAAAAATTGAATCATTAGATAATGAAGAAAATTTTAAGTTATCAGGTAATAAATCATTTATACCCTTTGTTATCAAACCAACATCAAACTTACTTCTTTTTACTGCTTTTATGATATCATCACCAACACCTTCTGATAATAACCCCATTTCCTTAGACTCATTTAATGTGAATCTATTATCCATTCTTTTAAGAATACTTTTAAATTTATTTATATCCATTTTGTTTATATTATTTTATCTAAAATATCATTTATGTTTTTATCATCACTCAAATTCCACTCTAATACTTTCTCCACATAATCAATTGTGGTATAACATGGGGAACCACCATTATCAGCCCAAATTAGAGCACCACCACCATTAACACTATTAAAACCAAGTGTAGCTAAGTCTACAGTAACCTTATTTCCATTTGCTGGATTTGTATAACTAAAATTAGATTTTATACCTTTTAAATCTTTATTCATAATCCCAACAACATTTGCATTGGTTAATTTTAGTTCAGTACCATCTCTTTTACAAATAAAGTCACCTTCTACTTTAATATAGTGAACCCCTATAGTGATAAGCGAATTTGGTAGATCTATATTAAATCCAGGACCTGTCCAAACTAAATTATATGGTGAAACCGGCCAATTTTCTTTTACACAAGAATCTTTAGATACTATAACACCACCTCTATTTTCTGTATCATTATTTGGTTTATAAAACATATTAAATCTACCTTTTATTGGTCCACTACCACTATTACTACTTTCATCTGCGTATAGATTTAAAATATAGAATTTTCCAGATAATCCTGCTTTTTTTATTCCTAATCGACAAACACCACTTTTATTTGTTAAAGTTAAAGAAAGAGACCCAGACCCAAATCTTGTATAATTATCTTTCAAATATTTATAGGGTATATTTAATGGTCCTGCTTTACCTATACAAAAATCACTCTCTGTTTCTTGTTTTATAAGATAACCTTGCGTATTTAGAAATTCAATCGCTTCATCAGTATCTATATTACCATCACCATCAGTATCTGTCGCATATGGTTGTTCATTAATTAAATTACCATATAATCTTTCTTCACTAAATAGTGCCTTTATTCTTTCTATTTCTTCGTTTAAATTTTCTTTTTTCATAATTTTAATCTTTAATTAGGTTACCATATATCCTTTCATTATTAAATAACGATTTAATCCTATTTATTTCTTCTTTTATACTATCAAATTCTTCTTCAGTTTCCTCAATCAATTCCTCTATAGAAATAAACATATTATCAGCTTCAGAAGCTGAATAATTTTTATTAGGTTCTATAATTTCTAACTGTAACTGATTTTTTGTTTTCGGTGAAATTTTTTCGTTTTTCAATTCTTTAATAAAATCAGTTAAATCTTTTTCATTAATAGGTTTTTTAAGTGATTTAAAAAAGTCTAATACTTTTTTATTCGTATCTAAAACTTCATCACTTATACCACTTTGAGAATTTACTTCTGTATATAAATATATAATTATATTATTTATTAATGTTCTTCTATTATCATTTTCTTCTAAATCATTTTTTAAGTTAACGGTAATTTTACTTATTTCACTACTTAAATTTGTCAATTTATCAATTCTGTTTTCTAATACTTTACCACCCTCAAATCCTGAAAAATCTAACCCTAATTCAGATTCTACTTTTGTTTGTAAAGCAACATCATTAGCGATTACCTCCAAAGATTTAGAAATTTTGTCATCACCAGTATCTTCTTCATTACCCTCATCATCAAATAAACCAAAGGGGTCTATCTTATAGTTATCGTGTAAATCTTTTAATTTTTTACCTATTTGATCACTACCAAAATATAAGCCACCAAAAAGAGATATCTGTAAAATATTTGCAGGTTTAATAACATCTTTTACTCTTTTACTATTAATAAACTTTTTTAAGTCACTTTTATGTATATTTACAAATTCATCTGCAAATTTTTCGGGTGACATATTTTTAATTTCTCTTTCTAATATTTCTTTTTGCCAAGGATCTAATTTAGCGATTTCTTCCGAGTTAGGTAACAATTTTTTAATTTTATCTGCATTACCCCCTATTTCTTTTACACCCTTTTCTAAAAATTCACCTATTGCTTTTCTTTGGGTATCTGGTAACCTACTGACTATTTTTTCTATTTTAATTTGTGCTTCTATACCATCTAACCCCTTTATTGCGTCACCAATTTTCTGTAATGTTTTGATATTTTTACTACCACCTTTAACAAATCTTCTAGTTTCAGTTAACCCAGGAATTACACCTATTGCAGTTAAACCCGCATTTAATTTCCAACCTTCATCACCCTCCACTACATATCCTAATGCACTAATGCCGTCTAAAACACCTGCAACTATTAAACCTACAGGACCAAAAAACGAAGAAACAATACTCGCAATATCTGCCCAACAATGCCAATCTTCAACACAACCATCAACCTTATCATCAAACCATTCTCCCCAAGGTTGTACATTTTGTACATAACAAGCATCATCTATCTTTACACTTATATCAATATTATATTTTTTACGTTTGCTTACCCTATTAGCTCGAGTACTTCGTTCTTTATTTCCACCCGTAACCACTGCGGATACCTTTTTAGTAATTCCTTTTTCATATTTAACACAACACGCAAATGGATTTTTAACACTTTGTGAATCGTTTGGATCGAAGTAAAAAAACAGACCACCCAAATCCCCCTTACAATAATCTTTTAAAGAATACATGGCATTTCCACCAAAAACTGGTTTACTATTACTAATATTATATGATGGTATGTTATAGTCAGAGAACATAACGAATTTTGTCTTTTTGTCTAACCACCCCTCCCAATTAGATTTTTGTTCCGCAATTCTTTTGTTTACTAAATCAACATAAGATAAAAATTCTTTATAATTATTTCTTACTATTATAATCTCAATAAGTTCATCATCAATAACACTAATTAACTTTTTCAACGACTTTCGTCTTTTTTGTTCTATATCTGCTTTTCCTTTTTCCCAGTCCTCTTCTCTTTTTCTAGTGTCGTTTTGAGTCCACAATGCTCTTTGGTTAAATGGGTTAGAGTTCGGAGTAAACTTATTTTTGGTGTATTCTTCATCTCCCACCATATATAGAATACTTTTTTCTTTATTAATTAAATCAACTAATTCATTATAATCCAAAATAGAATCAATACCTAACGAATAAATATCCCCTATAATAGTTGAAGGTACGTATTGTTCTGATAATATTTTTTCACTTTTTACGACAACATTATTTAATTCTTCATTCAAACCACCATCTACCCAATTTTTTAAAACGTCAACCTCTTTATCTGTAATTACATTTGATTGACTTTTTATTAAATCATAAAGATTATTTTTATAGTCTAACCTCATTTGATTATTTTTACCATATTCTCCTAAAGCACTATATGTTCTTATCTGATGTTCAAAATATGCAACCTTTTCCAATAACCAAGAAGGATCTATACAAGTTGAGGTGGATATAGTACTAATATTTGCAATGGTTTCATTATTTAATTTAAAGTCTTTGGGTTCATCCCAATTAAAAGAACTACTTATAACACCCCAGTTTGCTATTGCCTTTTCATAATTTTTATACTCCTCGTATTTGCTTTTATTAAATTTAAAATCTCCTATATCTTTTTTAACTTGACTTAAAGTTTCTTTTTCTAAATCATCTGTTTGATAATTAAATTCTGATTTTATATAATCTCCCCCAGCTATATCCCAAGCAATTAAAAAATTAATGTTGTCTATCGGACCAGTTTTACTAAAACCATCTGTAATGTTTAGTATTTTAAAACTATCATTTATTTTTTTTAGAGAATCACTACTATTTCTAACCCATTGACGAAATTTATTACCATCTTCCACACTTTTGATATACTTGTTAAATAACATATCGTCTTTTAGTTCGTCAGATAAGTTTAATCCTGAACTAGCATATTTTTTAAAACGATCCCAATAATTTTTTAATTCAATACCTCCACCATCTGTTAAATCTTTTAAAAAATCTTGTACACCTGTTGTTGGACTTTCTTTATAATTAATTATTTTAACAATTTCAGTAATTAATTTATTAATATTTTTATAACTATTACCTACCTCATAACCTTGTAATTTTAATTTAGTCCACAAATTTTTTGATGTTTCTACTTTTGTATCTAACCCAAAATGGTATTTTGCAAAGGCAGAAGCGGTTTTATCTCCCCACCCATTATCTTCCTTAAGTTCATTACCTTCATAATCTGTCAAACCTTTTTTATTAAGAAATTTTTGTATTTCTTTTACAGAAGGTTTTTTTATGATTTCTTCTTCATTTAAAAAAACGCGCCTATACTGAGATTCCGATATGACAATTTTTTTACTCATACTATTTTCTGTTTGCAATAACAAACGTACCCATATCCATTTTACCTTTGTCTATTGATCTTTGGATGACTATTTTCTTTTTATTTTTATCTATATTTAATGCATCATATACATCATTTTCATATTCATCAATAAATTGTGCAACTTTACCAGATTTATTAATTAAGGGTACATTCTTTTTACCTCTAAATCTAAATTTATTTGGTTTTACTTTTTTAATTATACCTATAACATCTCCTGCGTTTTTAATTTTATATCTTTCACCTTCTAAACCACCCGACACTTTTTCAGGGACAGGTATATTCCAAGAGTTTAACATTACCATAACTCTACTACCTCTTTTAAAGATACCATCTTTTTCAAATACATTGTAAAAGTTACTTAAACACCACTCAATCTTCTTTATATATTCTTTACCATCTTTATCGACTTCACCTTCAATATCCTCTCTACTTTTTCCATTATTAGAAAGTTTCATCATTTTTTTAATATGGTCCCTACATGTTGCCTTATTATTGATAATATCAACTCTATCTAGTTTCATACCAAAAAGTTCAATACCCCCTCTTTCAGAAGTTGTACCCTTTTTAGATTTTTTAAAATCGTCATCAGACATTGAGTCACCTTTAGCATCGGTACCAGTACCACCCTTTTGTTGTTTTACTTCTTTATCTGTACCTTTTAATTTAATGTCTTTAGCGTCTACTTTATCTGTAGATAATTTATCCGCCTTTTTTACGTCTAATTTTTCTATTTTATCACCCTCAACACCTTTTAATTTAATGTCTTTAGCGTCTACTTTATCTGTAGATAATTTATCCGCTTTTTGTAACTTTAACTTCTCAATCTTTGAATCATCAAAAGGTTCGCTTGGTTTAATAGTGTTATGTAGTATTTTTAAAGCTTCAGTATCTTCAAAAGGACCCGACTCATTTAACCCCATTTTTTTCATAAAACCTTCTAAAGTTTTAGGTCCGACAATACCGTCCGCATTTAACCCAGCCTCTTTTTGCATTTTCATAACCGATTCTTTAGTTTTAGGTCCGAAAATACCATCAGATGTTACACCTAATAAGGTTTGTAGTGCTTTTACACCCTCCCCTTTAGAACCTACTTTTAAATTGGCTTCACTAATAACTTCTTCATTTTCTACCAAATTACCGAACATTCTCTCTTCAGTAAACAGTGATTTCATTCTATTTATTTCTTCATTAATATTGTTTAGTCTTCTCATAACATTTTTTTTAGTAATTTTATATATCTATAAATATACTCAAATAACAAAAAATCCCTATCAAACTAATGATAAGGATTTTTTTATAAATTTAAATATTGTAATCTATTAGAATACGTTGATTGCTCTGTCAAAACGAAGTGTACATGTGATGTCTGCCAAATCAGAAGAGTTATAATCCAAACTTCCAAAATCTGCGTCATTCAATTGTGTTCCTTGAAGAACCCACTTTTGTACAACGACACCTGTTGGGTCTAACATTTCTAATTCTACGTCTTTCTTATATCCCGCAGCGTAACCTTGTCTACCTGTTACTGATTCTGAGTGTAAACGTACCCATTCCATCAACGCCTGTGTTGCGGAAGGTCCGATAGGGTCTCTAAATGTTACTGAAATAGAATCCCATCTAAATCTACCAATCACATAAGTAGATGTATTTAAAAATGGAATCTCCACCTCATCACTCGTATATTTAGGTCTAGATGTAGTAGAAACCCACCATTCTTGTATCCCTAATTCATCGGGAAATCTTAAAATAAACCTATTCTTTCTTAACGGTTCGTAAGGAACAGGCATTCTCATTAATAAATCTGCCATTTTTTCTTTTTTTTTAATTTTTTATTATAGTTATTCTTTGTATACTATATAAATATCCAAATTTCAAAAAAAATTATTTTTTTATTATAATTTTATATGTTTTAATATTCTACTAACAGTATTACTTAGTTCG
>Ga0233412_10001278_pt1 | contig 13353 bp, 18 predicted proteins | sample Na_anoxic_4_MG_FD_180667 | JGI IMG/M metagenome (GOLD analysis project Ga0233412, IMG submission 180667) | Seawater microbial communities from Saanich Inlet, British Columbia, Canada - Na_anoxic_4_MG | ecosystem: Environmental > Aquatic > Marine > Inlet | place: Canada: British Columbia... | reverse complement strand
ACCTAAATGACCTGTGGGCTTCTCTGAACCATTGTTTGTGTGAATACAAAGCACAATGTGGCAGTTGTATTTCTCACTCCAAGTCATTAGTCTCTGTATACATTCATTAGACTCCTCAATAGAATTGACATCACTAACAAGGTCAGCAATACCATCAATAACAACTAAACCTATTTCATTGTCCTCAGAAACAGTCCTTAGCTTATAATCTATAAAATCAATCCTTGTCTTGTATCCTATTGAACGAAGTCCGTAGGTATGGTAGCAACCTACGTTCTCTCCATTATTCATCTCTACAACCCTTCTAAATACTCTCTGAGCGTGAAACTTACCTTGCTCTGTATCAAAGTGTATAACACACTTGCCCTTTCTATCAGCCCTCATTTTGTCACCATAAGAGTTTTTACCATTAGAAGATAAGTAGACTGAGGTTAGTAGTGAGACAAAAAAGGTCTTCTTGGTTTTTGGAGGACCGCTAACAAAACTGAAGTTGCCATAAGTTCCAATAGGTATAGGGTATCTCTTGATTCCACTTGGTGTGTTTATAGAATATCTACCAAATGATAATGCAACAGGAGGGTGTTGTATAGATTCAGAAATATCCACATAGCAATCGTTGTCGATTCGCTCCATGTGCATTCTCTGTATTTCTTTATCGTCTGTATTCATAGTTTGTTTTTGTTTTTGTTTTGATGTAATAAAAAAGGGGTAGGTTTCCCCACCCCTGATTGTTGGCTAGTTAGAATGGCAAGTCTCCGCCAGATGCAACCTTGAAGTTGTCTCTTTGAGGTGCTGGTGCTGAACCAGACTTAGACTTAGGGCTAAACGTATTTAACTCCATATAATACTTACCTGACTTACTTTGCTTAACGTCTAGGTTTACCCATCCGTTATTGGCATTGGAAGAGAGGAACTTCTGAGCCTCTTCAACCTTAATACTAATTCCACCTATTACAAATTCAGGTGCGTTCTCATTTCGCTTAAAAATAAATCCATCTGCGAATACTTTTGTGTTGTCCATAATTTTAGTTATTTAATAATTGTTTTACTTCTGCTGATACTTTGTACTTTGCTTCTATCTGTGATACTGAACCACCATTAGATACAAACTCTTGTGCCTTATTAAACTCTGCTGTGTTCTTATTAAGCCATTTACGAGCGTCCTTATGGTCGTTTGTAGCGTCGGCATCCTTAGTATCATCAATAAGGAATAAGCCGTTTAGAGCGTATTTACGAGCGTATGAGGAGCTACTACCAAATGATTGAGCTATATCCATACCTTTTCTATTAGGGTCAATACCAGCTTGTGCTGTAGCTTCAATTCTGCCTTCAGTATCAAACAATACTGCCCTAGCTTCCACATAGACTAAACCAGCTACTTCCTTAATTTCGTCAGTAATCATAAGTGTTAGTCCGTTTGTGTTTAATAAAGGCTTAACTGCCTCTAAGATGTCCTCACAAGAACGGTAATTATATTTACCGAAATTGTTACGTTGGTTCTTTGGAGCTTTTAACTCCGATTGTACTTTAAGTACCTTGTCGTGAAAATTCATAATGTTAATTGTTTTTAATTAATATTTTGCTAATGTAATAATAAAAAGTGTTAAATCCAAATTATTCTTCACTTTTATTTGAAAATACTTCTTGTCTAACTATGTCCTTGTATTTACTTGGACAGTCATTATCGGTTAATTCAAATACGAATGTCTCTAATTGAGAGATATATTCTTTCATTGAACACACTTCTGATTGCAATGCTTTTATCTGCTGATTCTTAAAGTCGTTTAAATCTTTCATAGTAATTCCTTTAATGTTTGTTTTATTGTTTTTAATTCTAGTTCTAGTTCTCTGTTCTCTTTATTTAACTTGTTGTTATGAGTTCCTATAAGCTCAACAGCCTTTAGTAAATTAATTAAGTCTTTATTGTCTGGCTTGGCTTCATGCCAATCCATTAGCTTATTACCTAAGGCTTTATACCAAGCATTATAAATCTGATGTTCTGTAAGCTCCATTATCTATAGTGTTCTTGTATTATAAGCTCCTCTATCTCATCAAGCCTACAGTCTATTAGGTCTGTAATGTCTATACCTTCAAGATAGACAAAGCTAATCTGAAACTCCTCTGGTTCTGGAGGATTAAGGTAGTCTCCTAAGTCTCCTTCATAATAGTATCCGTAAACAGATAACTCTACTCCATCTAATTTTACTTCGTGATTAATTGTTGTTGCCATAGCTTTTTAATGATTTAAGTATTCTTCTTTCTTTTCTTAGTTTTCTTGAGTTTATGAGTTCGTCAGTTACTAAAACTCTCCATCCTGTGATTGGGTTTATACTGTTATCCCAAAAGTTTTTCTCTCTATACTTTCCCATATTAAAATAAGTGATTAATTACACAATCATAAATTAACTCAGGATGATTGTCGTTTAGTTCATCTAACTGCTCGTCAGTTAATTCAACTCCATCCATCTCTGCATAAGAGATAAATGCATCTACGAAGTCTGGATAGTCTCTAGTGTCAATGCCATCTACTTCAATGTTTTCTAATTTGTTTACGTCTATTTTCATAATATTAATTGTTAATGTTGGTACAAACATAAATAACATTTTTCAATTACGCAAATAAAAATAAAAAAAAGAGCCACATTTCTGTGACTCCCTTCCAATCAAAACAAAAAAACAAATGAAAAAAATCTTAATAACCTTCCTTAATATGGAAAGACATTGGTTTTAAATCGTCAGTATCAAAGTAAACAAACTCGTTTGAAACACTAAATCTACTAACACCTCGCATAACTAAACCTCTTATTAATTTAAACCTCTTCTTATTATTTATAAGTCTAATCTTAACACCTAATCCAACTCTATGTGGATTCTTACTTGTCAATGCTAACTTATCAGCATTTCTTTTACAGGTGTAAGCTAATCTTATATCGAACCTCATTCTTTCTTCCTGTGCTATCTCATCTAAGATAAATACTGGAAGTCTCTCCATAAAGTTCTTTCCTGTCTTTATACTGCAAAGCCCACACTTACACATAAATTGAGACCAAAGTAATTTGTTTAGTCCCTCTTTATCCTCCTCCTCAGTATATCCAATCTCGTAATGTGGGCGATGAAGTAATGACATAGTACGAATATACAACAATAAAGACTACTGTGCAAATACTAGTTATTAACATTGTAGATAACTTTATTTGACTTTTCACGGAAAAAACGCTAACTTTGCTTCAACTTTATTGAGAAAGACACAAGGCTCTCAAAAGCCGAAGTGTCAAAACAGTGTCCCACGCATAAATCAAGTATTTCCATGAAATACGATTTATACTAAACACAAAGTCAACTATACAGGATAGCTGTGTTTTATAGCCAAAACAAGGGCTTTATGTTAAACAAAGCCCATTATGTTAAACGAATTATTTCTTCCAGTTTCTGGTAATCTTTTCGGCACTTCTTGCACCGAAATAGCCACCATAAACAAGTAATAATAGTGAAGATAATAAATCAATCCAATTAGAATCGATTTTAAAGCCCTCTAACGAGCTATCTAAGACAATGTAGATAAATAAGGTCAAAGTTAAAAAAGCAAGGCTTAGAGGTCTTATATTCTTACTTAACCAACTATCAGAGTTCATGTCAGCAGTCCAACGCTTAGTAGACTCTTGCATTTCTATCATATCATACTTTAGCTCCTCTAATAACAACTGCTTATCAGCTTCGCTGAGTTGTTTATCTTTGCCTATCTTATCTGCAAGGTCTTTTAATTGTTCTATACCAGTAACACTACCAACAACCGATAATAGCTCTGGTGCTACGTCTTTACCTTGCTTCACGAGCCAACGTAGAGCATCGCCTACTCTTGTAGTGCCATTCTTTTTCTTGTAATCACCCATTCCATCTCGCTTTAGTCTTTCTTATATCGTAGTGTACAAACGTATCGTACAAACCTAAACCGCCTTGTAGCATATGTCCCATATCTATAAGTTCCTCTATGAGTGCGTATACCTCTGTTGTTTTTAAGCTCTGTATAGTTATGTCTGCTGCTTTGCCTAATAAGTGTTGTGAAGTTTTTGAGCCACCTACTTTAGCGTTATGCTCTGGACATCTGTAAGCACTATTAATAGTTATAGGTCTACCAGTATAGTCCCTTAAAAATTGTAGTTGTGATGCAAGTTTAATAATGTTCTCGTATACCTCTAAAGGCATATCACACTCACACTTACATTCAAACTCTTTTAATTTAAAGTTCTTTGTCATCTTTATTACCTTGATGTATCTTTTGCACAGTATAAACAATAGAAGCCAGTAAAAGAATAATCTTTAAACTGTTCTCAACGTGCGTAAAGCTAATCCCTAAAGAAATAGCATTAAAAAACGCTACTCTTAAATCTCCTACTGTCATAGCATCAGTCCTTTTAGAAAGTTATTCCATTTAGCTATTAAGTAAAACTGTAAAGCCTCAATCTTGTCTGCTATGTATCTTAATCCTTTAACCATTAGAATTTAAATTTTTGATAGTCCACACCATAAAAACTGTGTACTCCGTTACCATCTGCTATTGCTACTGCACTTGACTTCCATCCATAAGGATGCTCTGCTTTTATAACATTGCCTTCTTCGTCAATAGTATCTGTAATTCTCCACGCTACATCCAAATGGTACTTGTCGCTTAATACTGGTGCTTTTATTTCATTACCCTCTTCATCGTATTCTCCTTGCTCTAAAACAATATGTCCCAGTTTAACAATAGCGTGTGAGTGTGTTGGGTACTCATTTCCATCTTCGTCTGTTTCTACTCCTAAAGCCTTTATTTTAGCTTCAGCAGTCTTTTGGTCTTTAAATTGATATTTTCCTATGTACATAATTTATTTATTTACCCTTGTTTTTATTATAGGTGTAATTACTACACTTGTGTTAATTTTTGTAATTCTGTATCACTTAATGCCTCTTTAAATACTGCAACGCATTTAACGTTTCCGTAAAAAGGATTACCACCTACATAGTCAAAAGAAATATCATCTAAAGTACCATCAGAAAACGTGCTACCACTTGATTGTGGGTGATACTCAATTCCATCAATCCATAAAGCAAAATCATTTGTTTTATATTTTAAAGCTACTTTATGAAATATTGAATTATCAATATTAACCGATTTATTATATTGATTTGTAGTACCATCATAAACTATTGCTGATATATTTCCATTACCGAATTGTAATCTTAATCCCTCATAAGTACCATTTTTCGTAATACCTAATCTTCTTGAAGAAGTTTCACTTAAATCCAAAGCACTTATTTCAGCATATAGAACCCCCTCTGTTGAGTTTATTAAATCGCTTGAACCTGCATTGTTGCAAATATCTGCTAAACGAGTAACTGTGCTACCGTTTGTTGGTATGTAGGAAGTTGCGTATGATAGTGCTTCTACTTGTGCACCCCATATATAAATTGCTTCATCTCCGTTTGCATCAAAACCACTTAAAGCACCATTATTAACTCCTATTCTAATTGAGTTGTTTAAATCATCTGTGCTTGTGTGGTTTAAAATACATCTGTACCAATCATTACCGTAATGTTCAATTTTAGCTTCAACATCAGAGCCACCGACACTTTCAACTAAACCATTTTCTAAATCAAATATACCACCAAAATTACCCAATTCACTTAAAAACATTGACGCTTGAGCTGAAGTACCTTTTTTAATAAACACAGAAAACGAATATTTTCCGCTAATTGTAACAGAAAAGTTTGTGAAATGAAAACTATTACCACTTGATGCAATTAATTTTTGAACACCACTTACACCACTTGGAGAAATTACGTTATTGTCTAAAGTTGTAGATACACTTGTAAACGCCCAACCTGTAAAATCCTCTGAATACGTTACTAAATTCGTACTCTGCGGTTCAAGTAAAAGACTACCCTCTCCGCTATAAGGTACTACTTCTCCATTCTCATAATCAAAGTTTGTGTAATTTATTCTTGGTAGGTCTGTGTCGTCTGTTATTTCTATTATTGATACGTTGTCTATTGTACCTGAATTAAAACCACCACCTGTAAAGAAAAATAATAAGCCTGAACCTGACTGTATAATATCTTCAGTATATGTACCAACTTCTTCTCTTCTTGTACCTGAATTTGAACCACCATAAACAGTTATACCACTACTACCTGCATCTATTGAAGTTATCTCGTATTTTACTCTATATTTTTTACCTACTGTTAGAGGAATACTTTGGTATAAGCTGGCACTTGCTGACAAAACTAACTGACCATCTTCTATTGTAGCACCGCTTGTTAATGTCCAATTCTGTCCGACCTCTTTGACTGATACGTTGTCTATTGAGCCTGTAAAGGCATTGCCTTTTAATTCCTCTCCAATAGGAGAAGATGTAGCAACTATATATTGAGTAAAAGTACCATTTGATGAAACAAAACTACCCGCTATATTTGTAATTTCAGGTCTAACACTACCACTAACATAATCAGATACTGTAAATTCTATTTTGTATGTTTTACCTGAAGTGTAATTACTTCCCGTTGATTGATATACTGAAGAGGGTGAATTGTTTGCTACTGCCTTACCTCCACTTATACTCCACCCTGTACCTTTTGTCCAATCACTATCCGTATCAAAACTGCCATTTGTAACAAGTTCACTACCTATCTGCTCAAAGTTTCCGTTTTGTACTAATTCATCGCTTAATATCTGAACGTCTTGTATAAGCCCTTTTTCGTTTACTCTTGTGGCACTTGAACCCCTTGTAAAGTCAAAGTCTGCGTCTATTACTTCTTTTGCGCTTACGTTGTCGATTGAACCAGTTGTAGTTCCCACTACCCTTATTGATAAGGCGGGGTTTATAGAAGTAACAATATCCGTAAAAGTTCCCGTTGTAGTTACTAACTGACCTAACGCCGTACCCGAATAAGACAAGTCAACTTGGAAAGCCCCCTGACTTAAACTAACAACATCGTAAGTAATTTTATATTTTTTGCCAGTATCTATATATTGACTAATAGGAGCTCCAGATGATACAGAAGTAGCATTAGCAGTACCCCCGCTTATAGTCCAACCTGTTCCTTTAGTCCAATTACTATCCGTTGCGAAATCCCCGTTTTCGATTTGTTCAACCCCTAAACTCGGAGCTGGTTTAACACTATTCAATAAGCCATCTTCATAGGCAGTAGGGGTCATTATAATACTTGGCTTTGTGCCTACTCCGTTTAAGAGCTGGTCAGTAACCCAACTGTTCTCGTACTCACTTGCTCTTTTATATAACTCATTTGTTAAGTCAGCGTTTAAGTAAACGTTTCCCCATTGTTCGTTAGGGTTTCCCCATTCGCTTCTGTGATATATCTCTTGTGCCATTTATAGTGTTGTTAATTCTATTGCTTCTGCTTCTGTTAATACTCTATCGTAAACTCTTGTATCGTATACTTTGCCCTCAAAATGTCTACTTGTACCACTTTGACTTGCGAAGTTTAATCTATCTAAATTAGTTGGTACTACGCCGATTAAATCTGTATCTTTTAAAACTCCGTTATGATATACTTTAAACTCATTCTCTTTAAACGTAATAGCTACTTTGTTTCTTTCATTATCATTTACACCAGTAATAAAATAATCTTGTTGTGATGAACCATTTTCAACTGATGTTCTTATTCTACTACTTTCATATATAAACCTCACAAGGTTGCTACTGCCATCGCTTAAAGTAATCATATTATACCCTAAATAAGGAGTACCAAAATTATTTGCATCTACAAAAAAAGTACCCTCTGTAATATTGAATAAATCACTATCCCCAGCATTTATACATTCATCTTTTAATCTTGTTACTGCACTTGCTTCTGTTTTTATGAGGCTTGTTCCGTAACTTCCTTGTTCTACTTGAACACCCCATATAGCAACCTTATTTGTGCTACCTGTAAAGTTTGGTTGTAAATCAACATATGTTTTTGTTCCTGTTGTTGTTATTGTTCTTGTTAATCTTACCCAATCACTACCTACATCATTAAAGTCAGGAGTAGGCACACCACTACCCTCATCACCTATATCTACAGTACCGCCTGATAAATTACCATCTATATCTTTTATATAAAAAGAAACGGTATATGTTTCTGCTGAAATACTTAAACCTGACAATCTTATTAATGAGCCTCCACTTTCTGTTAGCTCAATTATTCTAACATTTCGACCATCAGGCGCAGTTGTCGTATTAGTTAATAAATTCCACCTACTTAACGGGTCTGTCCAATTTGCACCCGACGGGTCATTAGATTGTAGTATGCTATTTGTTCTTTGTGGCTCTAAAAGTAAATTAGGACAGTTCCCATCAGACCAATCTAATCTTGGTGTATCATTACTAACCTCTTCAATAAGACCATCCTTACGCACTCTTGAGGCATAACCATTAGCCCTGTCAAAGTCAAAATCCCCACTACCATCACTTGGTAGAATAGAGTAAACAGTAGGACTAGTCCCTCCTTTATATCCGCTTGGTATTAATGCTAGTTTAGGATTTGTCATTTCTTTTCTTTAAATTCTTTGTAAAACCTTTTTTCCTCTTTTTCGCTCTTTCTTTGCAAGTACTCTTTTAGCTTAATAATGTTAGACTGTTTAGGTTTGTATATGTTTATGTCCTTCTTCATTATATGTACCAGCCCCCTGTGTAATTAACATCTCTGTCAGGATGCATATCCTCATTACTGCTACTAGTATATTCTGGATACAAGTTAGAATAACTGCACATATAATCTAAGAACCTCTTAGTATAAAATTCAGCAGTATCATTCATTCTTTGTGCTAAATAAGTCATGTCATCGTGAGTAGCTGTTTCGCTGTTTTCTGATATGTGCTTACCTACACCTCCATTACTAATAGAGAACATCATATAAGGCAGTATCGTTGACTGAGTATACCATATAAGCATAGGCTTAATATAATCGTCTAATAACGTCTTATAATTAGTGTTGTCTAGGCCTACAATATCACCGCTAACAACTAACTGCTGCATCTTTTTGTATAACTTACCACCTAGATAATTCTGTATATGCAAGTCCTGAGCAACCTCAATGTATTGCACAATCTTGCTTGAGTCAACATTGCCTTCAATCATTGACCTTTTCTTTAAATCAGCTACGCTTATAAATAGTGCTTTTCTTGCCATTATTCCTCTTCGTCTTTAGGTTCAACTTGAGATTCCTCTAGAGATTCTTCTTCCTCAACTTGTGAGCTAAGTTTCTCTCCAGTTTCCTCTTCTCTTTTTACTTTAGTAGAGATATTGTCTAATTCTGTAAACTCAATAGGCTGTAGCGTTATAAAGTATAAGTCTAGGTCAATTCCATTAAAATTTAATATTTCCTGTAGAGCTTCTATAATACCATCCTGTAAAGGTCTTATAATAACGTTGTCCATAAGCACAGCAGCCGTTCTAAGCTCCTCTGCATTGTTACCGAACCCTGTGTTATCTTTTATCCCTAAAAGTATAGGAGAAACGATGCCATGACCTAACATAATCTTTTCTCTAGCCTCATCAGACATAAACTGATACTGTGCGTGTGCATCAGGCAAATGTATTGGCTCAATGTCTGCCTTAGTATCCTGAGACTCGTTAAACGCAATAATGAACTTACCAGCATTACTTGAACCACTAAACTTCTCGTATATCTTACGCTCTAAAGCAGCTTGAGTTTCTTCTGGAGGTGTGCCGTTGTTAAAGTTGATTAACAAGCTAGGTTGTAGTCCATTCTTAATGTTGTTTATGTGATAATTAGAAACCTCTTGCTCTAGGTTACAATACTGTAAACATCCATTGTAATCTACAGGGGCATAATAATAAAAGCCGCTTCTGTATGGCTTTACAATATAAAGCTCGTTCTGTTGCTTTTTAGTTCCATTACCAAAGGTAGGTATTCTTTTTGGCTTATCAGTAGTCTTATAATCCTCCCACTTAGGGTGATAGTAATATGCTTTTATAACACCACTAGCATCACACTTCTCAGCTCTTAGAGTCTCCATAGGAAAGTGAGATACCTTTAATATTCTGTTCTTTCTTTTATTGTAGGTTACCTGTATAGCAGCTTGACCTAGCATTTTGTAATCGTGAGCAATACGCTTAATAGTTTTCTTGCTTAGTAGATTTCTCATCTCTAAATACTGCTCAGGCTTTTCTTGTCTATTTGTAGCCTCTAGTCCTCTACCAGCAATCATATCAACAATACCATTGATACAACGAGAGTTGGTAGGAGAACCCATATAATTATCTATAAGTAGCTTGAAATAGTTGTTATCTTCTCCATACTTAACCCAATCTTTATTGTACTGCTCTTGTACAACAGGGGTCTGGTATCCAGATAATTCTATTACTCTAATGTTTTTACTTTCCATTTTCTTTTATTGTGTTATAAATATAACAATTTCTCTAAAGGTTTATCCACTCTCTGTCTGATATAAGACCAGTTGCTTTGTCTATCTCTAATAACAACCAAGGCTGCTCATTGAACTCTAGGTTGTTTACAAAGTCTTTCCAAGGTGAAAATACCCCTACTCCATATCTATCTTCATCGCTAGCACCAATAAGAGAGCTATCTCCATCCGTACTTACTAATTGCTTGTGAAATACATTCTGTACATTTAAAGGACCTATGTGACTGTACACTCTACTTCCTACAGAACCTAATACACCACCCTCTAAGTCTAAAACCTTTCTATATCTATCCCTGTTGTATGAGTTCCCATCAATAGAGAACTTAACAGTAGTATAATCTACACTCTGAGAGCCTCTATAGAAAACAGCGTTAGGGTCTGCTAGTTTAGCTTCTATCCAAGGCTTAACCGAAGATATCTTACCTTTAGGTCTAGTCTCATAAGGATTGTTAGTTATAGAGACAGAATACATCTCAGCTAACCTAACATAGTTAACTGAATCTACAGCCTCAACGTGAGTTACTATTCCATCAGTACATCTAACCAAAACCCAAACTCCTGATGAGTTTTTAGATATAAAATGATATCTGTCTATGTCGTTTGTTGTCGCATAAGTGTCTACATAGTTATCAGTAACAGAAGTGCCTGTAGCATCAGAATAAATACTCATACCTACAGTCCAATCAGATATAGAGTCCTCTTTGTAAACCGTTGTTTCAAATGCAGAGTTATCTAAAGAGTTCTCTTCTCTCATCTCAAGAAGAGTTACTGTATCACTAAATGCTTCGTCTCTTCCGTTTCTAAAGTGGAAATACTTAAAATCACCTACAGTTGGAGCGTAGCTTTCTAATGTGTTTATCAAATCAGGGTTAACTGATAAGTCAAGTTGGCTTGGATGGTATCCAAATGTGTTTCCTGTATTACTGTTAAAATTATATTGGTAAACAGTAACAGACTCTAAGCTAGAAGGACTACTGTTAAACGTTCCGTACTCAGCAGAACGAACCTTGAAGTCTCCTTGAGTCTCCTCAGAAGCCTGAAGAATCTCATAAGAAGAGCCACCTCTCATCTCACCTCTACCATTGTTATTTGTGTCATAAACAACAGAATAGTTTTCACTAGGTGTAATTACGTCATCAGGAAGGTCTATAACAGTCTTACCTTCTAAGTCTATAGGAACATAAGTTGTTACATTGCTAGAACCTGTTTCAGAGCCGCTAATGTCTCCTCCTCCGTAATCAACATGAGGGTCATCTTCCTCGAATTGCTCAGACTCATAAATAAAGTAATCGTCTTCATTGTTGTACTGAGTATATTCGTTTGCAGTATTTAATTCACCTCTAAACCTAATAATGTCTCTGTATAAAGGCACAGTTTCATTGTATAGTATAACAGATAGTGTGCTGTTTTTCTCAAGCCTATCTATAAAGACTTGGTCTTCTATAGTAAGCGTAAGAGACTCTCCTTGTATGTAGGAGAAATTTGTTGTTTTAGTAACATCTTTAGACTCTTGGTCTATTACAGTCACAGAAGTACCTGAGCCCTCACGTCCCGTCACGTTTAGGCTTATTACTGGCAAACTATTTATATCCGCTATTGTCATAATATTATAACAACAAATAGTGGTTTTCATTTTATTTAATAAAAAAGGGGCTCTGTATTAAACAGAACCCCTCCTTTGTTAAAGATAGTTGGTTATTATGGATTAATAACTGTTGCGTTTACGTCAAAGTTAAGTCCAGTTCCTACTATTGCAGAGTCTACAAAGTAAGCTGGTTCTTTCTCTTTTCCTTCGAATGTAATGTTGTAACCGTTTAAGTCTCCCATAGCACCACCAGTAGCAGTACCTACAGAAACCTCAACACCATTTTGAGCACCAGCTAAACGGAAATTACCGTTGTAGTCCTCAATTAAAATGTGTGGTCTTCCATAAGAAAGTAATTTAAGAGCTTTTTGAGTAGCAGCATCTTGTTTTTTAAGAGCTATTGTTCCAGTTTGAGTCCAGAAAGAAGTTCCATTGTCTCTTGAGTTCTCGTTAGTTTCCTCAAAAGTATTGTTATCTCCTCTTAGTTCAAACTTGTAAACAACAAGGTCAGTTGTTAAAGCTGTAACTTGCTCGTCAGTATCTAAGTTAGCAAGCACTTCAGCGTAAAGTCCAGAAACGAAGTTACCAATGTAGATGTTTCTTAATCCACCAACACTTTCTTTACACGCTTCCGTTCTTCCAGTTGATATATCACAAGGCATAATTTTATATTTTTTTAGTTAAACAAAAAAAGGGATGGGATAGACACCCACCCCCTTTGTATTAAATGAACAGTTTATTAAGCTGTGTAATAAACAATCTCTCCACCAAATCCGTACTGGATACCAGCAGTAAAACGAGCGATTACTCTTACGTTTTGAGAACCATCAAGGTCAGCCATATCTAAAACTTTTACTTGGTTCAAGTCAGATAATACACCTGTACCGAAGTATAAGTTAGAAGTCTGTGCAGCTACCATTTTGTTGTCTGCAAGACCGTTAGCCATAAAGATAGAGATTCCATCGAAAGATAAAGCTCCGTTGTCATACCATTGAGTACCTTTGTTGTCAGTACCAGCGTTTGATGTTGCAGCAACACTAAATCCGCCTAATGCACGAACGTATGCTTTCATTACGTTTTTAGAAACGTATAATTTAAGGTCTTCTTTACCGTAGATAGCAGAAGGAATAGCGTCTACTACTTTACCCATCTCTTCGATTACGTTTCCAGCAGTAATAGCAGTTCCAGTTACATCGATAACATCGTTATCATTAGTAAATAAAGTTGTGAAACCATCAAACTGTCCAGCAGTAGCGTTAGTTCCACCCCAGATAGTGCTTTCCATTTCTTCAGCTACTTTAGCAGCAACGTGAGCTACTAGGTAGTCAGCGAAAGATGGAGG
>Ga0233412_10001277_pt1 | contig 13360 bp, 10 predicted proteins | sample Na_anoxic_4_MG_FD_180667 | JGI IMG/M metagenome (GOLD analysis project Ga0233412, IMG submission 180667) | Seawater microbial communities from Saanich Inlet, British Columbia, Canada - Na_anoxic_4_MG | ecosystem: Environmental > Aquatic > Marine > Inlet | place: Canada: British Columbia... | reverse complement strand
AGATGGAAATTTTGGACTTTAAAAAAACAAGGGAAAAAAAAAATCAGCGGAGAATTGAATTAAGGAAAAAAAATGAATTACAGCAAAAACGAAAAGTACAAAGATTAGAGGATTTGAAAAGATTAATGGAATTGGAAAAACAAAAATCATCCAATAAATTAAATGTAAATATTGGGAAGGTTAATCCAAATGATAGGTTAAAAGATGTAAATCGGCCTCAGTACAATTTTAAACATGGATATTCTGAAGGAACCTCAAAACCAATAACAGATCAAAAACCAGTAGAGGTCCCAAACATAGAACCTCCAAAAGATTATTCAATAAAAGTGATTGATATATTTTCAAATGGTTTTATAAAAAATATGACTCATGTTTTTTCCAAAAAGTTACTAGAATTGGGAATACAAACAAATCTTCATTTTAGAGAGATTAATAATGATGATATTAACAGGTGTGAAAAAGATAATAATAGATATTTATTATTATTTAATTCCCAATTTTTGTATGATACAAATTTTAAATACAAAGCTGGTTTGAAAGCTCTTCCAAAAAATAAATACATTATATATCAAATAGAGCAATTAAATCAAAAAACATATGGTTATCAATCAGTAAGTTATATGCATGCTATATTAAATAATGCATATGCCATATTTGATTATTCAAAAACAAATGTTTCCTATTATCCAAGTGATATTCAAAAAAGGATATCTATTATTAAGCCAATAATAGGTTTAGTTTCCCAAGAAACTACCAAGACAATTGACATTTTATTTATGGGTATGGTAAATGATAGAAGAAGGCCGATATTAGATAAATTGAAGGAATATAATAATAAATTGGATAAGGGTGAGAGATTAAATATAGAAATAGTTGAGAATAAATATGGCGATGAGCTGATTGAAATAATAAAAAAATCTAGAATTTTGTTTAATATACATGCATTTCCTAACGCTATACTGGAAATATTCAGAATTCATGATGTAATAGCCCATGATATAAGAATAATAAGTGAAAAACCGGAAGATGGGGATATAGAAAATCTGGTAGAAAGATATAAGTCTTATATAGAATTTATAGATCCAATAAATGGAACCAATGTGGATTCTAGATTAGAAGGTTTGTTTCAACAATTTTCAAAAAGGACTGAATTGGATAGAGAGAATACGAATAAGATGGAATTTATAGAGAGATTAAATAATGAAAATACTGAAAATATAAAAAATACCTTATTTAATATAATAAATATTTTAATAAGAAATACATATCGGCCAAAAGCATTTTCAAAATGTATTCAAAGTATTTTGGGACAAAGTTATAAACATTATAGGATAATAGCTTGCTATGATGATGAAAATTGTGAAGATTATTTGAACGAATATAATAATCATGCAAACTTTGAAATATTTAAGGCTACTAGAATTGATAAAACTAAGAAATGCTTTTACAATTTATATTGTAATGAATTATTAAATAAAGTTAAACATGGTTGGGTTATGTTTTTGGATGATGATGATATGTTAGCAACATCAACTGCACTAGAAACTATTAGTTTATATTTGTTAAATAATAATAATAATAGCAATAATTTATTGCTATGGAAATTTAATAGACCAGATAAATTGATATACCCTAATATTAATGAAATGAAAAGAGATACAATTGTTTCATGTGGATATTGCTTTCATTCCAATCATAAGGATTTATCTAAATGGACAGCACATCAGGGTGGAGATTATGATTATATACAAGGATTAATGAAAAGAAATAATTTTAATAAACTTTTTATAAACGAAGTTTTAACAAAAACTACATTTGATGGTAAGAAAGGTGGTAATTATGGACAGAAAGAGCCTTATCAAAAAAAAAAAATAAAATATTCAATAATAATGGCATATTATAATAGAAAAGAACAAACCATTTTATCATTTAATCAATTTGAAAGACTTTATGGAAATAAATATGATTTTGAAGTAGTAATCGTTGATGATTGTAGTGATGAAAATGAGAAACTATCCGATATAGTAAATAATTATTCATTTAAAATTAAATATATTGAATTAAAAAATAAAACATGGATTAATCCTGTTGTTCCTTTGAATATTGCTATTTCGAATATATCACATGATGTAGATACTGTAATCTTTCAAAATCCAGAAACATTTCACTGTAATGATATTTTACATCATAGTAGAATAAATATAGATAGTTATTTTGTCTATCCGGTTTTTAATTCACCGTCCTATGAAGAAAATAACAAGTTAAAACAATTATTTGTAAATAACTGTACTAATTATTATAAGGAATTCATAAATAAAATAGATTATACAAAATATAGAGGAGAATGGGATGATAGAGTAATCGATGTATGGAAAGGATGGTTGCAACATAAAGATTTAAATAATCGCAAACTACATTTTTTAACTGCTATTTCAAAGTCAACATTGGATAAAATTGGAGGATTTTGTAATGAAATGAAAGACGGGTTATGGTATGATGATGATGATTTTTTAACAAGAATTAAGAAGGTTGCAAGAACTATAAGTATAGAGAGTAAAGAATTAGTTGGAATTCACCAAAAACATAATGGCGGATCAAATACACACGAGTATAAATATTTAAGCAACTTAAAACAAAAAAATTCTAATATATATCAAAATAACATAAAAAATAATATTATTTATTGTGATCCACATTTATCAGTAAATTACAATTGTTATATAAATACTAAAATTTCAATAGTAATGGCTTATTATAATCGTAAACCACAAACATTAGAAACTTTAAAAGGTTTTGAAAGAATGTATACTGGAAAATATAATTTTGAAGTAGTTATTGTTGATGATAATAGTAATCATGAAAATCGATTAGAAGAAGATATAAAACAATTTACATTTCCAATTAATTTAATTGTTATCAGTGCAGAAGAAAAAGGCGATAGAGTAAATCCTTGTATAGCATATAATAAGGGATTTTCTCAAGCTAAAGGAGATATAATTATGATTCAAAATCCAGAATGTTATCACGTAGGTGATATATTAAAACATACTATAGAAAACCTTGATGAACAAGATTATTTCAGTTATAGTTGTTTTTCTCCTAATAGTTTTGAATTAACTCAAGAATTATTAGCAACATACAATACTTTTGAATATATTTTACAAAACGATCATCCTAAAAGTGATTTATTTAAAAGAAACAAAAATGAATTTAATTATAGTTTAATGTGGTATAATTATCCTAAAATCGAAAAAGATCCAAACCACGATGTTGAAATATTAGGACATCCTTTATCTACATATTATCATTACTGTTCTGCTATCTATAAATCTAAACTTGATTTAAATGGTGGATTTGATAAAAGATTTGCTGATGGATATTGTTTTGATGATGACCAATTTGTATTATCAATTAGGTACACATTAAAAATGAATATGAGTATAATCCATCCAAAAAATTCTTTTGTTATTCACCAATATCACGTAAGAAATGCTGCATATGGTATTGAAAATAGTAAAGAAGAAACTACAATATCAAAGAGATGGATAAAAAACAAAAGATTATATGAGTGTCTGAAATTAAACTATGAATTAGAAAATGAAAAGAGTTTTTCAGTAAATGAAATTACTAAAATTTTATTGGATAATAAAATATATAAAATACATTTTTTAATAGAAAACAAATTCACTAATATTTTGAATGAATTAAATAAATACTTAATAGAAAATTCATTTGGTAATTTAGTCAAATCTAATAATATATTACACGGAATATATAATCCACAAAATATTTCGTATTACAATAATATTCCCAAAATATTTTTTACATATTGGGATATGAGTACTTTATCATTTATACATTTCTTAACTTTGTATACAATAAAAAAACATCATCCTGATTTTGAAATTATTTTGTATTATCCAAAAAAAAGAGTTTGTGTAAATACATGGAAATCATTTGAAAATAAAGTAGAAATTAATTGTAAAAGTTATATAAATTATCTTAAACTTCTGGATATCAAAATTATTGAAGTAGATTTTGAAAAAAATATACCAGATATACCTTTTTATTTATCAGAAGTTATAAAATCAGATATTTTTAGATTATATATATGCAAAGAAGTTGGAGGTATTTGGTTTGATATGGACACTTTTTGGATAAATAGTATAACAAATAATTTCTATTGTAATTCTAAAGATTATTATCCAGATTTACATTTATTAGATAATCACTACAACCAAAAAAAATCAGTAATATCTAACTTTAATAAAAAAGATAATATTTATGATTATTCATATTTTGTAATGTGTAGTAGGTGTCAAGATAATTTAAAACAAAATCATCCACATTTCTGTCAATATATTTTAGCTCATAATAAAAATTCAAAAATAGTTAATTTATTGTTTAATTCTTGTTTAGAATATTTAAATTGTGATGAATATGAAAGTATTGGTACTCCAATGTTTTCTAAAATATTATCAAATTATATGTTAAAAGATAAAGAATTTAATTATAATAAATCTACATTTAATATTAATATTTTTGCGCCATTTAAATGGTTTCAAATGAAACAATTATTTGAAGAAACTATTGAAATAAACTTAGATAAATCCGCTTGCATACATTGGTTCAATGGTTCTCCATTTAGTAAAAAATTTATTAATAACGTTTCTCATTATAATATAGGTTCTATAAATGAGTGTTCATTTAAAAATATATATAATAAATATATCACGCGTGATGATAAATTATTTTTAAAATATCTTGATACAAAAATAAATAATAAAAAAATATCTATTGTAATGGCCTATTTTAATAGAAAAGACCAATTAGAAATGACATTAGAAACTATTAAAAAGTCTAAGTACCAGAATAAAGAAATTATAATTGTTGATGATAATTCAAGACCAGATCAAAGTATAGAGTTATTTATAGATAAATATCGAAATTATCTTGATATTAAGGTTATTACTATTAAAGAAAATGAAAAAAACTGGATAAATCTTTGTATTCCTTATAATATTGGTATTAAAGCAGCAAGTGGAGATATAATTGTATTACAAAATCCAGAAGTTATGCATATTGGAGACTGTTTAACTTTTATTAATGATAATTTAGAAAAAAAAGATTGGTTGTCATTTAATTGTTATGGTTCTGCAAATTTTCAATTTAATGAAAAAGTAAAAAATAAAACATCTAATGAAATATTTAACAATATTTATAATATTAACTTTAATATTGGAGGTAATTCAATTGTAAGAGATGAGGTTGGTGGGTGGTTAAATCACTATGATAAACATTTTGTAGCATATCATTATTTAGCAGCTATACATAGAAATGATTTATTTGAAATAATGAATGGTGGATTTGATAAAAACTTTAAAGATGGTATAGGATCAGATGATGATGAATTAATAAAACGTTTAATTTATAATAAATTAAATTTTAAAATTAGTAAGTTTGAAAGCGAAAAACCATTTTGTATCCATTTATATCATGAAAAGTCAGAAAGTGTTAAAAACTTACATTGGAAAGATAACAAAAAAATTTTTATAGAAAGTTGTATTAATATGAATATGATTCCTGAAAATGATATTGCATTCGCACCAAAAAATGAAATTCCTATGAGTAGACGAGTAATTATTGATTAGTTAATTTATATATTATCTTATATTATATATGAAACATGAATATAAAAATAAAGAATTAGAAGTTGAACATAAATTCCAAATATTTGTATGTGTTACTACTAAAGAACAAGCAGAATATACCATAAAAAATTTAACATTATATACAATAACTATATATTGAACCTAATGCATCTAGTTTTTCTTATTTGGTAAATAAATGTATAAAAAATTGTTCTTCAGACTATATGATTTTTTGTTCACATCGCACCAATCCAACAAAAGACGATCTAAATAGATTATTATGTATGTTAGAAAAAGGTTATGGATATGTTGGATTATGGAGATTTGCATTTTTTGGAATAAATATGAAAATTATTAATAAAGTAGGATATTTCGACGAAAAATTTGTGAAGGGAGGATATGAAGATGATGATTTTAGATTAAGATTAAATTATTATAATATTGGTTTCTATGAAGATCACAGTATTTCTTATAATGCTGGACCAAGTTTATTTAGTACGGAATTAATAGCTATGAAAAATAGAGAATATTTTTTTACAAAATACACAGTAGATGAAGATAATAAAGTAATTATAATTAATAAATTAGAAAAAACAAATGAAAATTATTCTTTACCAGAATTATTAAGTTATAATGATTCTATTCATGTTAGAGATGTATTATCATACTATGGTAGGATTGGACCAGGTATCCATTATTTTAAAATTATAAAAGCTGACACATGTGAATATTACGATAACCAGATTCACATCTAAATAATTATAGATATGAAATTATGTTTTATCATAGTATCTAAAATATGCTGATATTGATTCACTTTCTGCTTCAAAAAGACTTGATTTATTTTCAAATAAATCATCATAATTATCTATAGAATCAATCTGATATTCTAAATTTTGGTAATGAGAAAATGTTTTATATCTTTCACCATAAATATTAAATATAGGATTAAGCATACCTCCTATATAAATTGCTTTTTTTCCAATTTTTTTTATAAAGTTACCTAACCCCATCGTATATATTCCTGCTGAAATAAATGCAATATCGAAATCTATATTTTGTATATCCTTCTCCATTTTAGTCAATAGTTCTATCCAATTATCATAATTTTCCGTTACTTTTTTAAAATAATTGCTATTTGTTTTACCAGGAATATTGTAAGTTATTGGTATTTGATAAGTAATAAATTCACAATTAGGAAATTTATATTTCTCTTTTAGCAGGTTGTTAATTCTATTTTTTTTTGTTTGATATTTTATAGTTTCACTAAACGGACTAATTATTAATATTTTTTTATTCAGACCCCATTTTTGGAATAGAGGAAAAAATATATCTATATCTTCTATTAATGAATAATTACACAAAGCATAAGTATTTCCAAATATACTTTTGTCTTCTATATCTTTATTTATTATAATTTTATCAATATAATTTGGTCCGCCTACTGTTGTTAGATCACAGTTTTTTAATGAATTATAATATATTTCCTTACTTTTTAAAATTATCTTATGCAAGTTTTTACTATTTTTATAAAAAAATCCATTCATTTTACTTATAAATGAAATATCGGGTGTATAATTATTTTCAAAATAAGCTGTATCAGAACCACCATATCGTCCAACCCATACTGGTTCATCACTATTCATTAGATTTATAAATTTATCATACAAATATTTTTGAAATTCAAGGTCTAATTGAACATTTATAATTTTCATATATATATATATATAAATTTTTATGAATATTTGTAATAATTAAAATAAATATAATATTATATTAATGAAAATATTTATTTTTGGTTCAAATGGTATGTTAGGAAATTATATAAATTCCTTACTATCAAACAAATATGAAATAATCATATTAACTAGAAACGATTATGATTTATCTATATTAAATATTGATACCTTAACAAATTTACTTGAATTAAAAAATCTTCAAAAAGATGATATTATTATTAATTGTGCAGGAGTAATTCCTCAAGCTTCGAAACAACGTGGATTAAACACTCGCCTATATTTTACAATTAATTCATTATTTCCTGTTATTCTAAGTCAAATATGTGATAAATATGGAGCAAAAATGATTCACATTACAACAGATTGTGTTTTCTCTGGTAAAGACGGTAATTATAATGAGGATTCAATACATGATGAAACAAATGATTATGGAATGTCAAAATCATTAGGAGAGCTATGTAAGGCTACTATTATTAGAACATCAATAGTTGGAGAAGAAGTTAATAATAAACGTTCTCTTGTAGAATGGGTTATCAGCAATAAAAATAACACTATAAATGGATATAAAAATCACATGTGGAATGGTGTTACCTGTTTACAACTAGCAAAAATAATACAAACAATAATTCAAAATAATAATTTTTGGAATGATGTTCGTCATATATTTAGTCCTCGTACTGTTAGTAAATATGAACTAGTATCTATGATAAATGATACATATAACTTACAAATTACAATTAATCCTTTTGATGCTGAAGTTGGAATAGACAAGAGCATTACAACAATACATGAAACAAATAATCAATTTAATATTCCTGATTTAAAACAACAAATAGAAGAAATGAAACTATTTAATTTGTAATAATCTTTAGAAAATATATATAAATATTATTTTATATATATTCAAAAATGAAAAAAACAGTAATGACTATTAGTGGAATCCGACCTGATTTTATTAGGATGGCAAATATATTTAAAAGATTAGACCAAGAGTTTAATCATATTTTAGTTCATACTGGTCAGCACTATGATAAACTGTTATCAGATGTTTTTTTTGATGATTTGAAAATAAGACCACCTGATTATACATTAAATACTGGAAAAGAAAGTGGAACACATTATCATCAATTAAGTTATTTGTCGGTAGCAATTATGGATTTAATTAAAAACGAAAATTTAAAACCAGATATTATTATATTTTTAGGTGATTCTAATTCTGTATGTGCAGCACTACCTTTAAGAAAAGAAGGCTTTACAATAGGTCATATTGAAGCTGGTATGCGATCTCATGATAAACGCATGTTAGAAGAAATTAATAGAACAGTATGTGATCATTGTAGTAATATTTTGTTTGTTTATCATGATGATTACAAAATACATGTTGCTAACGAAAATATCAAAGAAAATGTACATGTAGTTGGAAACACAATAGTTGAAGTTTGTAAACCCTTTATTCCAACAATAAAGAAAAAAAACAATATGATATTAGTAGATATACATAGACCAGAAAATTATAAATATAAACATCGTATGGAAAATGTTATTAAATACGCAAATGATTGCTCGAAAAAATATAGTTTACCTGTAAAAATGTTAAAATTTTTTGGTACTTGTAAATATTTAAAGGAGTTTAATATTGATATGGGTGATGTAGAATTAATTGATTTGTTATCATATAAAAAATATATAGATACTATTTATCATTGTAAATTTATTATTTCTGATAGTGGAACTGGTCAGGAAGAGCCTGCACTTTGTAATACACCTGTAATTGTTCCAAGAGATTATACAGAACGACCTCAATCAATAGAGTTTAATTGTAGTATTATGTTAAAATTATATGATTTATCAAATGAAAAAGATACACATAATTGGTTATCTAAACACTTTAATAATGAGTTAATAATAGATTCAAAATGGCTTGGTGATGGTTCTACATCAGAATTAGTTGTTAAACATTTACATAAATTTTTAGATATATAAGTAGTATAATATTTATTAAATATTATATTACATTTTTTAGATTATTTTTTATTACAGTTATAAATGTCCTTATATTTAATAGGATCAGCCCTTAATAATCGTAGTTTATCTTTTTCAGCATTTTCTGGTTCATCTGGATGCTTCACAAAAAAAGCCTTCTCTCTCTTATTTAAGTCATTATATTTTTCACTTACATAAGATATTGTTAAAAATATACGTTTCTCTCCATTTTTACAATTAACGGGATGAGGGTTCCCATGCCACGCATAATCATTGCATTCAAAACTCAATAAAGTATTAAATGCAGGTAAAACTTTTGCTTTACATTCAATAAGTTTTGCATCATTATTTACAGAATTTTCACCTTCCCATATTTCAAGATGCCCTCCATTTTCTTGCTTCCAGTTTTTACTAAGGTAAATACCTAATGTTACCTGCTTCTTTTGTTTGCTAATAGGGTGTAAACCAGCATCTACATGGATATCCAATTTATCTCCATCATCATATTTATGAACTCCCCACCAGTTTTTTGTAGGATCATTATATAGTTTTACATTGTATATTGATGATAATTCATGTAGAAATTTATCTGATTTTAAATAATTAAATATCTTATTAACAGTAATAGGCAAATTATTTTTATTTCTGAGGGTATACTTATTTTCGAATGGATTATCATATCTATCCCATTGGTCATGTGGAATACTTAATATTTCTTTCTGAGCCATCTTCGCAATATCTTCAGGTAGAGCATTCTCCTTGACAAAATAAGAATATGGTTTAGTTTTTAGATAAATATTTTCAAAAGAAAACATTTATTTATATTATAAAATATTATAATAAATTTAAATGGAAAAGATAAACTTTTAATTCATCCTTTGTTAAAGGATTTATTTTACTATTATAATCCTTAATTTCATTATTAGTCATGATGTTTTTATATGTAGGCTTTATATACATATAACCTTTCTCTTCCAATGTTAATCTCATAGATTGTGTTTCATTTATAAGTGATTCTAACATTTTCTCTCCTGGTCTAAGTTGAGACTGCTCAATAGGTTTATTATAAATTTCCGAGAATATTTCTAATAAATCTTTTATATTACATGAAATAAGTTTTGGTATTACTATATCTCCACTTTCTGCATATAATATTGTGTGTTCTACTAAATCTACACTTTGATCTAACGTCATAACAAATCTCGTCATACGTTCATCTGTTAATTTAAATTCTTTAATGTCTTTATTTTGTCCAATTTTATGTAGCATTGGAATAATACTACCACGGGAATTTAATACATTACCATACCGAACTGTAACAAACTTAATCTTAGAAATATATTTTGATTTCTCAACCATTAATAATTCAGATATAGCTTTTGTCATACCATAAATATTTATTGGGCTGCATGCTTTATCTGTGCTTATAAAACAAATAGTTTTAAGATTCGTAAGTAATTGTAAAGAATTTTCTACTTCATTTAAAACTATTTGAGTTCCAAGTAGATTAGTATCAATACATTCATTTGACTCAAATTCACATTTATCAATATGTTTCAGGGCAGCTGCAAGTATTATAATATCAAAGTTATGTCGAATTAATGTTTGTTTAATTTTATCCTTATTACTTATGCTCCCAATAATAAAATTTAGATTTTTATGATTTTTATAGTCTATTTGCATTGACCAATGTTTAGATTCATCTCTTGAATATAAGTATAATTCATTAGTTCCTAAATATCTTTTAACAAGGGCATTACCAAGAGAACCAGTTCCTCCAATAATCAAAATTTTTTTATCTCTAATTATATTCATATATATAAATCAAAAAAAAATATTAATTATTTAAACGTTCTAATTCAAATAATTGTGCACTTGTGTTAACACCCATTACTTCATAATAGTTATCTAAATTAACTAAATCTATTGTATCCCTATCTATAAAATTAAATATGTCTGTTAAATAATATTCCTTTTGTTTATTATTATTATTAATCTTATTAATATTATTAAGAATGGATTGGCAGGAGAAACAATATATTCCACTATTAATCAAATCAATCTTTCTCTCCTCCTCATTACAATCTTTTTCCTCAACTATTTTAACAAACTGATTTGCATTTGTTACAATACGGCCATATCCGTGAGGATTTTCTAATTTGTTTACTAATATAGATGCTTGTTTTTTATTCATGGTAATATTTAATCTTTCTAGTGTTGAACTCTTGATTAGAGGAACATCTCCTGATAAAATGGTTACACATGAATTTTCATAATTAGAGAGAAACTCTTTACAGCACATAATTGCATGTCCGGTTCCCAATGCCTCTGATTGCATTATATATTCTATATTGCATGTATCATTCACATATTGGTCGATTGTTTTTTGAATAATATCTCTATATTTTCCAACTATAATAGCAATTTTTTTTGGATTTATTTTTAAGGCAGTTTCAATAACATGTACTAAAAGTGGTTTATTTTTTAATAAATGTAAAACCTTGGGGGTTTCAGAATTCATTCTTTTTCCCAATCCACCAGCTAATATTAGAATTATATTATTCATATATATGAAATTAATATATTAATTCAACAAACAAAACCTATTTTAGTATTTTGCAAAATATATTAATGAAATTTGATCCAATAAATCCAGCGCCTCCAGTTATAAATAAAATTTTATGATCCATTATACAAGATATATTTAAAAAAAATTGAAAAATTTAATTTTATATTTTTTTTATATAAATCCCAAATATCATATAATAATGAAATTTCCCAAGAATTGTTGCCAAATCAAGACCAAAACAGGAAGAAGATGTAAGACACCAGTATGTTGTACTATTGCAGGTAGAAATATGTGTATTTTTCATAAATTACATATTTATGAAAAACCAGCACTAATAATTCAAAATAAATTCCAAACAAATAAGAAAAGGAGAGCAATAGAAATTTTAAGAAATCTCCCAGATGATATTCAAAGAAAAATAATATTTCATATGAGAGAACCCGATTTAATTAAAAGGCATCACCATAATATAATTGACAAAATTGTGGAGGAAAGAGTAAATAGGGTTAGTGATTTAACGATTAAGACACTAAGTACAAATTTTGATGTAGTTTATCAAACAGGATTAATTAGGGAATATAGGCATGAAAGTACAAAACTACTTGAACTAATTTATAAATATTATCAGATACTTTCAAGACATACACATCTTATATTTTCCTACAAGATATTGAAAGGACTGCATAATATATATAGTAGTAGTATTCTTTGGGATCCAGTGTCTGAAACATATTATTCATATCAAACAAATGATGAATTTGAAAATAAGCTTCGTTTATCGTACACAAAATTGGTGACGTTTATTAGGGAAGACAATTACCAGTTTTATATTTATGCGGATTACATTTATGAATAAAAATATATAATATGTATATATATAATTAATATGAGTAATGAGAAAGAAGAAGCACCCACAACGATCGCTGAGGAAAAGGATAACTATGATAAAAAATTGGGTAAAATAAGTAGATTGGGATCGAGTTTTGGGGGTACCTGTAAAGATGGAAATACTATAAAATCAACATATTTTCATTACAATGGAAGATTAATTTCAACCGAATTGGTTAAGGGAAAGATTAAATATGATCCCGACTATCCATTCTCAAAAAATTTTGGTCTATTAAGAATTTATAATGGTCTTTTTAATAAGAAGGATGCGTAACAATTTTTTATTTTAGTTTAAAACAATATAAAGACACATTGCGTATTCATATCATACTGAATATGGAGCAGGGAATGGATCGTCAGCCCCCTTCCGGAGTTGAGACATCTACATGTCTTGAGCGAACATCAGGTTGTGTTAAGTGGTTTAATAACAAGGCAGGTTATGGTTTTATTACAGTTTCAGAGGGGGAACATAAAGACTCCGATGTATTCGTTCATCATTCGGCTGTTAAGGTAAGTCGAGAGCAGTATCG
>Ga0233412_10001273_pt1 | contig 13380 bp, 12 predicted proteins | sample Na_anoxic_4_MG_FD_180667 | JGI IMG/M metagenome (GOLD analysis project Ga0233412, IMG submission 180667) | Seawater microbial communities from Saanich Inlet, British Columbia, Canada - Na_anoxic_4_MG | ecosystem: Environmental > Aquatic > Marine > Inlet | place: Canada: British Columbia... | reverse complement strand
TTCTATCTTCAAATACATCCTCAATCTCTATAACTAAGATTGCTGGAGCAACAAAGCGGCCTCAACAGGTAATAGGCATGCATTTTATGAACCCAGTTCCTGTGATGAAATTGGTAGAGATCATCAGAGGCTTAGCAACATCTGATGCGACGAATAAAGTTACCCATGATTTGGCCAATAAACTTAATAAGACACCAGTGGATGCGAATGATTTTCCTGGCTTTATCAGTAATAGGATACTTATGCCCATGATAAACGAGGCTGTCTACACGCTATTTGAAGGGGTAGGTACTGCTAAGGCTATTGATGATATCATGATCTTGGGAATGAATCACCCTATGGGTCCTTTGGCATTAGCTGATCTTATCGGATTAGATACCTGTCTATCTATAATGGAGGTTCTTTATAAAGGTCTTGGTGATTCTAAATATAGACCATGTCCCCTCCTTACAAAGTATGTAGACGCTGGTTGGCTTGGGAGAAAAACCGGAAAAGGCTTTTATGACTATAGCAGTTGAAAAAGATAGCTGGAGAGGCTGAAATATGTTTGAACATGAGGTTAATCCTGACAACATAAAGAAAGCTACGTTTGTTGTCGCAATACCATCTTACAACGAGGCAGACTCCATTGCCTTTCCTGTGCAACAGGCAGATCAAGGAATACAGTCGTTCTTTGGAGATATGGAATCGGTTATTATAAACTGCGATAACAACTCTGATGATGGCACAAAAGAAATATTTCTGGGTATAAAAACTAATACACCAAAAATATACATATCAACAGAACCTGGTGTGAAAGGAAAAGGGAGAAATTTTAGGAATCTCTTTAAAAAGATTGTTGATCTTGAGGCCGAAGGTGTGGTGGTAGTTGATGCTGATTTAAAAAGTATTACGCCAAAGTGGATAAAACATTTAGGAGAACCTCTTTTTCAGGATTTTGGTTATGTTGCCCCCCTTTATGTGCGACACAAATATGATGGCACCATAACAAACTCTATCGCGTATCCTTTGACACGCTCTCTCTATGGCAGAAGAGTCAGGCAACCTATAGGTGGCGATTTTGGCTTTTGTGGAAAATTGGCCAAAATATATCTTGAAAGTGATACCTGGTCAGAGGCTATAGACAATTTTGGCATTGACATCTGGATGACTACCATTGCCATGAATGAAAATATCCCAATTTGCCAGGCCTTTATGGGCAGGCCCAAGATTCATCGAGCCAAGGATCCGGGCGCAGATCTTGGACCCATGTTTAGGCAGGTGGTAGGGACTATTTTTAATATGATGATAAAATTTTATCCTTTCTGGAGTAATGTAAAATGGAGTAAGCCCACTTCAATCTTTGGTTTTGGCCTCGGAGAAACTGAAATGCCACCACCTGTTAATGTGAATAAAGAAACATTACTTCAAAAATTTCAGGATGGTTTTAATACCTGCAGTCACATTTGGGAAAAGATTCTCCAGAAAGAGAATGTGAATAAATTACAAGAGATAATGAAAATGAATAAAGACCAGTTTGATTTTCCTACAAACCTCTGGATCAATGTTTTGATCGATTTTGCTGTTGCTTACAGGGATAAACTGTGGGTAGAAGATGAACTTTTAGATTCCCTTATCCCTATATATTTTGGCAAAACCCTTTCTTATGTGAAAAAAACAGAGCGAATGTCCATAAGGGATTCAGAAGATTTTATTGAAGACGAGTGCATCCAGTTTGAGGCATCCAAAAAGCTTTTAATCAAGCGCTGGGATGGGAGTAAGCCTAATTAGTCTTTAGTCAATTTTTTATTGTGAGGGGAGATTGCCTATGGCCAAGATATTAGTTGTTGATGATGAAGAACATATCAGATTGCTTTACTCTGAGGAGTTAAGTGAGGCCGGTTATGAGGTTATCACAGCCGCAGATGGATATGAATTGACAGAGAGAATAGAAAAAGAAAAACCTGATCTAATTATACTGGATATAAAGATGATTGACTACAATGGTCTTGATCTTTTACAGGATATTAGGAATAAATTTTATAACTTACCGGTCATACTTTGTACTGCCTACGATACCTTTAAAGAAGACATTAAATCTATTGCTGCGGATTTCTATGTAATTAAATCTTTTGATTTAACTGAGCTTAAGAAAAAGATAGCAATGGCTTTAGAGGCAAATATACCTTAGTCTTAATATTCCTCCTCAACTTTCTTCTGCCAGTATAAGATAAATCCCGAAGAGTAAAAAAAGAAGGTTTGCAAGCCATGCGCCTAAAACTGGAGGTAAGGCCCCTGATAGGGCCAGAGATCTGGATAGGCCAAATGTCAAAAGATAGAGAAAACTAATGCCTATGCCAATAGTAATGCCAAAAGGAATCCCGCCTTTTTTCTTTCTCAATCCCAGTGGAATTCCCACCAATGTGAGTACCAATGATATGAAGGGAAAGGTTATTTTATTATGGAGCTCTACCTGGAATCTAGTTAAATCGTAACCCTCCTCCCTTATTTTTCTCGTATAATTTTTTAGCTCCCAAAAACTCATCTCTTCTGGTGCCTTCATAGACCTCTCAAAAACATGGGGGGTTTCAGGAAGTTGTATTGTATGATTGCGAAACCTCACTGTTTTTCTTGACCCATCAGGTTCAATTTTTTGAATAAGCCCATCATTAAGATACCATACACCCTTAATCCATTTTGCCTTCCTTGCATCGATTCTTTTACGTAATGTAAAGTTATTATCAAAGAAAAAGATTGAAAGTCCCTCTATTATATTCTTCCTGCTGTCGTATGACCGAATCTGGTAAATCGAGCCCTTGCCCTTATACCAGAGTTGAGACAACTTGTAGGCTCCTTGTGGGTTCTTTTTTTCAACCTGTGTTTTCCATATATTATTAGCCACCGAGCTGGTAATTGGAACAATAGATTCAGAGAGAAAAAAGGAGGCAACTCCAATAAAAATAGCGATTACTATTAAAGGATAAAAAAGACGAAACAGGCTTATTCCACAATTTTTTATCGCCAGTATCTCATTGTGTTTATTCATTATGCCTATCATTAACATTACAGAGATGAGTACTGATACCGGTATTATCTGTTGGACAACAAAAGGTATCTTATAGATAAAAAATGAAAAGGCCACCTTTAGAGGGACATGAGCCTCCATGAAGTTGTCTATTTTTCCGAAGAATTCTATCACCAGGTAAATGAGTAAAAAGGTAATCAAGGAGATAACAAAGAAAGTAAAAAACTCTTTATAAAGATATCGTGAAATTATTTTCATCATCGGGCTATCTTTTGATTATGTACATGGTTAGTTGGGAGTAATCACTTGTATTTGTAATCACCTATCTCTTCCTTAGATGCAAAATCCTGGCAATTTTTGCCGCAGTTGCTTTATTAAATAGATCAAGTTCTTCCCTCTGGATAGACTCTCCAGCCTGCGGGAGGTTTCTGAAATCATCTGGCTGGACTAAGACAGGAATATTTTTAAATTCTTTTTTCGGCTTGACCTCAAATTCAGGTGGAAATCTATCAGAAAGATACATTTCCTGAAAGGAAGAAAATTTAATGGCATGGGCCGTGGCAGTAAGTATACCTGTTTCTCCTTTGGAGATAAGACCTCCACGTATGGCCTTCATAAAACCAGCCATAGACTCGCCTCCTTGGGTACAGGCAATATGACCATGTCTGTTTGCTATTATCATAGCATCCATTATCTCCTGCTCGGTTACCTGAATAACAAATATCTTTTTTTGACCGGCTGCCTGATTATATTCCCTCACTAAATCAATTACCCGCGGCATAGAAACAGGGTTTCCGATCATAGCTGCCTGTGCCACACTCGCCTTTACAGTAACCGGCTCAAATTGCTGCTTAGAAGGGTCATCTTCTAAGTAATAGCGGTACACAGGGTCAGCATGATCTGACTGGACACCGATAATCTTTGGTAATTCAGTAATAATATTGGCCTTGAGAAATTTTAAGAATCCACTCATGATTGCAGTGATATTGCCTGCATTGCCAATCGGAACAACTACAACCTTATCAGACACCAGGTAGTCAAAGTCTTGGGCTATTTCAAAGGCGAATGTTTCTTGTCCCAGGATTCTCCAGCTGTTTTTGGAATTTAACAGGGCAACATTATAATTTTCACTTAACTCTTCTACCACCTTCATACAGTCATCAAAGACGCCGGGCATCTCTAACACCGTTGCCCCATTTCCAAGGGGCTGTAAAAGCTGCTGCATTGTAATCTTCCCTTTTGGGAGAAGCACTACCGACCTTATAAAATCAGTGAGATATGCTGAATAGAGTGCACCCGAGGCAGAGGTATCACCAGTAGAGGCGCATATAGTTAATAAATCTTTTATATTGTTATTTTTTGCAAAGTAATTTAAAAAGCTTAACGCACAGGCCATTCCTCTATCTTTAAACGATAGGCTCGGATTCAGTCCTTCATTTTTAAAATAGAATGGTCCGCCTATGGCTGATTCGAGATTTTGGTTGGCCATAACTATGGGGGTATGCGCTTCTCCGAGATATAGTATGAATTCCAAGGGAATAATGGGGGCAATGAACTCATAATAGCGAAATATACCCTTAAGGGGATTGAAATTAAGCATCCTCCTGTAGTCAAAGATTCGTCTCCATAAATCACCATTTCTCCCTTGTATTTCTTCTTCTCCCTCGTGATACAGCATTAATAACCCGCCACATGATGGGCAGGTATAAAGAAGTTGATCAATATCAAATTCACGCTTGCATTCAATACACCTGTAAAACATCCTGCCTGATGGTTTAGGTATAAGATATTTTCTGATATCCTCTGGAAATTCATTCAACTTCATTCAAATCTCCTATAAGACGTTCACCGTTCATCCGGCGGCGGAGCAACGAACAACAAACTTCAGGCACTTCCCTTAATCCGACCAACCGTGGGCACCAATGAGATTAACAAAACGGCATCCCCCTAAACTTTTTTGTTCTAAATCTTTTCCCTTTCTGATAACCTTAATCAGTTCTTGGCTGTATCTGTCACCAACAGGGATAATCATTCGCCCATTATCTGCCAGTTGGTCTATCAGGGGCTTTGCTATGTGTGGGGCACCAGCCGTTACCATGATAGCATCAAAAGGGGCATATTCTTTCCAGCCCAGGGTCCCATCAAAGGCCTTAAAAAGGATATTATCATATCCCAAATGAGATAGCAGTTTTCTTGCGTGTCCCAGTAATGATTTGATTCTCTCAATAGTATACACCCTGCTCGTCAATTCAGCTAAAATTGCTGTCTGATAGCCAGAACCTGTTCCTATCTCTAAGGTGTTCTCGTTTCCCTTCAGCTCCAATGCCTCTGTCATGAGTGCTACAATATAAGGCTGTGATATGGTTTGTTTCTCACCTATAGGAACTGGGTGGTCATTATATGCTTCTCCATACAGGGCATCTTCAATAAAAAGGTGTCTGGGGACTTTACTCATAGCCTGGAGCACTCTTTTATTTTTTATGCCACGGGTGACGAGCTGATTTTTTACCATTCTTTCTCTTGAAAGATTAAAATCATGAGACATACAGCGTTATCACTCCCCTATTCTCTCGCATTTCCATAACGTGGCTGTTAAATCAGCCCTCTGTCCACACCACAAGCAATTAATCTCTCAAACTCCTTGGCAGGCTTGAAAAATGAAAGGCCGTATTTTTCATATATTGCCTGTATTCTCCCCTGGGTTGTTCGTACGCCCTTCTGGCTCACATAGCGGGCAGGGCCGTGCCAGCAATCTGGAAACCCGATTCCCAATATGGCTCCAATATCCATACTAAAATAGTCTCGCACAACGCCCTCATCCAGACAAAGAAAGGCCTGGTTTACCATGGCAAGTAAAAGCATCTCTTTTACCTCATCCCTTTTAGGAGTCGGAAGAGATGTAGTGCGAACAATAAATTCCAAGGCCGATGTATCAGGCTTTAGGCCATCTTTATAAAAGCAGGGTTTCCCTGCGCCTGTATAGCCTGCCTCATACATCTTTATGAGAGTCTCTGGTACCGGCAACAGATCAGGCATTCTGGATTCCATAAAAAGGCCTGCATGGTATACCACATTTCCACCCGCAGTGCCATACACATGCAGGGGCCCCTGAGGAAAGCCTGCCTCAAGTGCCAGGCTGTCTATTTCCCACGGGTCGAGCCCCATTTCTGCCAGATAAAAACCAGTTATCACAAACACACCAAAGGTGCGGCTGGTATAAAATCCAGGCCCATCACCCACGATGATGCAGGTCTTTCCCTGTTGACGACCAGAAATCACCGCAGTAGCAAGCGCTGTCTCAGAGGTCTTAGGACCCTGAATTACCTCCAAAAGCGGCATTAACGGTACGGGCGAAAAGTAGTGCATCCCAACTACCTGTTCTGGCCGATCTGAGTGTGCTGAAATTTCCTCCATGGGTATGGTAGAGGTATTCGAGGCGAAAATGATATCAGCATTGACATCCTGTACCTGTTTGAGAATCCTTTGCTTTAGATCCAAATCCTCAAACACCGCCTCTATAACCAGGGGAGTGCTCTTGAGTTCTCCATAATCCTTCATAGGCCGAATATTATTCATGACTTGTTCTTTCCGCTGTGGGAGCCAACGGCCCTTTTTGACTAATAATTCCAAACCATTACCAATCTTATCTCTTCCTGCCTGCGCTGTCTGTTCATCCACATCAAGAAGCGCTACCTTCATGCCATTATCAGCGCAGATCTGGGCTATCCCCTGCCCCATTAACCCGGCACCAATGATGGCTATCTCTGATGCCGGTATGACCTTTTTGCGATCAATCGTTGCTAATTTGGGAACAATGCTTGTTAAAGAAAAAAAGAGGTCAATCTTATTTTTGACATTAGGTTCCACAATTAATGGAGCGAAATGTTTCACCTCATTTCTGATAGCCTCCTCGAAGGGTAAGCCAAGGCCCTCTTCAATGGCATCAATAGCTGCCTTGAAATACGGTTTCTCCGGGCACACAGTATAACGCCCACGGGCACTTTTAATAAGTGTCTGCTGTTCCTCTATACTCAACAGATTGGGTTCTTTCCACTCAGGATCATAGTTTCTGTTCACTATACCTTTATTGTTCTCAATCCATTTTTCCGCCTCGAAGAAAATCTCATCCCTTGAGACCATAGTCACCAATCCCGAGTGTAAGTAAGATTCCACGGGTAGAATCCTTCCACCCAGAATAATATCCAGTGTAGTCTTGAGTCCCATAGCCCTTCTGAGAGTCTCAGGTCCGCCACCAGCAGGAAAGAGGCCAACATTGATCTCAGGAAACCCCAATTTTGATCCAGAGATAGCAAATATATGATCACAGCCCCACAAAAGGACCTCAAAACCGCCTCCAAGAGCGGTTTGGCCCACCAGTACGGCCACGACCGGAAAGGGGCTTTTAGCCAATGCCACCAGTGTCTCATGAAGTTTCAGGACAAGATGTTTTACATTAAGAGGCGACGGGTCCTTCATAATCTCCATAAGGTTGGCTCCATCCAAAAAACTCTTTGCCTTTCCTGATGCTAAAATAACGCCTTTTACCCTGTCTCTGTGAGCCCTTTCTGTAGCATCTCCCAACTCTGTAATAAATTGCTCACCAATGGTATTAACAGGTCCAGCCGTATCAATCTCAAAAATTGCTATACCCTTTTCCCTATCGATTTTATATCTGAGTTCCTGCATATTTTCATTCCCTTTGGATTTTGTTAGCTACCTATGAAAGATAGTGATTCGTTTGATACAAAAATGCAATTTATGGACGTGTATGGTATAAAAACTAAATGAATTCTCATGATCATCTCTCACTCATCATACCTAAAATATGGTCTGCAAGCATGGCTCTTTGTATTTGTCCCGGTTCTAAAAAAAGATCGAGCACCTTCGCATCTCTGTAAAAATGCTCAATATGGCCCTCTGTCATATACCCATACCCCCCGTAGATCTGTACAGCTTCATATGCATTCCTATATGCTGCCTTTGAGGCAATCATCTTGGACATTAGAATAACTCGATCATCAGGCGCTCCTATATCAAACGACCACGCTGCTTTATAGGTTATAAGCCGCGCCATTTCCACATCAATATACATATCCGCCAGTTTGTTTCTTACAGCGCCAAAGCTTGCAATCGGTTTACCAAACTGCTCTCTTTTTTTACTATACTCTAATGCCTTATCCAGTCCGCCCTGAGCAATACCTACGCCCATGGCACTGGTTTTAATCCTCATCTCATTTAAAAAATTTTGCAGCTGAAAATAACCTGTGTCTTCTTGCCCGACTATATTCTCTACTGGAACACGAACATTGGTGAAAGCAACGTGGTCCACTGGGATCATCCTCATACCCACCTTTTCTCCCATGCTCGATACCTCTATCCCGTCTATCTCTCTTTCAAGCAGAATAACGGCTTGTGCATTCGGTGTATCCGGCCTGGTTTGACAGACAACGATTATATAGTCTGCCATGCTTCCAAGGGTAACAAAGGACTTCATTCCATTAATCATGCATCCGTCTTGACTTATTTTTGCAGCGGTCGCTAAGGGTGCAAGAAAATACCCTTCCTCTAAGAAGGCACTTGTAACAATACCTTTCCCGTGTACAATAAAAGGTAGGATTCTTTTTTTCTGATCTCCATTTCCATTCCTTAGAATCATTTCTGAGCCGAAATCTGAAAGCGCCAATGCCATCCCAATGCCAGAATCTTGCCGGCAAAATGCCTCTACTATCAGGGCATTCTCTAAAAGACCAAGCTCCTGACCACCATACTCTTCAGGAAAGCATACCCCAATAAATCCAAGCTCACATGCCTTTTTCCAGATGGTTAATGGAAATTGCTGCCTTAAATCATAATCGAGAGTTGCATCTGGATCAAATTCTCCTTTGGCAAACTCGCTGGCTGCCTTTTGGATATCTCTCTGTTCAATGGTTAAATGAAAATCCATCAAATTCCCAATTTTCTACCTATAATCCTCTTCATAATCTCATTAGTCCCTGCATAGATAGGGTGTGCCCTTACATCCCTAAAAAACCTGCCAACTTTATAGTCCTCTAAGTAGCCATAATCTCTGTATAGCTCCATGCACTGAGATATAACCCTATTGGTCATATCAGAGGTCCACCATTTGGCCATTGATACCTTTTTAATGATATCTTCACCCTTTATGTGATCATAGATAAGACTATTTAAAAAGGTGCGTTCTATCTCAATATCAGTAGCCATCTCCGCTATCCCGTTTGCATCAATCGGTATCTCTGCCTGCTTTAAGCCTTTCCTTTGTTTGTAATAATCAAGAGTCATATTAAATGCAGCCTCTGCCGATGCCTGAGACATGATAGCGCTTACAAGCCTCTCTTGCTGGAGTTTTTCCATCATATAATAAAAACCCCCTCCTTCCTCTCCCAGGAGGTTGGATACAGGTACCTGACAGTCTCTGAATATAAGCTCCCCTGTATCCTGACTATGCCACCCTGTTTTTTCCAGATTTCTACCCCTGGAAAACCCAGGTGAGCCATCCTCCACACAGATAAGACTTATATCCTTATGCGGAGATTGGTTTTCTGTCTCTGTTTTACAGGCAACCACAATAAGGTTGGATAGTATGCCATTGGAGATGTATATCTTCTCTCCATTAATGATATAGTTTTCTCCCTCTCTCACGGCAGTTGTTCTAATGGAGGATAGATCTGAGCCTGCATCCGGTTCTGTCATAGCCACAGCAAGAATTATATCACCTGAAATGCAGCCAGGAAGCCACTTTTTTTCTGCTCTTTATTTCCAAAAGTATGTATATATGGGGCCACAATATCACTATGAAGTCCGGCCATAAGGCCATACACTCCGGCATAGGCCATCTCTTCGGTGATAATAAAGGAGAATTCAAGTCCAAGCCCTGCACCACCATATTCTTTTTCAACCCAGGGACAGAGATATCCATTCTCGCCCATTTTTTTCCAGACTTCCTCAGGAATAATCCCCTCTTTCTCCCACTGGTCATAAAAAGGAATTATCTCTTTGTAAAGAAAGTGTTTAAACGTCTCCCTAAAAAGGAGATGTTCTTTTCTATATAGGTTTTTATACATGGTTAATTAAAGGTGGGGATCAGGAAAGCCATCTCTTTCGTCTCTTGTAGTGCTTAACCTCCTTGTAGCTTTTCCTTTTGCCGACTTAACTGAGGCCAAGGTAAAACTCCTTAATAAATAGTAGTGGGACCGAATTTTTATAAAAGATCTCTTTAGAACGGAAAAAGTTCCGGGATCCGCTGAGCCAGCATAATGTCTCCACTGACCTTAAGTTGGCCTCCCATGAACGCCTGCATGGCGTTCAGCTCCCTATTGACAATGGAAAGCCATGTTTCACCTGACATAGTTAAAGTTACGTTTGGTGCCTCTTGAGTACCTTCATGAATTTGACAGGCGCCATCTTTAACCCCTACATTCCAGTTTCCTCCGCCCTCTCCAGTGATATCGAACTGGAAGGCTACATCCAATCCCTGGGCAGCACCAGAGTTAAAAATCCCTGGCATCTTGGTAAAAACCTCTTTGATATTTGTTATGGTCATGCTCTCTCCTTTGTTAAGTAAAGAATCCCTTTATCCTGCTTTTTATTCTTTCAGGCTTATTCCTCAAGCCGATACCCTTTAGGAATAGGTTGTCCATCTACATACACATTATTATTTTCATCCAGAGAAAAGCGCCCCCTTGCTATCATTTCCACTGTTTGAGGGAAAATCGTCCAGTCACCTAACTCTTTAAGACGCTTCTGGTGTGCATCGATCACTTTTTTAAAGGCTTCCCTGTGTTTAAGTAAATCTGGTAATGGAGAAGGTAGGGTTACTGTGAGGGCATTCGAAACCATCAAGATGGGTCCAGTGTCTACCCCTGTATCTATCCAGATGGTTGAGGAGCGTAGAGAGGTTTCTCCATTGGCTATTGCATCTCCCACTGCATAATCACCCACATACTTTCTTTTTCCATCGGATGTAAGGATAGAAAGATCAGCTGGATGTACATTGACACATCTATGTAATGTGAGATAACTCATATATCCTGCCAGGGCTATTATATCTATATCAAAGGCCTTGATCAAACGAGACGCCACAGAGTCAAACTCCCTCCTGTCTGATAAAGTTGCCGGGGTTACAGCAGATCTCTTTAATCCCTTTAAGGAATAGAATTTTCTTATATCGTAACTGAAGGAGGGGATTCCTTTATCAAGGGCAATTTTTTCCCCTGCTGAACCACCATCAGAACGGTCACTAAAGATAAAGATAATGTGAAAAGGGGAACCACCAGGCTCCTTCTCCAGTTCCTTTTCTCTTTCAAGCAACCGGATTACATTAGTTCCAGAGCCTGACATAAAGGCAGCGATCCTCATGCCCCTGCCCTTTGCTTGAGGATCAAAGATTGATGTAGGTGTCATTATAGTTATTTTCTTAAGAGTCGCTCTACAGGCTTGATTTTATAGGGGCTTCCTTCCTCTAACGCCTTAAGGACGGTTCCCCCACCTGTAAAATAATAACATAGAGGATTGTCCAGACCCGTCATATATATACCAGGGCATGAATATTTTAATTCCTCGATGGTATCGCCACCTCCATACAGTTTCAGGGCCTGGCTGTTTGCATCTACCGCCTCATAAAGGGCCTGTGATCCATCACGAAAGTGAGGAATAAGACCCATTACTGCATTAATAAGAATGGTCTTGGCCGAGTGAATTACATCGAAGGCAGGGCTATTATGAAATGAGTCTGGATCAGCATCGAGGATGTAATTATATCTCTCGCCTTTCCGGAGATCTTTAACAGCTATGGTTTTTGTTTTTCCTTCTTGTCTTTCCCCAAGATTTTCGGATTCCACAAGCAGCGGGAGCTCTACTATTTTACCTTCTTGTTTATCTAACTGGACAAGCTCTTGAGCAAGGTCAATATCTTCTTTTGGAACATCAGCTATTTTTACACCATATTTCGCACAAAGAAAGGTGTTATACATAACTCCGCCTAAAATCAAATGATCTACCCTTTTGTATAATTCTTTAACAGGATCTATCTTTGTATCGTATTTAGTCCCAGCCACTATCGCTAAAAAAGGTCTGGTGGGTTTAAGAACCTTTTCAAGATTTTTAATCTCCTCCTGGAGTAAATAACCCGCATAAGAAGGAAGATATTTTGTAATATCAAAGGTGGAAGTATGTGGACGCCATGAGCCAAAGGCATCATTTACATAGATACCTGCCAGGCTTGCCAACTGCCTGGCAAGTCTGCTGCGTTCTGGTCCGTCTGTCTGTTCGCCTTGAAACCACCTAATATTCGGAAGATAAACAGCTCCTATTTTACCCTCTCTTAACCTTAGAATAGATGCCAAAATAGATCTATCAATATTGGTTATCCCAATTTCAGGGTGGATGCTAAACTCTGGAACCTCGATCTTTATCCGTAATTTTTTTTCTAAATAGGCAACAACGGGATTGACTGATCTATCTGGCAAGCAGTTTATCTTTCCGGTTTTTTTATCCCTCGGCCTTCCAATATGGGTCATCAAGATTGGCTTTCCGCCCCTTGATACAATATTGAAGAGGGTGCCGAGGCTTGCATCAATCCTTGAAGCGTCTTTTATTTTCCCTTTTTTGACTGTATTATGGTCAACCCTGATGAGCACCACTTTATATTTTATATCTGCTTCCTGTATGAGTCTAAGGCTTGAGGTTGTCTTTTCTTCAGACATTATCCCCTCCTTTTTTTGTATTGATCAAATTTATTTTAGCATTTCCTTTCAAAAATAATCAAGAATTGAATTACGGCAACATCTTGCCCCAAGACCCTGGAGGATCTTGGGGCAAGATGTCCAGTTCTATGTATCTGTTTTTGCCCGGGATTATGCGATCATCAAATCGGTTGATGACAAAACGATGTATGTGTATGATTTGGAGTCACCGCTTTATATTGAGGATGGGACAAGTCTCTGGAAGGAAAAAATCTTTGATCCAGCTCAGTAACGGCTGCCAAAATGAGCTACAACTAAATCCTGATTTGGCCTCACATCCCAAAAGTTGATATTGTGATTAGCAGATGTAAGCTGAAATTTCAGCATATTTAACTAAGGCACGTTATGTTAAGAATATAGTTATGGTATGAGTATTTAGTTCCATATAATTCCAAAAAAGATATGAAAAATCCTTATAATTCTTCTAATTCCCTTTGATTTTCTTTCGTTCTGTAATATTATCGTAATAGCTCAATAAATAGCGGTAGCCACCCTGGTACGCCCTGATCCATCAAAACACCATGTAGGGGTTCGATTCATCGAACCCGCAAGATGATCGATCATTGGGGTATCGGGTCGGATGAATCCGACCCCTACAACATTTCGTCATTCCAG
>Ga0233412_10001272_pt1 | contig 13385 bp, 12 predicted proteins | sample Na_anoxic_4_MG_FD_180667 | JGI IMG/M metagenome (GOLD analysis project Ga0233412, IMG submission 180667) | Seawater microbial communities from Saanich Inlet, British Columbia, Canada - Na_anoxic_4_MG | ecosystem: Environmental > Aquatic > Marine > Inlet | place: Canada: British Columbia... | reverse complement strand
GATAATATTCACTCGTTGCAGACTAGATACGTGAAATTAGCATTCAAGTCGCCGCCGACGTTCCTCGACCCAAGTACTTTTGTGTCTGCGGTATCTTGTTTTACTCCCGAATGATAATATTCACTCGTTGCAGACTAGATACGTGAAATTAGCATTCAAGTCGCCGCCGACGTTCCTCGACCCAAGTACTTTTGTGTCTGCGGTACGTCGGTTATATTTTTCTGTTGAGCGGTGTTTTGGCTATGACAGCGGATTCTACTTGCCGGGCTCCGGCCGCTATAAGCATATTTTTGCATTCATTAAGTGTGCTTCCGGTCGTAATTATGTCGTCAAACAGCAGTATATATTTGCCGCGAACCATGGCTTCATTGGTCTTAAAGGCCCCCGAAAGATTATTGCTGCGTGCGTTTTTATTTAAATCAGCCTGCCTTTTAGTTTCTCTTATTTTCAAAAGCGCCTTTCCCTTGCATGGCACACCAAGTATCCCTGCTATCTTTCTGGCTGCGATTCCACTTTGATTATAACCTCTTTCCCCAATCTCTTTTTTATGCATAGGAACAAAAGTAACAAAGTCAGGTCTTGTCCCCTCTTCTAACAATAGGCTTCCTAATAATCCGGCAAGCAGTTTTATTGCCCTAGGCTTACCGCCGTATTTGACTCTTTTCAGAATCCTGGCCATTTTTTTATCATATTCAAAAATATACTGTGTATACCCCGTTTTCTTTAAATAAATAGGAAGCGAATTATAGCAATCGCTGCAGAAACCGTGTATCCTGTCGTCGGACAACCTGCCGCAGTATACACATCCCGATGGAAACACAAGATGTAACAATTTTTCGAAATTAACCAATGAGCATCTCCTTGAGTCCCGAGTATCTTGGCTTTTTATTGACATTCCTTATCATAGACATCAGAACCTCTTTCGAGCCGATTATATATAGTCTTTTTACAGCCCTGCTGACCGCAGTATAAAGTAAATTTCTGTTTTGAAGCAATTCATTAACACCATACAAAGGCATGATTACTACATCATACTCACTTCCCTGGCTTTTATGGACGGTAATTGCATATGCAGCTTCAAGCTGGTCGGTTTCGGAGAAATCATAAACCACGGTTTTTTCAACGTCAAAAACCACTTTAAATTTTTCTGATTCGGTATCTATTTCCTCAAGATAACCTATATCGCCGTTGTAGATGCCGGTGCCTTCTTCATAGAAGGACATATAGGTAATCTCATAATTGTTTTTTATCTGCATTACCTTATCCCCTTCGCGGAATGTTCGGCTTGAATATTTTTTCTCTCTTTTACCAGCCTTGGCCGGATTAAAGACATCCTGCATCATTGCATTTAAGTTGATGGTTCCTGTATCACCTTTTTTACCGGGTGTTATAACCTGAATATCCCCTGAAGCTTTCATTTCCCGCATAATTATTTCAGTCATCCTGGCAAAAATATTCCTGCCGCCCCGCTCTTCAATAAAAGTAAGAGATCCATCCTCTGGTTGAAGGTCGGGCATAATTCCATTGTTTATATCCCTGGCTAAAATTGGAATAGAACTGCCTGTTTCCTGCCTGTAGATATTTTTCAGAATTGTGCATTCTACTGTTTCTGACTCGATAATATCCTGCAGGACCTTGCCGGGGCCTACTGCAGGCAATTGATCCATGTCGCCAATTAGAATCAGCCTTGTTCCCGTGCTGACAGCCTTAAGCAACGATTGCATTAGTTCTATATCAACCATGGACATCTCATCAATTATGACAACATTTGCATCAATTGGTTTTTTCTCATTTCGGGCAAACTGCATGTCGCCTTCATCGCCAATGAATTCAATTTCAAGCAACCTGTGAATAGTCCTTGAATCCCTGCCTGACGCTTCTTGCATCTTTTTCGCAGCCCTTCCGGTGGGCGCTGCCAATTTATAGCTCTTTCCTGTTTTCTCAAACACCCCTATAAGTGCCTTGATTATTGTGGTTTTTCCGGTTCCCGGGCCTCCTGATATTACCGTGACACCGTTTCCAATTGCTGATTCACAAGCCGTTGTCTGGATATCGTCAAGGTTAACATGCAGTTCATCTAGGCTTTCTATTAGAGAATATTCATACTTTTCACTGTAAGAAAAGTCAATTGAGGAAAGTATTTTTATTTTTTCAGAAACAAATTTCTCAGCGTCATACATTCCCCGCAGGTAAACACATTCCCCCGCTGAAGCAAGCAGTTTTTCATCCAGCAGCCTGTCAACTTGAGTTTCTATTAAACTTTCATCAAGACCGAGTACTATACTGCAGGATTGCAGTAATATATTCATCGGAAGGTATGAATGTCCGGAATTTTTAGCACGTCCAAGGACATACCTGATTCCGGCGCATATACGGGAGTCACCCTGCAAATATTCCCCGAAATCATCGTTTTCCATCCGGGCTATACTATCAGCCTGTTTAAAACGCAATCCGAATTTTTCCGTTATAAGCAGGTATGGGTCTGCCTTTATTTTTTCAACAGCATTATCGCCAAGATACTTATATGCCCTTGCGCCCTTTGCGGGACTCAACCCGTACTTTGTAAAAAACAGAATTACATCAGAAAGAACACGCTGGCTTGATATGGCATTTCCAATCATAAAAGCCTTGGCTGGGCTGATACCTTTGACTTCACAAAGGCGCCCCGGTGATTCTTCAAGAATGACCGGTGTATCAGCACCGAATTTCTCAACTATTCTCTGGGCGGTTACCACACCTACGCCTTTTACAAATCCCGACGCCAGATATCTGACAAGAGCGTCATCTTTATCAGGCATATTCCTTTGGAATGTACTCGCCGTAAACTGCCGTCCATATCTCTTGTGACTCGTCCATAATCCAGTGATTTCTAAATTCTCACCTGGTCTTAGAGCTGGAAAAGTACCTACAACAGTCACATTGGATCCTTCGCAACTGACCGTGAACACCGAGTAGCTGTTCTCTTTATTATGAAAAATAATATCCTCAACTCCGCCGCTGATAGTGATGAACTCTTCCATCTCTGCCTTTCAGCCATCCATCATCCTTATGATGTATAAATGACAGTTTTATTATGAAATGTTTTTCAACATGTCGTCAACCTTATTGATACGTTCCCAAGATAAATCCAAGTCGCTTCTACCAAAATGTCCGTAGGCAGCTGTCTTGGCATAAATCGGTTTTCTCAAGTCTAAGCTGCTTATAATACCTGAAGGGCTTAGGTCAAACACCTTGATGATCGCAGCAATGATTTTTTCATCATCAACTTTTCCTGTACCGAATGTATTAACATCAATAGAAACAGGCTTTGAAACCCCTATGGCATATGCAATCTGGACTTCGCATTTATCTGCAAGCTTTGCTGCAACTATGTTTTTTGCTACCCATCTGGCAGCATAAGCTGCGGACCTATCAACTTTGCTGGGGTCTTTCCCACTGAAGGCTCCCCCGCCGTGCCTTCCCATTCCACCATAAGTATCTACAATTATTTTTCTACCCGTCAGACCTGCGTCGCCCTGGGGTCCTCCAATTGTAAAAATACCGGTCCTGTTTATATGGATAGTTGTATTTTTATCTATCATATCAGGATCAAGCACTTTCTCAATTACTTCTTTTTTTATATCACTTATAAGCTTTCCCTGCGGTATGTCCGGGTTGTGTTGAGCTGCAATTACCACTGTATCAATCCTCGCAGGTACCCCATCAATATATTCAACAGACACCTGTGATTTGCCATCAGGTCTCAGATAGTTTAACAAACCACTTTTTCTGACTTCAGTGAGCCTTTTTGTCAGTTTGTGGGCTGCTATGATGGGATAAGGCATGAGCTCATCGGTTTCATTGCAGGCATATCCGAACATCATGCCCTGGTCTCCTGCACCCTGTTCCCCTTCGTTGTCATAAGAGTGATTTACCCCTACGGCAATGTCCTTTGATTGTTCGTCAATGGCAGTCAGTACAGAGCAGGTGTCGCAGTCAAATCCATATTTTGCTCTTGTATACCCTATTTCCCTAACTGTCTCACGGACAATTTTAGGTATATCAACATAGCAGTCAGTCGTAATCTCTCCCATAACCAGCACAAGTCCTGTTGTTGCTGCTGTTTCGCATGCCACTCTGGCATCAGGATCCTTTTTTAATATCGCATCCAATATTGAATCCGAAATTTTATCGCACATTTTATCAGGATGTCCTTCTGTAACAGATTCCGATGTAAATATGTGTTTTTTCATATACCCCTCCTAAAAAAATACCCTCCGACAGGAGGGTTTTATCCTCATCTGTCAGGAATTAGCACCGTACATATGCCGGTTGCCGGGCTTCATCGGGCCTGTCCCTCTGCCTCTCTTGATAAGGTTATCGGTATTTAATTTATCCGGTTTATCCGGGCATTTATCGATTCCTGTATAATTATACTATATTTAAGTCCCTGCGTAAATTGCTTCGAACTCATCTTCTTCAACTTTTTCTTTTTCAAGTAGAGTTTCTGCAAGCCTGGTTACTAACTCAAGTTTTTCCTTAATAATGGCTTTAACTTTTTTATAAGAATCAGTGATTATACTCTGTATTTCTTTATCTATCATAGAAGCCAGTTCTTCGCTATAGTTTTTCACATGACCGTAATCCCTGCCGATGAAAACTTCTTCCTGCTGGTCAAACACGATATTCTCCAGTTTCTCGCTCATTCCATATTTTACAATCATGCTGCGGGCTATCTGATTGGCACGCTTCAGGTCATTCGCTGCACCTGTGCTTATTTCACCCAGTGCTATTTCCTCAGCTGCTCTTCCGCCAAGCAATGACATGATTTCTTCAAGCAGCTGCCCTTTTGTATAAAAGTATTTATCTTCATTCGGCCTGAATGAGGTATATCCTCCTGCCTGCCCGACAGGTATAATGGATACCCTGTCTACCTTAGCTGTTGTTGAAACAGTTTTAGTTGTTATGGCGTGGCCGGCTTCATGGTATGCCGTCAGCTTTCTTTCAATAGGATTGACTGTCCTGCTCTTCTTTTCAGGACCCATGGTAACCTTGAATATAGCTTCTTTAATGAGAACTTCTGATATTTTCTCAAGATTGTCCCTTGCTGCTAATATTGCTGCTTCATTCATGACGTTTTCAAGGTCAGCCCCCGTAAACATCGGGGTAATCTTAGCAATATTTTCAAGATCTACATCCTCTTCTATGGGCTTGCCTTTTGCATATATCTTTAATATTTCTGTTCTTCCCTTGGTATCCGGATAATTAACGGTAACTTTCCTGTCAAATCTTCCCGGTCTTTGCAGTGCAGGGTCAAGTATGTCAGGTCTATTGGTTGCCGCCATTATAATTATTCCTTCATTTACACCGAATCCGTCCATCTCGGCAAGAAGCTGGTTGAGGGTTTGTTCCCGTTCATCGTTTCCTCCGCCCATCCCGGCGCCCCTGTGGCGACCTACTGCATCAATCTCATCAATAAAGACGATACACGGAGAATTTTCCTTAGCCTGCTTAAACAGGTCCCTTACACGGGAAGCACCGACGCCTACAAACATTTCAACAAAATCAGAGCCGCTTATGCTGAAGAACGGAACCCCGGCTTCGCCGGCTACCGCTTTCGCAAGCAAAGTTTTACCTGTTCCCGGAGGTCCTACCAAGAGCACTCCTTTAGGAATGCGAGCTCCAAGTTTAATATATTTTTCAGGCGTCTTAAGAAAATCGACGACTTCTTCAAGTTCCTTCTTCTCTTCCTCTGCACCTGCTACATCAAGGAAAGTCTTTTTCTTATCCTTATCTGTTAGCAACCTGGCTTTGCTTTTTCCAAAGCTCATTGCACGATTCTGTCCTCCCTGGGACTGCTGCATTATAAAGAACCAGAAAACTATGAACAATCCAACAAGAATCAATGATGGAATAAGTGATAACCACCACGGCGCCGGTTTGTCAGGTATGATATTAATCACAAGGTCCGACTGTCCGGCCCTGGCTTCCTCAAGGGTTTCCTGAAGCATATCACTGCTTCCATAATCTACTTCAAAGATATATTGATCGCCCATAATAGGAGACTTCAGTTCAACAGTTGCCGTGTATATCTCGATATCTACTTGCTGTACATTTCCTTCTTCAATCTGGTTCAAAAACTGTGAATAAACCATTTTCTCAGGCGTATCGCTTGTTCCAATAAGGCTGGCCACCAAAATGGCTATTAAAACCAGAACTATATAAAAACTAATATTTTTGTAAATCTTCAAACATTTCCTCCTGCCTGTTGCCTTTTATCATGTTACCACAGCATCCGGCAACATACAATCTGACAACCTGCAATATACAGTTATACCCCTAAAAACTACTGTTTAGCACCCCAGGCATACTGAATAAAATTTTAATCAATTAAGCCGGCGTATATCTCTTCCTTCAATACACATATTTCCGGCAAATTCCTATATTTTTCATCAAAGTCAAGGCCGTATCCAACTATGAATTCATCAGGGATATCCATTCCCTTATAATCTGTTTCAATTGGTTTTTTTCTTCTTGACGGTTTATCAAAAGCAACACAAATCCTGACGCTTGCCGGTTTCCTGAGAGACAGGAATTTTTTTAGGTAGTTAAGGGTAAGCCCCGTATCAACAAGGTCTTCAACAATGATGACGTCTTTCCCTTTGATTTCAACATCTATATCGTTTACAATCTGTATCTGTCCGCTTGATACTGTTCCGGAGCCGTAGCTGGATGCAGTAATTGTGCCGAATTCAACGGGAATTGAAATGTTTCTTAATAAGTCCGCTAAAAAGATAAGGCAGCCCTTCATTACGCCAATCAGCACCAGTTCTTTGCTTTCATAATCAGATGATATCTCTGCAGCCAACCTTTTTACCATAGCTTCAATCTCGTCTTTTTTTATCAACACCTTTTTTACATCTTCTTGCATCCTCTATCTCCTCTCGAATGTCACTTTTATAATCCTATCATCATCAGCCGGTATGAATTCTTTCCCATAATCCAATCCTTCGATATATGCAATCGAACTACCGCATGCAATTACCAGCAGGCTGTCTCTTGCGGGACGTTCTATCTTCCTGTCAATAAAATACTTTTTCAACTTTGCGGTTCCCCGGCCTTTCCAGGGTTTAATTATATCACCGTTCCTTCGGTTTCTGACGTATAATCCTTGCTCGCATACTGCTTGTGAAAAATAGTGAACATCTCCTTTAGGATCCGCTTTTCCGTGCGTTTCGCATATTTCAACAATTATATCCAGGTTTTTTTCCTTTATAAATATCTTTCCCGGAATTGGCAGCTTATATTCATATTCCGCTGTAGGAATATCTCTATATACCAGTGTTTTCCCGAACTGTACCAAGGCACTGACCCCGTCGGGCAGGTTAACGGCACCACCCGTCCTATTTTCAGTAATTATATCAGCCAGCAGGGAGACATGCCGTGATTCTATGTCTTTAAGATTTCCCTTAGCATATTCCACCGCTTTTCGAACAACCCTAGCAGACAATGCCGGATGAAGGGTCAAAATACCCTTGTTATCTATGGTTGCTGTGGTTTTATTTGTTTTAACCAACTGGTTGAATGCTTCATCAGCCGCCGTTTCAATAAAACTGTTATCAATATCTATTGAATCCGCAGCCCTGTCCAATACAGGTACAACCTCTTTCCCTGTTATCTCATTAAGCAATGGTATAACTTTATGTCTGACTGCATTTCTGAAAAACACCGTATCATCATTAGAACTGTCTGTTATATAATCAATTTCATTTTCCATACAATACTTTTCAATGCTTTCCCTTGTTGTTTTTATCAAGGGCCTTATATATTTTCCTTTAACCGGGCTGATGCCGCACAACCCTACCGTTCCGCTTCCTCTCATTAGGTTCATCAGGACTGTCTCAGCATTGTCATTCATATTATGAGCGGTTGCTACTTTTCCATCGCATTTTTTACTGAATATATTGTAACGGACTCTTCTGCCTCCTTGTTCTATTGTCAATCCTTCGTCAGCTGCGATTTTTTTCACATCCGCACTGTATACTTCAATATCTATCCCGTTTTCAACGCATATGTTCCTGCAAAAAGCTTCATCCCTGTCGCTTTCTTTTCCTCTTAAGAGATGATTTATATGAACCGCTTTCAAAACAAAGCCGATTTCTGCTTTCAAGCCGTTAAGCAGATGAAGAAGGCAGCTGGAATCCGCACCGCCTGAAAGGGCGACCCAAATGGTGTCGCCCCGGACAATCATGCCATTATTAATGATATATGCTTTGACTGCTTCTTTCATAATCGTTTTACTTCGAAATTTTTGCTTATTTCATGGCGAGATTGGTAAATTTCGTAAACTCAGCATGCCATCTCAGCCTTATATCACCTACCTCGCCGTTCCTGTTCTTTGCAATAATTAGTTCAGTAACATTCGGCTGGTCGGTTTCTTTATTATAGTAATCATCCCTGTAAATAAACATAACCATATCCGCATCTTGCTCTATTGCTCCCGATTCCCTGAGGTCACTAAGCATTGGCCTGTGGTTTTGCCTTTGTTCGGGTGCCCTTGAAAGCTGGGACAATGCAATAACCGGTATATGCAAGTCTTTCGCAAGAATCTTAAGGTTCCTGGATATGTCGGTTATTTCCTGAAGACGGCTTTCTTTCCTGCCTCCACCCTTTATAAGCTGGATGTAATCGATAACAACCAGGTCCAGCTGGTGTTTCAATTTAAGACGCCTGCACTTTGCACGCATTTCAGCTGCTGATATATCCGAAGTATCATCAACATATATTGTAGCTTCAGATATCTGCGCGGATGCAACTGCAATTTTTTGCCATTCATCTGAGCTTATATCACCGATTTTCAGTTTCTTGTTTTCAATCATTATCTCGCTTGAAAGAATCCTGTTAACAACTTGTTCCTTTGACATTTCAAGGCTGAATATTGCCACCGATAAGCCTTCATTAATTGCTACGTGTTGGGCAATGTTCAGCGCAAGCGAAGATTTCCCCATGGAGGGCCTGCCGGCGATTAGAATTAGGTCGGACCGTTGAAATCCAGATGTCTTTTCATCAAGGTCCGGATAACCGGTGGCAATACCCGGAACCCTGTTTCCTTCTTTATATAATTTTGTAAGGGTCTTGAGGTTCTCTTCAAGGATATCCCTTATATGCGCAACACCCTTGCTATCTTTTTCCTGAGCTATGTCAAAGATGTTCTGCTGGGCAAAATCCATTACCTTCCTTGCATCTTCCTGGTTTTCATAGCCCATTTCCAGGACTTCTCCGGAACTCTTAATCAGCGACCTTAAAATTGCCTTGTCTTCAACTATTTCTGCATAATGCGTTACACTGGCAGCTGACGGAACTTGCTCCGCTATAGTCGCAAGATACTCAAGGCCACCGCATTTTTCCAGATTTCCATTCCTTCTCAATGCTTCGCCAAGTGTAACGATATCAACTGATTTACCGGAAGAATACAATTCATCGACGGCATTGTAAATATCTTTATGCTCATTCCTATAGAAGTCGTCTGCTTTCAAGTTGCCAAATACAACGGCAATTGCATCCTCATCTAGCAGCATGCTTCCGAGGGCGCACTGTTCAGCTTCAATACTATGGGGAGGAATCCTGCCCCGTGTCTTTGCGGCATCCATCTCTTAACCTCTCACTCAATTTCTTCAACAACCACCGTTAATTTTGCAACTATGCCGGAATGAAGTTTTACTGGAACTTCATTTATCGACAGTGTTTTTATATGATGGTCATGCAATACGATTTTCTTTTTATCGACTTCCACATTTAGTTGTTTCTTTATTTCCTCAGCAATATCTTTAGTAGTTATGGACCCGTAAAGCTTGCCGTTTTCACCTGCTTTAGTTTTTATAACTACTTTCTTTCCGTCTATGCGTTCTTTAACTTCCTGGGCTTCGGCATTTTGGGTCAGCATCCTGTTCTGTACTGCTTTCTGCCTGCTCTTCATTATATTTATATTATCTGGGGTTGCCTCTATCGCCATATTTCTTTTAAGTAGGAAATTCTTGGCATATCCATCCTTGGCATTAACAAGATCATTCTGTTTGCCAAGGCCTTTGACATCCTGCAATAAAATAACTTTCATACAATTACCTCCGGTTTTGCTGGTAAAAGATATTATATCATAACTGACAAACCACTAAAACACCAATAACAGCTGCTCATATCAGGAATTTTATACAAAAAAAGAACAGGCAAATCCTGTTCTTCATTTTTGTCAGTTTTCCGATTTACTCGCTTGTATATGGAAGCAATGCTATCTGACGTGCTCTTTTAATAGCAGTTGTCAGTTTGCGCTGGTGTTTGGCACATGTGCCTGTAACACGCCTTGGTAGGATTTTTCCTCTTTCAGAAATAAGTCTTCTGAGTCTTGGAATTTCTTTATAATCAACCTTCTCAATTTTATCTACGCAAAACTGACATGGTTTTCTTTTAGGTTTTCTGTATTTGAATTCTCTTTTTTCAAATTTTTCAGCCATTATATTTTCCTCCTTTCAATTCTTACTAGAAAGGCAATTCGTCATCGTCGTCATCGACTGTCGCGAATCCGTCATTTGCCTGTAGGGGTGGAGCTGTTTGGTTCTTGGGCTGTGCATTTGTATTATTGCTTTGCTTGCTATCGGCGAAATATGCTTCTTCAACGATAACATCCGTTCCATAACGGCGTTTTCCGGTTTCATCTTCCCAGGAACTTGTCTGGATTCTTCCTGTAACCGCAACTCTCATGCCCTTGGAAAAATAGTTGTTGACAAATTCCCCGGTTTTCCCGAACACAACACAGTTAATGAAATCTGCTTCCGGTTGGCCCTCTTTTTTATATCTCCTGTCAACTGCCAGTGAAAATCTCACAACAGCCACATTGCTGGTATTTGAATACCGCATTTCAGGATTCCTGGTCAGCCTTCCCATTAATATTACTTTATTCATGAAATCACCTCATCAATCGTCTTTTCTTACTATAAGACCCTTTAAAATGTCTTCTGTAATCCTGTAGATTCTTTCAAGTGCCATTGGAGTTTCCGCCTCTGCTTCAAATTCAATAAAAACATAATAACCTTCAGTTTTAAAGTTGATAGCATAGGCAAGTTTCTTCTTTCCCCACTCGTCAAGCGTTTCAATCGTTCCGCCGGCACTTTCAATTTCACCCTTGACTCTTTCAATCAGGGCTTTCTGTGCTTCTTCTTCGATTCCGCAGTCGAGTATAAAGATAGTTTCATACTTACGCATAGTTAATCACCTCCTTCCGGACTATACGGCCCCCATAAGGGGCAAGGTCGATGCGTAAAGCATTATATATGATAGGAATGGAAAATACAAGAAGGGATTTTACTTTTTATGGTACACTATTCATAGTAAAATCCACAGGAGGAAATATGAATTACCCAATTACATTTAATCCATTATATAAGGACTATATATGGGGCGGAAGAAAATTCGAAACCCTTGGAAAAACGCTGCCTGAAGGCATTGCAGCAGAAAGCTGGGAGATATCAAGCCATCCTGACGGAACAAGCATAGTTTCAAATGGTGAATATGAAGGTAAAAAATTAGATGATCTTGTCGATGAATTCGGTATTGAATTACTCGGCACTGCACTATACAAAGGACAGAATACAAAATTCCCTCTTTTAATAAAATTCATTGATGCAAACCGAGATCTTTCTGTTCAGGTTCATCCGGACGATGATTATGCTTTCATTAATGAGAACGGCGAACTCGGAAAGAATGAAATGTGGTACATCGTGGATGCCGTCCCCGGTTCTAGACTGGTTTTAGGGGTGAAAAACGGTATAACAAAAAGCACCTTCAGAAAGGCTCTCAATGACGGGAATGTTTCAGACTGTCTGAATTATATTGAAATAAAACCCGGTGACTGCTACAACATACCTGCTGGACTTATCCATGCCATTGGGGCCGGAAATATTATCTGTGAGATCCAGCAGAATTCTAATACGACCTATAGAGTTTATGACTATGACAGGACCGATTCAGAAGGTAATAAACGCCCATTGCATATTGAAAAGGCTCTTGATGTTATTGATTTTGATGCCGGAGAAGGCTGTAACACATGCGGACTTACTCCCAATATAGAAGATTTTTCAAGAACCTACCTTATAGCTAATGACTATTTCGCAGTTGAACTGCTTAAATTCCAGGGAATCATCAACGAAAACACCGAGGGGGAAAGATTCCACTGCTATACTGTTCTGGCGGGTGAAATTGACATCAACGGAACAGTAATTGAGAGAGGTCATTCCTGTCTGATACCTGCATCCGCAGGAGCTTATGCAATCTCAGGTAATGCTCAGGTCATAAAATCATACGTTCCCGACCTTGAAAAAAACATAGCAGCGCCGTTGAAATCCGAGGGATTTACCCGAGAACAAATTGAATCTATAATCGGGTGACCCAATTTAGTCAGCTATATTGTAATTCTGGCCTAGTTGTTCTTTTGGCAGCTTCCGGTGTTCAGGGTTCGAATCCCTTTAAGAGAATAGCAAGAGAGAGGGGATACCTGATGGTATCTTTTATAGAGGTGTGGCAACAATCTTTGTTTGTTGTCTAGTAGCTATCAACGCTTTTACCTGTCGATGCGTTCCTCATACATTATCCTTATTACTTCGGTACGCATCTGGCGGTAAAACCTACAACCCAATTGAATTGTTCATGCCACAATGAAAAAAGACTTTCCAGAGAAGTCTTTTTTCATTCTGGTGACCCCTAGGGGATTATGTCTGCTTCGCATTCGGCTTGCATACCGATGCGTCGGCCTAATTGTTCTTTTGGCGGCCTCACGCGTTCCAGCTAAAAAACAGTCCACCGGACTATTTTTTTAACGCTGTCACCCCTTTCGGGTTCGAATCCCTTAAAAAAATAGCAAGAGAGAGGGAATACCTTATAGTATCCCCTCTCTCTTGGTGACCCCTAGGGGATTCGAACCCCCGATACCGCCTTGAGAGGGCGGCGTCTTAACCGCTTGACCAAGGGGCCGTGTTCCTGTCTTCATTATATCAAACAGAATAATATTCACTATATTATTTTTAAAATGAAAAAAGACTTCTAAAAGAAGACTTTTTTCATTGTGGTGACCCCTAGGGGACTTGAACCCCTGTTACCGCCGTGAAAGGGCGGTGTCTTAACCGCTTGACCAAGGGGCCTAGATTTTACTAAATGCCTACCTTGACAGATACAGGTGTGCCAATGATAATGTCCTCTCGTTGCTGACTATTTATTTAACGAAAAGTCATACGTTGCCAACTAGTGTAATGACTGTTTCGTACTTGGTTATGGCGTTCCTCACTTTGTTCCGGTACACCATTTGGGTCGTGGAATTATCATTCAAGGCACAAAACTGTTCCTCGCTTTGCTGCGGTACG
>Ga0233412_10001271_pt1 | contig 13387 bp, 13 predicted proteins | sample Na_anoxic_4_MG_FD_180667 | JGI IMG/M metagenome (GOLD analysis project Ga0233412, IMG submission 180667) | Seawater microbial communities from Saanich Inlet, British Columbia, Canada - Na_anoxic_4_MG | ecosystem: Environmental > Aquatic > Marine > Inlet | place: Canada: British Columbia... | reverse complement strand
AAGCCGCGCTTTGTGGCGCGTTACGGTTTATTCCAAAATATAGACTACCAACAGAAATATTAGATACTTTAATTAATAATATTATCAGAATTGCACATATCAATGTTGAATCGGGGATAAAAATAGAAAGCGATGGAAAATCCCTTGATGATCTCAAAAAAGAAGGATATAAAGCAATATTTATTGCACCTGGAACTCCAAATCCAAGGATCCTAACAATTGAATCAGAAACTCCTGAGTTTAAAGAACTCATACAGAGACTGGTTGATGGTGATGAATCACAAGGAATTAGATTTGGTATAAACTTGCTTTATGATGTTGACCGTGGTGATGCACCTTATAATTTATATCAGGGGAAAAAGGTTATTGTTATCGGTGGAGGTAATGTTGCTTTTGATGTTGGTCGTACAGCAAGAAGACTTGGTGGTAAAGTAACAATTATGTGCCTTGAAAATGATGACAAGTCTTCACCTAATGGAATACCTGCTGATGTTGAAGAAATTGAAGAAGCTTTAGAAGAAAATATTAAAATAATATATTCTCGTGGTGTTGATGGAATTGTTACGAAAAGAGATAAATTTAGGAAAATTAAGACAATCTGTTGTAAGTCGGTGTTTACCGATGAAGGGCGTTTTAACCCTAAATTTGATCATGATGATGTTAAATTTATCAAAGGTGATGTCCTTCTCATTACAATCGGGCAAGGTGTTGAACGTTCTCTTTTTGAAAAAGCTGGATTACTTAATGATAAGGGACGACTTGATTTTGATGAAATATCTCTGATGAGTAACGTCAAAAAGGGAATATTTTTTGGTGGCGATGTGAATCGAATCGGTTTTGCATCTGAAGCAATGAGGGATGGAGCTATTGGCGCTGAATCAATAGATCGTTATCTTTCAAAGAAAGATATGAAAAAGGGAAGAGAAAAAGTTGAATATGAAACTGCATCTATTCCTCAACGAGCATTATATAAATCTCAACCAAAAATTGCTTTGAGCGCACCTAAAGAAAGGATGAATTTTGAACCATTTGAAAAAGTGTATGCATGGGATGAAGTACTAACAGAGGCAAAACGGTGTCTCTATTGTGGCCCCTGTAAGAGTTGTAAGGGTTGTATCTATCTTAACTTCCTGGATGAAATAGCTGATATTGTAGTTGATGAAGACTTATGCAGTGGTTGTAGTATTTGTGTTCCTCTTTGTCCTTATGAAGCTTTAAGCCTTAAAAAAGTTGGAGAGAAATTTTCATTGAAAATTGATGATCTGCGATGTAAACGATGTGGTGTCTGTGTAACAGCTTGTCCATCTTCAGCAATACAAATAAAAGATGAATTTATTGAGGAACTACAGGTAGCTATAAAGAGCTAATATTAATAAATCATATATGTGGAGTGAACCCTAGATAGTATCCAACAAGCTATGTTAACAAAATAAATAATGTTAAATATAAAATAGTATATTTAGGGAGAAAAAATATAAAAAATTATTGGAGGAGGAAAAAAATATGGCTATAAAAGCAGATCAAACGTTAGATTGTAAAGGGCTTTCATGTCCTATGCCAATAATGAAACTGGCAAAAACAATGAAAGGGCTGGAAGACGGAAATATATTAGAACTATTAGCTACAGATCCTGGATCAAAACCAGATGTACCTGCATGGTGTACCAAAACTGGGCACGAGCTGTTAGAAGCTGCTGAAGAAGACGGTGTTTATAAATATTATATCAAGTGCAACAAGTAGCAGCATAGATATTGATTTTACTAAAAAGTGGGGAGGTAATATATTATGTCGGCTAATAATAAAATAGAAGAAAAAGGTATTTTTAGAGAACTTTATGATACATTGTTTGCACAGTCCTGGAAACTGTGGATTGGAAGTATCATTCTAGCGATGTTGAGCATTTGTCTTTTTATGATTGCATCGCCCTGGGGTTCAAGCGGAGGCATCTTTAATTGGGGGCAGAATCTATTTGGCGCATTAGGTTTGTCTTTTGGTAATTCTGCGCCTAATGGTGTTACATTTTTCCTTGAGAGCAAATACGCAGTGCTCTCTATTGTAGTCATCATAGGTGCCCTTGCAAGTGCACTTTTAGGCAAGGAATTTGCCATTCGGGTGGCACCTGGTGGAGAACTAGCTAAAGGGCTATTCGGCGGTCTTTTAATGGGTGTCGGTTGTATAATTGGTATGGGCTGTACCATTGGAAACTTTTTTAGTGGTTTGGCAGCATTATCTGGAGGTGCGTTAATTTTTGTGATAGGTTTGGTAATTGGTGTATTTTTTGCTGTGAAGTATTTACTCTGGGAAATGGATAAACATCCAAAAATGAGCATGGGTAAATCTGCAACGTTACTTCAGGCGAAAACCAAAGGAACTTCATTACAACCACTTGCAGGGTTAATTGTTATAATTATAGGTCTAGTAATAGCATTTACCTTTAATGAGCCTATATTATTTTGGTTTGCATTAATCGGGCTTTTTATTGGTGTTGTCCTTCAGCGATCCCGTTGGTGTATAGTACGTGCATTACGTGAACCTTTTATGACTGGTGATGCAGAGCCTGCAGTTGCTATAATAGCAGGTCTTCTTGTAGGATTGTTAGGTTTTACAGTCATAAAGATCATGGGCATCGGAAGCGAAACGGCGATGGTTGGATCTAATTTCTGGATGCCTGCTATCATAGGTGGCGTGATCTTTGGTTTTGGTATGACTGTTGCTGGTGGATGTACAGTAGGTTCATCATGGCGAGCTGGCGAAGGGCATGTAAAACTCTGGCTTTCACTTATTGGAATAATTATCGCTGCGCCATTGACTGCAGAATACATAAAACCTGCTTTCATGAACATGCTGCCTGCAGGGATGAAACAATCTGTGTTTCTCCCGGATTATTTTACGTATCTCGGTGCGATTATTATCATGCTTCTGATACTTTTGCTTTGGTACATTTTTGCCAAATGGAATGAACGAACTGGAAAATTTTCTGCTATGTGAGGAGGAGATGAAAAAATGACAAATAAAGAAGATAAAATTTTAGCGGCTGTTTGTGTTGTACTTTTAATTTCCTCTATTGGTTTTTTCTCATTTGTTAAAAGTACTGAAGAATGTGAAGTTGTATCAGAAGCTCTTGATGCAACAAGACAATATACAGCGGGAATAGCGACAAATATGAAGGCAGATGTCCTATATGACTTATTAAACGACAACGATGCCACTAATAATCCTTTTATTCTCAGCATACGAAAAGTTGAGCATTATGCTTTGGGGCATATACCTGGAGCAATAAATATTCCTTTGAATACATTGTTTACCGAAGAGAACCTAGCAAAACTTCCTACGGACAAACAGATTGTAGTATACTGTTATACAGGTCACACTGCCAGTCAGGCAACAGCATTGCTTAATCTTAATGGATATAATGCTGTCTGTCTTACTTGGGGTATGTGTTCCTGGACCACTGACAGTACTGTCACTGCTGGTAAGTATTATAATGGGACAACAGCGGGTCATGATTATCCTGTTGGTAGTGGAACTGAACCTGGAAGTATGACAACAGTAGTTGGAAATATTATCCTACCACGGATTATATCTCTCACACCGCTAGGATGCGGAGGAGATACGGAACCTCCTGCAGATGTCGTTATTGCACCTTCAACTGACTCTGATAGCTTACGGGAGACAACTTATTTATCTCTTAATCAAGGTAAATCAGCAGTAATGAAAGCTGCAGATTTATACGAAAACTTTAATGATGGAGATTCTTCAAATGATCCTTTCGTCTTGAGTGTTAGAAAAGTTGAGCATTATGCTTTGGGTCATATCCCTGGTGCTGTAAACATAGGTATTGCAAACTTATTTACAAAAGAGAACCTTGCAAAGTTACCTGGTAATGATCAACAAATCGTAGTTGTTTGCTACACAGGACATACCGCCAGTCAGGCAACAGCATTGCTTAATCTCAATGGATATAACGCCACGGCGCTTATGTGGGGAATGTGCTCATGGACTACAGATGCGGAGATCACTGCAGGTAAATGTTTCAACAAGACTGCAGCCTGTCATGATTATTCATTTGCAACTGGCATCTGGGATGAAGAAATGCGTGGAACAATTCACGACTCGTTGGGTACAAGTGTTAAATTAGCTTCAAATTTGTACGATAACTTATACGATGGGGATACATCTAATGACCCATTCGTACTAAGTATCCGGTCTTCTGCCGATTACGAATTAGGGCACATTCCAGGGGCAGTAAATTATGGAGGCATCACAAGTTTATTTACTGATGAAAACCTTGCAAAATTGCCTTATAGTAACCAGATTGTAGTGGTTTGTTATACTGGTCATACTGCTAGTCAGGCAACAGCATTGCTTAATGCACTTGGTTTTAATGCAACTGCTCTGAAGTGGGGTATGTGTGGATGGTGTGCTAATACTACTATTGCGCCAAAGGGCTTTACAAGAACTACGCCGAACTATCCAATATGTACAGGTGCTGAACCCGGAACAATTGACGAAGCAGCGGAAGCTACTCTCTAGAAGCAGATAATGGATCGATATAAACCTATAGATGCATTCCGGGGACTTACAATCCTTGGAATGGTATTCTTTACGGTGACACTTAGGCTTAGCAGTGACCTTCCAGACCCACTACGTCATAATGTCTGGGGCTCTCTACATTTGGGAGATTTCATTCTCCCAATGTTTCTTTTTGCTAGTGGTTTATCTCTTGCATATTTTTTTCAGAAAAGAGAAAAAGAAAATCAGAGTATATTCTTGCAAGATGTGATTAAAAGATTTGGTAAACTGGCGTTAATAGGAATTTTACTATCTTTTTTTTCTGCCTCTGGATTCTTAGAGATGGATGAGGTAATGCTATGTGCACTACTATTTGTATCCTGTGTCGCACTTTCCAGATTAGATTGGAGAGCTATCCTTGGCATAATTTTCTTTATAAATCTTTCCTATCTAGCTTTAATACAAATAGGGTGGGAAAGTATTTTCATAGGCCATTACCTTGGCGGTTATCCTGCAGCGTTATATTATCTCCCAGTTATGCTCACTGGTCTTATCATTGGTAAAGGAATTATTTTCAAAGGCCTTTGGTGCAAAAGTAACAAAATAACAATAGCAATAATATTTGTATTCTTTTTTATTTTCTCGGTTTTTATCCCTATAAATAAAATGACTGCATCCCCCTCATTTATCCTGCTTTCTGTTATATTTTCTTTTATGATTTTTGCAGCGATAGAATGGCTAATACGTGATATGAGTTCTTTAGGAAAATTAGAATATATTGGAAGAAAACCTCTTAGATACTGGCTCACAATGTATATTGTTTTTATCATTCCCTTATGGTTTTATGTCAAATTTTCTAAACAGGTTTTACCTTTACATATACAATGGCCTCTTGGAATAGTAATAAGTTTAGGATTGATGATAATTCTTTTAGGGATGTCTCATATGATTGATTGTGTCACTGGTGCAGATTGAAAACTACCACTTCACAATTGTTATCTTAAAGGAGTAAAAAACCACAATCATTAAATACGGTTTTAAGATAGGCTTAACAGGGTTTAATTATGAGTAATAAAGTAGCTATGGTATGTAACGGAACAGAACCTACGAATCTTTATCCAGCGTTTATCTTGGGTTCTAGTGCGGTTGCTTCAGGAGATGATCTCATTTTGTTTTTCACTCCAGGTGGCGCACCAGCATTAAAAAAGGGCGAATTTGAAAAAATCAAAGGAAAAGGAATGCCTGATTTTATAGATCTCGCTGAAGGAATAGAGGCTCTCGGTGGCAGAATTATGCTCTGCGAACTAGCATTTGAAGCTAAAGACATGAAAAAAGAAGACCTACGGGATGGAGTAGAAGTTGTCGGAGCAACTACGTTTATGGCGGAAATAAGCGATGCTACGGTAACGTTTTCATTTTAAAAGGGAGGAAAAAAATATGGCAACACATACACTTGATACACTAGGAATGAAATGTCCACAGCCGATACTTAAAATAGCGGCTATGTCTAAAGAAATCCAACCAGGTGACCTGCTTGAAGTTCTGGCAGATTGTCACTCTTTCCCAAATGATATAAAAGCCTGGTGTACGAGGATGAATAAGACACTTATTGTCTGTGCAGATGAAGGCGACGGGAAATTCAAAGCACAAATACAATTTTAATCTTATCCATTTTAGACAGTAGAAAAAAATTAACTATAATCTAAGAAAGCAAAATATTTTTTGCTTATGGGGTAGCAATGGCAAAAGAGTTTGAACCAAGAATCGTTGGTTTCCTATGTAATTGGTGTTCCTATGCAGGAGCAGATCTAGCTGGGACTAGTAAGTTGAAAGTACCTTCTTCTCTTACACCTATCCGAGTTATGTGCTCTAGTAGAGTGGATCCCGTTCTTGTTACAACCGCATTTCTTCGCGGTGCAGATGGCGTCCTTGTAGCTGGCTGTCACCCAGGTGACTGTCATTATGATGACGGAAATTACTATACCCGCAGAAGATTTGCAGTGTTAAAAAAAGTTGTTGAAGGTCTTGGTTTAGAATCCGATCGTCTTAGACTTTCATGGGTTTCTGCATCGGAAGGCCAAAGATTTGCAGAGGTTGTTAACGAATTTAACGAGAAAATAAAAAAGATAGGCCCAAATCCATTGAACGTGAAAACATCTCTATAAAGAGACGATAAATTATGAACGAAAAAGGAAGTTATTCTGATGTCTTGGTCATCGGAGCAGGCATAGCAGGAATTGAAGCAAGTTTGCTGCTTTCTAATTCAGATAGAAAAGTACATCTCATTGAAAAAACATCTTACACTGGTGGCACGGTAATAAAGTTTGAAGAGGTATTCTCTAATATGGAATGCTCAACATGTATGGTGGCTCCAAGACAACAAGAACTATTGCAGGATAAAAACATTAATTTGTTAACACTTGCAGAAGTTGAAGATGTCAAAGGATCCTCTGGAAATTTTACTGTTAAAGTTCATAAAAAAGCAAGATATGTAGATATGCAGAATTGTATAGGATGTGATGCTTGCTTTGAGCCGTGTCCAGTTAGTTTAAAAAATGAGTTTGAAGAAGGGCTTAGTGAAAGAAAAGCAATATATGTCCCATGTGCTGGTGCACTTCCAAATGTCCCCATGATCGATACTGAACACTGCATTCGTTTCAAAGGTAAAGATTGTAAGGCTTGTCAAGAGGCTTGTATGTTTGAAGCTATTGATTTCAACCAGAAAGATGAACAAATTGAACTCAAGGTCGGAGCGATTATTGCAGCTACGGGGTTTGATGCATTTGATTCTAAAAAAGTCCCTAAGTATGGATATGGAAAAATTGATGATGTGTATACCGCCTTTGAGTTTGAAAGATTGTATGCATCAAACGGTCCTACTGAAGGAAACATTACTTTAAAAGATGGTAAAGCTCCAAAATCAGCAGCTATCATACATTGCGTAGGTAGGGATCAAAAAGGATATTGTTCATCGGTTTGCTGCATGTATTCACTTAAGTTTAACCATTATTTAAAATCAAAAATACCTGAAATAAAGATATCAGAATTCTACACCGACCTTTGCATTCCTGGCAAATCTCATCAAAAATTCTATGAAAAAATGAAAGAAACGGGAGTTAATCTAGTCCGAGTTAAGGAATTGGAGGTTGAAAAACAAGGGAACGGAATGGCTGTTAAGTATAACAACGGAAACAAAAAAGACAGCATTCAAGTTGATATGGTGATTCTTGCATCATCCATCGAGCCAAGAGATGATACATCTAAAATCGCTAAGGTTCTAGGTATATCTCTTGATGAATATGGATTCTTAAAAGAAGAACATCCAGATGTTTCATCTGTGACTACATCAAAACCTGGAGTATTTATCGCAGGATGTGTCCAAGGGCCAAAAAACATTCAGAATTCAGTATCACAGGCAAATGCTGCAGTAGGAAAGGTACTCTCATTATCTAAGTAAAGGGAAGGTTAAATGGAAAGAAAAATAGGCGTCTATGTATGTGAATGCGGACCAAACATTGCGGAAAAAGTCGATATTGATAAAGTACTTAATGCAGTTTCTTCTCTAGAGGGTGTTGCAGTTGCTGAAAAATATAAACTTTTATGTTCTGTGGATGGTAAAAAATTCCTTGAAGATGAGATCAAGAAACATGGTCTAACACATCTTGTAGTTTCTGCATGTTCACCAAAACAACATGAACAAACCTTCATGGAAGTATGTGAAAATGCAGGTATCAACCCTTATCTTTTTCAACTTGCTAATATTCGTGAGCAATGTGCTTGGATTACAGAAGATAAAGATGAGGCTACAGAAAAGGCTATACGACTAACAAAAGCGGCTATCAGAAGAGTTCGCTATCATTCCTCTCTTGAAAAAAAAGAGATAGAATGTAATCCTGATGTGCTTGTGATCGGCGGAGGAGTTGCTGGTATTGAGGCAAGCTTACAACTTGCTAGTTCTGATAGAAAAATCTATCTTGTTGAAAAAAACTCATCTTTAGGGGGTTTAATAACAAATTTTGAAAAAACCTTCCCAAATATGAAACCTACTTCTGATATTATAAAACAGAAAATCCAGGATATAGCTGAGAATGAAAACATCAAGGTTTTTACTGATGCGGAAGTGGAAGAAGTCATTGGTTTCTTCGGTAACTTTGAAGTAAAGATAAAGAAAAAAACGGAAGAAAATAACGTTGTTGAGTTTGACGTTGGTGCAGTAGTTTTAGCTACTGGCTCTGCCTCTTTTGATCCTAAAAAAACTCCCGGGTATGGCTACGGGAAATTCGATGATGTATTCACCGCATTAGAATTTGAAAAAATGAATTCATCTGGAAAAATATCTCTTAAAAACGGTAAAGCTCCAAAGTCAGTTGCTATTATTCATTGCGTTGGAAGAGAGGAGAAAGGATACTGCTCAGAAATATGTTGTATGTATTCTCTTAAATTTGCTTGTTATCTCAAGGATAAAATCCCTGGTGTTAAGGTGTCTCATTTTTATTCTGATCTTTGCATCCCTGGTAAATCGTGTCAGAAATTCTACGAGAAAACAACAGAAAAAAATGTTGATTTTATTAGAGCTACAGATGTTGAGGTTATAAAACAGGGAGATAAAATAAACATCAAGTATAAAGCTGAAAATAATAGTAAAAACAGTCATCCGGTTGACATGGTAATACTTTCACCAGCTATTGAGCCAACATCTGATACATCTAGACTTGCTGAAATCACTAGTATTTCACAAAGTGATGGAGGCTTCTTTGCCGAAGAACATGAAAAACTAGGCCCTGTATCTACATCTACCGATGGAGTTTATATTGTGGGATGTGCACAGGGTCCAAAAAATATTTCTGAGACCATAGTTCAATCAGAAGCTGCAGCTGGAAAAATACTTTCATCTCTTGTTCCAGGGCGAAAAATAGAACCCGAGGTGAAAACCTCCCAGATATCTGAATCTTTTTGCATAGGCTGCAAGACCTGTATTTCTGTTTGTCCATATGGTGCTATCACCTTTGATGAAACAAAAAAGATATCTGTAGTCAATGAAGTGATCTGCAGAGGATGTGGAAGTTGTACTGCTGCTTGTCCCTCTGGAGCAGCAACTCTAAAACACTTTACTTTTAATCAACTCTATCAAGAAATTGTGGAGGCTGTACAATGAGTGAAACCAGCCTCAATAGTAAAGGTGTCGTTATCTCGGCAAAACCAAACACAAAAGAAGCAATTATTGGTATTTTAGAAAAAGCAATGGATAAAGAAGTTTTTGATGCCGTTCTGATTCCTATGAGCGTTCCAGCTGGTGACTCATTTGTATATGTGCTAATTAAAGATAAATCACTTCTTAAAGATGCAGTTCCTCTTTCACCAGTTATGTCTGTTCAGGGAGCTCATGCAGTTTCTAGTGTTACAAGGCTTGGATCTGGAAACATGAAAATAGCTGCTGTTATGCGACCTTGTGAAATACGAGCAACAGTTGAACTTGCAAAACTTGGTCAAACAAATTTAGAGAACATAACACTTATAAGCCTGGATTGCCCCGGTGTTTTACCCATGTCTGATTTCCTTAGCGATCCTAAGAAAAGCATGAGCATGTTTGATGATGCTGTTCAGAAATGGGATGACAAAATAATGCGGCCTGTATGTCAGATATGTGATAAATCAAGCATGGTTGCAGGTGATATCCATATAGGAACTCTTGGTGCGAAAAAAGATACTTTTTTCATTATTTCAAATAGTCAAAAAGGAAACGATACACTAGATAAACTTGATATAACTTTAAAAGACAGTATTGATAGTTGGCAGGCAAAGGTTAAGACTATTTCAGAAGAAAAACAAAAGAAAAGAAAGAAAAACCTTAAAGATCTAAAATCTGACATTGGTGGTATTGATAACCTGCTTGATGCTTTTAGCCAATGCATTAACTGTCATAATTGTATGAGCGTTTGCCCCATCTGCTTTTGTCGTTTATGTTATTTTGATTCTGATAAGGTAAAGCATTCGTCTGAGGAGTATCTTAATAGAGCGGAAAGTAAAGGAAGCATCAGATTTTTACCTGATACCACTCTTTTCCAGACGGGGAGAATGTTACATATGAGTCTTTCTTGTGTATCTTGTGGGGCATGCGAAGATGCTTGTCCTATGTCTATCCCCGTTGCTCAAATATTTAGTATGATTGCTGATGAAACCCAAGATTTATTTGATTATGTTTCCGGTAGAAATCTAGAAGAACCTCTCCCGCTAGTTACATATAAAGAAGGAGAACTTCATGAAGTGGAGGATGCAAATGACTAAAGCTTTAAAGATAAACAAAAACGTTGATCAAAGCATTCTAGAACTTCTGAAATTTCTTTTAGAGAGAGGTAAGGTTAAAGGAGTATTCACTCTTAAGAAGATAAGCAAAGATGGCGCTGTAGCGTATTCGCTTATCACTAAGTCAGATGAACTAAAAGATGCAGTTCCTCTTTTCCCTTTAATGCCTGTTAACGCTGGCAAATTATTATCACGTTTTACACTGAAAGGAGAATCAACCAAGCCCGTTGCTGCTGTTGTAAAGCCCTGTGAATTAAGAGCATTTGTAGAACTTGTGAAACGTGAACAGGGAAGCCTTGAGAATCTATTCATCATAAGTTCAACATGCGGTGGCGTCTATCCACTGAAAATGGCTGTAGATAAAACTGTAGAAAAGAATCTCTCCAAATATTGGGATGCAGTTAAAAAAGCTGAAATTCTAGATGAGTTGAGACCGGTCTGTAAAGGATGTGAAGAATTTACGCCATATACTGCAGATATGACAGTTGATCTAATAGCCAAAAATGATATCGATAAACAATGTGTGATACTTCTCAACACCAAAAAGGGTGAAGAACTTGTTAAAGGCATGAAAGCAGAGTTTTTAGAAAAAGATCTTGATAATGGAAAACTGGATAAGTTCCAAAGTAAAAGAGAAGTGGAAAAGAAAAAACTTTTTTCTGAAATCGAAACAAAAACAAAAGATATGGATGGGTTAATAGATATCTTTGGAAGATGTATCGGTTGTCATGGATGTATGAGAGTTTGTCCTATTTGTTATTGTAAATTATGTGAATTTGAATCACCGAATTCTGAATACAAACCACCTACCTATGAGTCAGAGCTTAATAAAAGAGGAGGGCTTAGAGTTCCACCTGGCACGATATATTATCAACTTGGCAGATTAAGCCACATTAGCATATCTTGTGTCAGCTGCGGGTTATGTGAGGATGTCTGCCCTGTTGACATACCAATTTCAGTTATCTTTAAGAAAGTTGGTGAATCTGTTCAAAAAGTGTTTGATTATATTCCAGGGAAAGATGTGGAGGAAGAAATTCCTCTTATTACATTTGATAAGGATGAGTTAGCTGAAGTTGAGGATTAATGGAGAATCACATGAAAAAAGAAGAAGAGTTTATGCCAAAGATACTTGCTTTCCTTTGTAATTGGTGTTCCTATGCTGGAGCAGATCTAGCAGGAACTAGTAGACTCAAATATCCACCTTCTATACTACCTATCCGGGTTATGTGTTCTAGTAGAGTAGACCCTCTTTTTATTATAAGAGCCTATCTGGGAGGTATGGATGGCGTTCTTATAGCTGGCTGTCATCCAGGAGATTGTCATTATGAAAAAGGCAATTACTATACCCGTAGACGATTTGCGATGTTAAAGAAAATTTTTGATGAGCTAGGGTTAGAATCAGATCGATTGTTGCTTTCATGGATTTCTGCATCTGAAGGAACTAAATATGCAAAAGTAGCTACGGAATTTACTGAAAAAATTAAAAAATCTGGGAAGAGTCCTCTTAAAAACAAGATTTTTTTATAAAAACTATGGTACTTATTGTTATTTTAATACAAATTTTTAATAGGTTATACATATTAACGCTTGTTAATCAATATGAGTAGATAGTAATTATTAATGGGGATAAAATGTCAAATAAAACAGATGAAAAAGATAAGGTCACCTTGGTAGTTTTTAGCCAGGATTTCGATAAAGCTATTGCATCATTTATCATTGCAACAGGAGCTGCTGCAATGGGATCTGAAGTGACGATGTTTTTTACGTTTTGGGGGATAAATGTCTTACGAGATCCAAACAAATCTGGAAAAGGGAAAAATATTGTTGAAAAAATGTTTGCTGTCATGATGCCAAAAGGTGCAACAAAACTCAAACTTTCAAAAATGAATATGGCGGGTATTGGGACAAAGATGATGAAAAAGATCATGAAAAAGAAAAACATTGAATCACTTGAATCATTAATTGAAATGGCAAAAGAAATGGATATTAAATTTGTGATTTGTCAGATGTCCATGGATTTAATGGGTATTAAAAAAGAAGAAATCATTGATGGAGTTGACTTTGGTGGAGTAGCATCATATATCGGTGAAACATCTGATGCAAATGTGAATTTATTTATTTAAATAAAAAAGATTAACGGTATCAATTAATCTGAAGGGGCAAAATTTGCAAAAGCGGCTACGGAGTTTAAAGAAAAAATTAAAAAGTCGGAAGTGTACTCTGTCAAAAATGATATATCTTTGTAGTACACGCAGACTTTTTTAATGTATATGTTAAACGCTTCTTCTGAGATTGAAAAATCGCAGTAGTAGTCGTTTTCTTTGAAATTGGAGGGTTATTTTGCCTTGCGTATCACAGCGGCATAAATGCCTTTCTCCGAAGTAAGGGATATCAGCTGGTTGCCAGTTTTCGAACACCAGCTTGGGATATCTCTAGAAAAGCCAACATCTGATGCTGTGATCTTCAGTATCTGTCCATCATCCATTTCTTTGATCTTTTTAGCTAATTTCATGATTGGTCCAGGGCATGGAACACCGCAGGCGTTGACCTCAAAGTCTATTCTTATCTCTAC
>Ga0233412_10001269_pt1 | contig 13394 bp, 10 predicted proteins | sample Na_anoxic_4_MG_FD_180667 | JGI IMG/M metagenome (GOLD analysis project Ga0233412, IMG submission 180667) | Seawater microbial communities from Saanich Inlet, British Columbia, Canada - Na_anoxic_4_MG | ecosystem: Environmental > Aquatic > Marine > Inlet | place: Canada: British Columbia... | reverse complement strand
GTCGTGCAGCGAAGCGACAGGAACTTCCTCTCCCAGGCCTCTCCCAGGCATCGCAGCGGAGCTCGCAGTGTCTGACACGACGAAGGTGATGTTTAACTCGCAGTCGAGGTCTCCCATGTCCCCGGGCATGACAACATCATGGCCACTCGGGCCGCCGCCGCGCTGCAGGCCGAGAGAATCCTCCATCTCTCGAAAGTCGGGGATTATGCTATACGGTGACTCGTTTCTCTCCATGCATTTTGCTATCAGCATTTCCTTCAGGGTATAGGGGAGCTCCTTGAAGGTGAGTATGCCCTTATTCTTGTAGGAGACGAGGTGATAGTCAGCGCCACTGTGTTCTACGATGATGTAGAATGCAGGCTCGAACAGGCCCCGCTTCTTGAGCACGTCGTCGTTGAGCTCCCCGCACTCCAGAACGTTGTAGTAGTCCTTTGCGTCGTACTCACCCCGAGAGAGCATGATGAACTTTATGTTAAGGACCCTTTCCAGCGTCGAGAGAGCCCAGGTCTCCGCCCAAAAGTCGCATGTCTGTATAAACTCCTTGAACTCGGCCGCACTATTTATCCTGCTCATATACTGGAATTCCTGCAGGACACTCCGGCTGACCGCCTGCGCCGCCCGCGCTCTCTCGAATGCGTCCTCCACCTGTCGTGCCTCCAGCACCGTCCCGCTCTGCGCACTCCTACTCTTCGTCTCGGCCAGTCGCTTCTTCAGGGTGTTGTGGTGACTCGCAAGGCTCTTGAGCTCCTTGGTATCGCTCCGTAGCGCGTCCGCATACATGTTGTAGTGTTCCTTGTACTCGGCATACAGTCTCTGGTCGACTTGCTCAGCAATCTTCTTGCGCAACGCTGCAACCGTGGTTATCTTGCCGACCTGGGCGAATGCGTCCTTGACTATCTCGAATATGCAATCACCGCCGGGCTTGCCTTTAAGTATCCCATAATTGTCGTTCTTCATGAAGCGCTGTATCCATGGCTTGCGCTTGTCGTCCGCAAACTCTTTCTCCGCGGCTTTGGCGCCCGCTGCGGTCTCCTCATCGAGAGGCGTGCCTGCGACGCTGCTTTCAACACTAAACACATCAGCCAGCGAGAGTTCGTCCTTCTCTCGGTCCTCGTCACCCCCGGCTTCCTCGCTCTCAGTGTCCTCGCTCTCTTCGTCAGTGTCTTCGTCAGCGTCAGCGTCAGTGTCTTCGTCAGCGTCAGTGTCTTCGTCAACGTTTTCATTGATGTCTCTCCCCGCCCTGCCTACCTCGTCCATTATTTTTTGGCTTGTCTCATTCGAGGCCTTGCTGAGAAAGGCCTTGTCCACGAACCTGTACAGGAGAGGCGGCCCGCTACGCTCGAGGTCGATGTCACCGTCGTCGTCTAGCATGTTCGGCAGGCCACTGTAGCGCACCTCGAATAGGCCGATCTGTGGGGTGTCGACCTGGTCCGGTTTTTCAACTAAATACATGGGAAAATACACCACATTCTTACTGATATGGGTGTTCTTCTGCTTGCCCAAGGCGATTATGAGCGGAACGCCGTCTACGTCCACCGCATACATGGACGCATCGTGGCTGACGTCGCCAGGGTCAACCGCGGCCTCTTCGATATAGCTGATGGACGAGTCAAGTCTAGAAAGAACCATATAGAGTATTCGAATATTAATTTTATTCGGTTTAAAGCTCGACATACTATAGATGAAACTCCTCTACTACCTCGCCGCCATCGGCGGGCCGCATCTGGAGGAGAAGCTGAAGGTGCTGACCAGAAACCTGCTCTACATCAACCAGACGCTACGGCAGAACTTCAGCATAGCAGTCAACTGCTACAGCCACGCGGAAGAGATCGCGGAGTTTGTCCGCCGGTTCCCGTTCCTCGACGCGATCTACTTCCACCACAGACCAAGGTCAGTTCTGGCGGAGCTATGGTTGACCAACCCATACATGGAGAGGATCAGTGGATACGACACGGTCCTATTCGTCTTGGACGACGTCTCCATAAGCAAACTCAACATCCCGAAGCTGGTAGGCCTGTGCCGGCGGCACGACCTGGACATGATCTCTCCTGCGGTCATCGGCGCGACCCATGCCTATATGCAGAACCGAGACTCGAGAGAGCTCGCCCTGACAAACAACCTCGAGGTATACTGCATGGTTATGACACCGGCCGTATTCAAGAGATATCTGTCGATCAATACCTTTGAGAACAAATGGACCTGGGGCGTCGACCTTTTGTTTGGTCATCTCGGGATAAAAACCGGGATATACTACGGCATGAATGTATTCCATCTGTTCCCAGGAAGCGGTGGGAAGGGTGACGAGGCCAATGAGCTCATGCTGCGCTTCCTGGCCCAGCACGGCTTTAGGAGCGCCGCCCATGCCAGCGCGAGGTATCCGCCGATCAAGGCCCTTATGGTGACAGACTGAGTTAAACAGCGAAATTTCAAAACACACAAAGTCTCTAGATGAAAGTCCTGGTATACGGCAGCAGTGGCTGGATAGGCGGACAGTTCGTCGAAGTGTTGAGAGCGAACGAAGTGGGATTTGTCTGTGGGAAGGAAAGATGCCATGCGCGCGAGGCAGTAGCGCGAGAGATCGATCGTGTATCGCCCACGCACGTCGTCTCGTTCACCGGGCGCACCCACGGTATCCGCGGGGGAAAAGATTACACCACAATAGACTACCTCGAGTCCCCCGAGATGCTCACTGAAAACCTCAGGGACAACCTGATGGCGCCTCTCACGCTGGCGAGCTTATGCAAGGAGAGAAACACCCACTATACATACCTTGGCACCGGCTGTATATTCAAGTTCGATGAAACGCATCCCTATGGACTTGAGGAAAACGGATATACTGAGAGAGATGTCCCGAATTTCTTCGGCTCGCAGTATTCCGTCGTTAAGGGATATACTGACCAGCTCATGCACGCCTATGAGTCGAACGCCCTGAACTTACGGATACGCATGCCCATAGCGGGAGTCGATAACCCCAGAAACTTCATCACAAAAATTGTGCACTACGAGCGCATCTGCTCCCAGCCCAACTCGATGACGGTCCTACCCGAGCTCCTACCGATCGCGCTGAAACTGATGCGAGATGGCGTCACCGGCACGATGAACTTCACAAACCCCGGTCTCATCTGCCACAACGACATACTCGAGATGTATCGAGAGAAGGTAGATCCTGACCTTACATGGGAAAACTTCTCACCCGCCGAGCAGAGGAAGGTCCTCGCGGCCGATCGATCCAACAACTTCCTCGACACCACCCGTCTGGAGAGGCACTTTCCCGACGTCCTCGACATAAAGACAAGCGTGTCCAGATTGCTCGAGGGATATCAGCTTTAGGAAGCACGATCTACCCGATAAACTCATATAAATATTCTAGTCATATTTATATAAATTCGCACTATGAACGAGAACATAATCGCGACTCCACCTAGCTACCCAGGCACACTGCCGGCAGTAGTCCCAGGCGGGAGCGCAATCGATGCGACGATATCGAAATACGTGAGAGGCGTCGTGAACCCCATAAAGCGAGAGACCATCAAGACGCTTCTTGTGATTAACAGCAAGTTCCGGGACAACTACAGCGAGTCCACGACAGACTTCGGTGTCGAGCTCAACGACCCACTGAACGATGTCGTGGCGCTGAAGCTCTCCAGTCTGGAGCTGCTGAACAGCTACTATAGCTTCTCCGAGTATCTCGGGACGAACTCCTTCATCATAACGACGTACCAATACAACCTTAGCGACACCACGGAGAGGATAGACGTCCAGCCTACCAAGGTCGTTTTGCCTGAGGGCAACTACTCGGCGCAAGAACTCGTGGCCGCCCTGCAGGACCTTCTCGCTCCAGCGACCGCAGACCCTTCCGCGCTACCCCCCTTTCCTAACCTTGCGATCGTGTCCGCGCACTACAACCCGGCAAAGGGAAAGATATACTTCCATCTCGCGAGCCCGATGCCTGTGGGCTCCTGCGCCACGCCGGGCTATGCACGGGCCTTCGATCTAGACTTCGGCGCGACCCACGATTGCCCAACTAGAAGTATATACAGCAACTTCGGCTGGTTGGTCGGCTTTAGAAAGGTCCAGTATAGCTTCCTCGAGGACTACAAGAAGGATCTCTCCACCAGTCCTCCCGATCCAGTGTTCGAGCTAGGATACAACCCCGAAGCGTTTGTCAACGTTATCGGCACCCACTACTACCTTCTGGAGGTCAATGACTACAACAAAAACGTGTCGGAGGTACTGCGATACAACACATCGCACGCATACTCCTTCAATATCCACGACATCCTTGCCAAGGTCCCGAACGTCGCTGAGCAGGTTGACCTCATATTCGAAGACTCGTCAGACAAGATATTCAAGACAAAGCAATATTTCGGTCCTGTGACGATCAAGAAACTCCACTTCCGTCTCCTGGACGAATACGGGAACGTTGTCGACCTCAATCGGGCCGACATGACGATCAGCCTCGAGGTCGAACAGCTCAACAGCTCATACAAGATCATGACTCAATAGCTTGTTCGCCACCGCACGCACGGACATACAGTCGTGGTAGTATGCTCTGCATGCTTTTTTCATCGAGCCGTGTTTTGTGGCGCCCGCAGAATATGCAGCTTGCCTGACATAGTGTGTGCCCTCCTCCAAGCCTGGGATCTCCAGGTCGTTAGGGAAAACTGGAATGGTGCCGACAGCCAGTGCATTCGCCACCAGGTTTACGTCGTGCGATTCCACGGCGATAAACCGGGCTTCCGCAATTCGGTCCATTCTCTCCTCGAACGTCCACCCGACCGAACTGCATGTGCTGACCGATCCATCCGCGTCGTGCGCGGTCACGGCGCCGTCGCTGAGGAACTCAACGATCTCGTGCGCGGCAGGCTCCTTCGGTTGTTTCGACCTGGTCTCCACATATGCCTCCAACTTCCCAGGCTCGTCGCTGTAGTAACACAAAAACTCGCTTCGAATCGGCAGGCTGTCTTTGATAGCAAGAAGCGACGCGTCGTGATTGCAGATGAGGAGCTTGCCGAAAAGCGCCACTTGGTTAGTCAGCCAGTGCATCCCCGGTTTGTCGGTTAGAGCATACCCGCCGAAGCTATAGTAGTCGGCAGGAGAGTCGAACACGGCGAAATAGTCACCGTAGTGCACACTCGCAATAAGTTGGAAAAGTGCCCGGAGCCCCGGTGGGTCGGTCCTCCTGTCCCATATGCCCACCCCTTCCTCGCGCGGCACACACAATGGGAGCTTCGTGCCCGCCACGTGCATATGAACAAGACTGGCATGGACAGACGACCTGTTGGCCTGGCGCCGCACGATGTGCTGGTTGAGTTCCACCACCACCGGCTCCCTGGCATTCAGTCGAGGCATAATGAGCATAATGTTGACCCTCTTCCTCTGCTCCTGCTCCCTCTGCTCCTGCTCCCCCTGCTCCTGCTCCCCCTGCTCCCCCTGCTCCTCCTGCTCCTTCTCGCTGACCGGTGGTAGAACGCCGAAGTGGCAGTCGGTCTCCGCCCACAGCACGGCTTTGTCGGCCGTGAAATAGTCCTCGCTTGCCACGCATGCATTGAAGGGCAGGAATCGCTCGATCCTGAATCGCTCAACCAGCCGGTGCGGAAGCTCGCGCCACAGAGTGATATACTTGGCGGTGACTTCAGGCGCGAGATTGTTGAACTCGTCATCGATGTCGTCGAAGGATACGACCACCTCAACGTCCGGATCAGGCTCGGGTTCATCCGCTTTCGCTGCGGCCTGTCGCTCGTAGAATTCCTTCTCAGCCTCGTCGGTAAGATCCTTGAACAGCTTAGAGAGATAGTCGCAGCATTCCATGCTCGCGAGGTAGACCAGGTCGACGTGATAGGCCCCCGCAGGCTTGCCCGCAGGGGCGTCGATGCTCCTGCGGACCACGCCAACGTCGCCTATATCGTCGGGTATCTCCATCGGGTTGACATGCAATGCGTGAGTAGACACATGGATAGTGTTGCCATACGTCCGCACCCCGTGGGCCATTATGTCGATGCTCCGCATCATCGTGTTATACAGAGGCTCTCCGGCGACGTCCGCCTCGAGCGCCTCGACGACCTCAATCGCGCCGCGAAAATTATAAGGAAACTTCTCGACGTAGGTCTTCAGCGACCGGTTGCCCGATATGACGCAGGTGTAGCCCCGGCCGTACATGCGGTCCATAGTTATAAGGGTCGACAGGACCCGTGGCAGCTCCGACGGCGCTGGCTCAGCGCACATGGAAAAGTGCCGCATCTATAGGAAAACACGCGGTTGCTTTCTAAGTATTTTTCTGACGTAAGTACAATCGACATGCCGAAGCGACGGATATTTCGCAACGCGGCGGGCTCTCGCGTGACGCGGACGCTAGCCGGGCATCCTGTCGCAAGCGGTGCCTACGGCGGCGCGCTCCCAGACGCGCTCGTGAGGTCAATATACGACGACTTCGTGGACGCATACCACACCGACGGCGCGGATGGGCTGCCGGGTATGTTCGAGTTCGACCTCATGTTTAGGAAGCTCGCGGCGGCGCACGCCGCGGCGCCGCACGACTACAGGGCCATGATGTACATGAAAGTATTAATGATACTCAACCAGGCACGAAACCTGCACTATGCCAACCTGCGTCTAGAAAACCAGGTGACCTGGCTCAAGAAAATTAAGGAGGACGACAGGGCGCAGATCACCAGGCTTCTTGAGCAGATCCGCCAGTGCGGTGGCAAGAAGGAGGCGAATGTAGCGATTTCTGGAGACATCGGCACCGCGACGTGGAAGCCCAAGCCGTTTATCTACGCGCAGGCTGCCATCGACATATACCTGGCCTGGTATATATATCTCTACAACACCGCCGAGATAGAACCCCGGAAGTTTAGGAACACCATCATGTACGTGTGCCGCATGGGAGATAGAGCATACGATACCCTGATAGACCTGCTCAACGAAAGATATGAGCTATAGCCCGCCCCTCGCGACGCCATCTTTTTTTCTGGGTATATAGCATAAACATGAGCAACCCGTTCGTCCTCGATCTGGACGGCTCTCTCGACACGACGGTGGCTAGCCTCCACACCATGAACGCAGACTATGAGACGAATCTGGGCGTCACCGAGTTCAAGCGCGTCGCCGACGGAGGGGTCGCGAGCGAGGCGCTGGCAACCAACAGACTCGTGTTTACAGCCGACCTCAACAAGTTCATCTTCTACGGACAACTGAACACGGACAACATGCACAATCCCACGGGTGGCGGGCTACCTAGCGGTGGTGGCGTAACCATGACCCCTCAGCTCACAATCGCCGGCGGCGTAGGCTCTGACGGAACAGGGCCCGAGCCTGCCCTGGACGGCGATGACCACCACTACTTGGCGCCTTTCACGCCTGACGGCATTGAATACGTCGTGTTCACATGCGACTATGATAAAGGTGATGAGCAAAGCAAGAAGACCTCCATGCCACGCGTCTTCCGCTCGCGACCGCTGGGGATGGACAAGGCCTCCTTCGACATCCTCCCCAGCCAGGATAAGGTGACCTCGGCAATTAACGCCGATCCTCTGACCGGCGGAAATGATGGCAACCTGGACGATTCCGGCAACATCGTGACCCTAGATGCCCAGGGTAATCTGCAATGCGCAAACTGCGCGGAACTTCCCGTGGGTGTGCAGAAAGACTGGGTCTACATAAGCGACGCGTTTGTTCTCAAATTCACCGGTATCGCCGACGCTGACGGCAACGACGGACCGCACATCGTCGGCCACCGGTCATATCAGACCGCCTCGACCACCGCAGGCTACCATGCCGTCCCCACCTGGAGCAGCACGACCAGCACCGACATCATCTTGAAGCAGACTCTGCGGGGCCAGGACGACGCCGCAAGCGGCCAGGCAGCTGGCACATACACGGCAGTGTTCTCGCAGGCGCAACACCCAGCGATGGCGCAAGTGGATGACGTAGTCAACTACATGCAGGAGATCCAGTCGACGACGAGGTCGGTAGGCAACACGTCTGCGTGGTCCGCGGGTACCGGCGTCTCGAACGGACCGCTCGTCAACGACGGCCTCCTCCATTCCCAGGCCGATCGGCTCAGATTACAGGCCGCGAACCTGGCCACTGCGTTGGACGCGCTGAGCACTGAATACTCCGGCTACCTCGCATACCAGAAGTTCGTCATCACTGTCGACAGCACCCTGGACGGTTTGACAGCAGGCAGCGTGACCACCGACGCTGTGCAAGCCAAAGCCGCCTTGCTCACCCAGAGCATCGTCGAAGCCATCACGGAAATAGACGGGTCAGCCCCTCCCGCGGGCGCCGCGGTGCCTCAGCTGAACCTGCCCGCTGGTCTCTACGTCAAGGTCGGCGCGGGCAAGGGGGAGAACATCTCGGTCACCTCCGCCGGAGGCGCCACGGTGGACATCCTCGTGACTGACGGCTCCAAAGACATCGGTCAGGGTGGGCTGCTCGTGCCATACATCGTTCAAGCTTAAGTTAGTTCTCATATAAAATTCTATTTAGTTAGGTTTATATGAAAGCACTGCTAGTCACCGGAGGCTGCGGATTCATCGGCTCGAACTTCATCAACCGCTTTCTGGAGGCGCACCCCGACCAGACACTGGTAAACCTAGACAACATGTACTACTGTGCCAGTGAAAGCAACATCAACCAACGATGGATAGAATCTCCAAATTATCACTTCATTAAGGGAAATATATGCTCGGTCGACCTGGTCAACCACGTCCTCAGCACGTACGAAGTGTCGCACATCGTCCACTTCGCCGCTCAGTCCCACGTGCAAAACTCCTTCGACGACTCGCCACAATACACTCAGGACAACATAGTCGGCACCCATACTCTCCTCGAGTGCTGCCGACTTTACGGAGATATAGAGAGATTCATCCATGTGTCGACGGACGAAGTGTACGGGGAATCCATGCTTAAGACCGATGAAGAGCACAAGACCGAACATTCCGTTCTCTGCCCGACCAACCCCTACGCGGCCACAAAGGCCGGCGCAGAGCTGCTTGCGCAGTCATACAATCACTCCTTTGACATGCCTATAATCATAACACGAGGCAACAACGTCTACGGACCGAACCAGTACCCCGAGAAAGTAATCCCTCGGTTCATCCAGCAGCTCAAGAAAGGTGAGAAAGTCACCATACAGGGAGACGGAAGCTGTGTCCGGGCCTTTATGCACGTCTTCGACGCAGCGGATGCGTTCATGACCATACTTGAGAAGGGCGTTACCGGCGAGATCTACAACATAGGCTGCGACGAAGGCATGGAGCATTCGATCATCGACGTCGCGCGCATGCTCATCAGGGACATAAGGCACACCGAGGAGTACGACGACTGGATAACCTATATCGAGGACCGACCGTTCAACGACCAGCGATACTACATAAGCAATCAAAAGCTGAAGGAGCTTGGTTGGCAGCTGAACGTAGGTTTTGCGGAAGGGATCCGCATGCTGCTATAATGTTGATTGTATATAGAAGAATGCTAGGGAACAACAAGCCGACCAGGCGGTCATGGGACACCGTCAACCTCCGGTCCGGACAGACTCCACGCAGCATGCGGTCGGTGGCCGCGCAGCCGGGGGCGAGAAGGTGCGAGGGTGGGAGCTGCACCAGGGCCGACTGGCTAGCCAGCGACGGCTTCGACTACGAATTTTACGTGGCGGTCAACGGCGACTTGTGTGGCTTTTCTAGGGAGCAGGCCGAGAACCATTGGTTGGACCGTGGCAGGAGCGAGGGACGCCGGTGCAGCGGCAGAGAGGAACACCTACGCGATGCAGGCTTCGACCACGAGTTCTACGCCATGACCAACGCGGACCTTCGCGATATGTCCAGGAGGGAGGCGGAGAACCATTGGCTCAAATATGGTAAGAGAGAGGGTCGCGCACCAGGGCCGTGCAGCTCTTCGCGCAAGGGACCGGATCCCAGCAAGGGGTGTAGAGGGCCCATCAGGCGTGTGTGCGTCGTGCAGCCCATCTTCTGCGCCGATGACGCCGGGCTGCGCGCGTTCCTGGACTCGGTCCACTCACAGATCGCTCTCATCGACGACGTGTGCGACTTCTTCTACGGAGGTTGGTGCCGCGAGAGTAGGTACTGGACCGAGATCGACGCGGCCGTGCGCGCGATGAAACCGAGGAAATACATCAAGCAGCCAAGGAACTACGGCAAGGCATACAACGTGAACATGCTTCTCGACGACATTCCCGCCGGCGACTATGACGTGATGCTCACTCTGGACAGCGACATAATACTAAAGGACAACCAGCATTACTTCGACACCGTGGGCACCCTATTCCAGAACATAGAGAATTTCGCCATCTGTGCCCCGGCAATGGAACAGCAAGACTGCCACCACGCCATGCCTTTAACGTCCTGCATCGCGGGGACAACCGTGCTACACCCCCACCGCGCCGCCAATGGCGGCATCGCGGGAGGATGTCTATTCATAAACTTCAGCATGTGGAAGAAGGTAGGCGGATACAAGGTGATGGGAGTGTACGCAAGCGAGGATGCACACATCCTGCACGACATGGACCTCGTGGACGGCTTTTGTTGCATTGCGCCCGGCATAGCAGTCATACATCCCTTCTGTGCCTCTGGCGCCGAGTATGCCCGCTGGAAAGCAGACACCTGCCAGCGTCTAAATGCAGAAACCTGGGAGGGGGCAAGCGACGACAAGCTCGAAGCAGAGATTGATCTCTGCGACGAACTGTGGGAGCGCTTGAGTTCTCAGTCATGAGATGCACGGCGCCGCTTGACGAGTGCTGGGTCGGGAGGACGCGACGATAGCGACGAAATTTAGCCTCGTGGTGTGTATAGATATAGGCATGCAGCATTCTTTCGACTACGGGTATTCTCCATAGGCCGGCCGAAGGACGTCATCGCGCGACCGTGACCCTGCCACGCACGCTCTGGCCGACGTAACTGGTTACGAAGTCCATGAACGACCCCCCGCGCCGCGCGAGCTCTCTCGACTTGTCGTCGCCGGTATGAGCGAGGAATCTTCTCACATGGCCAGGGGCAACCAGGCGCTTCGGCTCTTCCGACCAGAACCATTTATGGAAAATCACTACCGCTGGATCAAGGGATTTCCCACGGAAGGATCCTTGCCTACTGGGGTGCCGGTTGCCATTGGCACGCCAGTTGGCCACGTCACGCCAGTCTCGTCCCTCGTACTCCGGTATCATGCAGTCGATCGAATACCCGTGTCCCAGGATGCACCGCGAGGCACCATACTCCCCGTCCACGATCGCGTCTTTCTTCGTGAGGTGGTCATTGAATATCGTCCCCTCGGCGCGGAGCAGATCCAGACCAATCTTGTCAGTCACAAAGAAGAACCCTTCGACTCTAGGGCAGAGCCCTCCCGCGTCCGTCGGCGGTAGCACGACAATGGTTGTGCCGACTAACTTCACGGACGTGTTAATTCTGTTGATGAACGGCATGCGCCAGTCGACCGACGGCGACACAAACGGACCGGCCACACTGCTGTTCATGAAAAAATAGTAGTCGTATACGTCTTCGGCTAGGTCCAGGAGACGCAGGGCCGACGCATGCCCGCCGGTGTCGTATCCCTTGTTATGCCTAGCTATCACCCTGATGTTCGGGGCAGCCGGGATGCGCAGCGAGCAGCGGCGCCCGTTAATCACGAACACGTAGTCCATGTGGGAACCGACCCCATGGTTCAAGAACACCGCGAGGTTAAACTGTGAGGTCAGCGTCTCGTAGTATGTATATATCAATACGGTCCGCATTTCTATATACAAGGATTAAAGTGGCCCAGTATGAACTTATATGAGCTTGCTCAGCGCCTGGATCATCCCTGCTTGCATAGCCCAGGGGGCCAGGTGGCGGAATTCCGGCGTCAAGCACTTCTTCTTCACTACCCTGAGCCCTTGTCGCCCGTACATATCCGCGTAGGCACCCGCGGCGTGGAAGGGGTTGCCGCGCGCAGCGGTGGTCACCAAGGCCGTGGCGTCATACTTGTGGATCATGCGACCGCACAGGGCGACCTCGTTGACGTGGATCGTGCACCCGACCTGGGCACTGCTTCCGCACCGCACCAGGACTAGCTGGCTAAAGTAGTCGTCGATAATTTCCCCTCGCAGCGCCAGCCACCATGACTGGTAGTGGCGCGAGATCTCATGACTCTCGAGCGCACCGACCAGATCATAGTGACACGTGCACTGGTTCATTCGGCGGCATATGTCGTCCAACTCGCCAGTGATGATGATCGAGTCGTTCATGAGGTGCACGTGCTGGAGAGCCACTGACGCGGACCGTAGGTAAAGGTGCGCAATTGCATGCTTGCCGAAGTCGTAATAGAGGTTAGTCTTGTCCTCTATCACGACGACGTTTCGGGACATTTTCTCCACGACCACATCAGCAAAAGCCTTGGCGTCCATATCCCCGCCGGGGGACGAATAGACGATGACGATCGTGTCGATGTCCAGAATCGCGAGCCGCGCCAGGTTGTTCAAGGCCAGGGCCACGCTCTTCCTGAGGTCGCTCGCGTGTGCCGCATATGAAAGCACCTTGGTTATGCGCCCCTCCCCGAGCATGCGTTCCTCTTTGACTTCGTAGTCATCGGTCGTTATCCGGTTCTTTCGACAGTCATTCACCATCTCCGCCATCGCCATGCGCTTGGACCTCTCGTTCCCGGACGGCCGGTTCCCGGCGCGTGGCGGGCCAGCAGTCCTCAATCTCATTGTCTCTCGACATTGAGTCATTCCTAGTAAAGGGCCATATTAAAAGTGCCGGGCCAGCGACATCCGCTACAGACCTATGGTGGGGTAGTGTTGTATGAACAGACGCTTGTAGGCCAGGTTGTAATTGCATCCCGGCACCGCCGCCTCTGCAAGAAGTCTGTCTATCGCGGACAAGAGGAAGTCAATGTTCGACAGGTCCTTCTCGACGATGGGCACAAACTCCACAAAGCTCCTATAGTTGTCCACCATGCTTTCCTGTCCTGACCCCGGAACCTCGCTCACGATGAACGTTGAATAGCGCATCAGCTCGTGCAACCTCGGCTGCTCCAGCACTGTGTCCCCGTCGTAATGATGGATGTTCAGCGCCACTCGGCTGCACTGGATAGCTGATCTCAAGTCCTCACCCACCAGCTGCCGGTCCGTGCAGTATCGGTAGCCAGGGCGCCTCGCCCGCAGCTCCTGCAATATCTCTCTCCTTCTCTCATTCAAAGCGCCGTAGAAAAGTACGTCGTGTTCCTTCGGGCGGGTCGGCCCGACGACCTCGGCCGGCGGGGGCACTGGCAGATGGTGTATGGGGAGGCCGGGGACGGACTGCTCCCACACCTTAATGTTGCTGTGGTTGTAGTCCATACTCTTTATACTGCCCGCCAACAGGCGGCCTACAGTCACTGTGTTGTAGTGATGCGATAACTTCCCA
>Ga0233412_10001268_pt1 | contig 13429 bp, 14 predicted proteins | sample Na_anoxic_4_MG_FD_180667 | JGI IMG/M metagenome (GOLD analysis project Ga0233412, IMG submission 180667) | Seawater microbial communities from Saanich Inlet, British Columbia, Canada - Na_anoxic_4_MG | ecosystem: Environmental > Aquatic > Marine > Inlet | place: Canada: British Columbia... | reverse complement strand
TGATCATATTAGTGGTATATTAGATGGAAAATTAGGTCGTTTAGCGAAGGAGATAGCGGAAGAAACGGCGGAAGAGTTAGATATTAAGGATGCTACAAAGGTGGATGATATTTTTAAAAAGTTATTTACGAATCCTAAGCAGTTAATGGATTTAGTAAAGAATATAGGAACCAAATTGGACAGAAAATTAAAGAGTGGAGATTTAAAGGAGTCGGAATTAATGGCGGAGGCGGCAGAATTAGTGGATAAGATGAAGGATATGCCAGGTATGGGTAATTTCAAGGATATGATGGGGGGTATGGGAAATACTGCGGGGTTTCAACAAAAGATGAAGCAGCAAATGAATATGATGCAGATGAGGGAGAGAATGAATAAGAAGAAGGCTGCGAAAGAGGCGGCTGGGGCGAAGGGGACGAATGGGGAGGCGGGTGAAGGGGTTGGTGGTCCAGAAGGAGCATCTATGGAGGAAGCATTAGCGAAAGCACAAGAAGCAGCCGATAAAATGATGAACGAATTATTGAATATGGATACGTTGGCGCCGAAAAAGAAAAGAAAGAAGAAAAAGAAAAAGTCTAAACATTAAAAATCTTTTATGTCTCTACTATAAATATGGAGAATGTATTTTGGGTAAATGATCCTAATGTATTGGTTGCTAATTTCAGTATATGGCCGATGCCTCATATGAATAAAAATGATAAATTTAATGCCATCTCTCGCTTGATACTTATCATAACCTTGCTCGGTGTATTTTTAACCAAGTCAGTTAATCTATTAATTACAGGTATCATTACTTTAGCAGTTATAGCCTTTTTATATTATGCCAAAGACAAAAAAGCCGATGTAAAAGAGAATTTCACAAACGCATGCAAAGGACCTCTCTATAAAAGTGTACCGGATAATCCCCTAGGTAACGTGCAATTACCCGAAATTCAATTTAATCCAACGAGGGATAAGGCGCCTCTAGCCGCCACGAAAAAGCAAGAAAAAACCATCAATCAAAATACCAAAGAAATGATTATTAATACCAGTTTTAAAGATGATCCCGAATTAGGTAAAAAATTATTCAAAGATTTAGGAGATGAAATAAATTTCGACAGGAGTATGTTAAATTTCCATACGATGGCGAATACTACGATTCCGAATGACCAGAAAGGGTTTGCGGAATTTTGTTATGGAGATATGCCGTCGTGTAAAGAGGGATCGGCGTTGGCATGTGAAAAAGACGCATTTAAATATATTCCTGGTTAAAAAAAATATATATATATCCTATATAATGACATCGGTTAGTAATTATGCTTTTCATAATATGGCGAGAATCGGCAATGATAATTGTGATACAACAGAGAGAAATGTGCAAAATAATAACCAATCTGCGTGGTCTTTAACCAATTATTTTGCGAAGGATTGCAATATGAAACAAGGTATAGATTTCGCTTTATCGGAGCCAGCCATTAATTTTACTGGTTCTCATCAAGTAGGCGTTGGGGGGTGTAACATAGATATTAACTCCGGTTTAAAACACGATCCTATTAGTCGTCCTCCATGTCGTATTAGTTTATTCCAGAGACCATTTGCAACAGTACCTTACTTGGGAAGAGGAGCAGTAGATCCGGCCATGGAATCGGCAATAATGCAAGGAGACCAAATATCGAACCGTAAAACTACCACCAGTTATTCCGAAAAGTCCTACTTAAAACATCAATATACTCCCATGCTTCCTTCTTTAGCAAATAGTATAAATAACCCGGCGAATTTAGTAGAAGGAGTAGCCGCAAGTGGGTGGATTAGAGGCGGTATACCCTCTAGAGATCTCATTCGCGACGAAGAAAACCAGCAATTACACTCCCATAAACCATCTTCTATATAAGTATAAACACACTCCTATACATCTATATTATGTACCAATATAATATAGATATTACTTATAATGATGATGATTCCTATCAAGCCGCCTTTCTCTCCCTCTTTAATCTAACCGAGTATGACGGGTGTATTATTTCGCAGACAATGGACGAACTATTTGCCACTATGAAAGATAATAATGACTGGATGGAATTATTAAAAGAACTCACTGGAAAGCATTTATTATCGTATGATGTAGAGCGGGATTTAGGTATATCAATCTTATTATCTTATGATTATTTAGAGTTGTTTCATAGAGAGATACAAAAATTCCATCGTAAAGAAACATTCTCTCTACTAGACCTACATGCGACGCTGGAGAAAAAATAATATATCTATATTAAATATGACCTCCACTAGAAATAATAATACTCCGGGCAACTACAAAATGCAAACAGCCATTAATAGCCACCTGTTTAAGTCATCCATGTATAAACATGGGTCCTTTGGTACGCCTTATTTATCATCTATACCGGATGGGGGTTCCGCACCACCAAGCAGAATGGATAGGAACCGATTATCCAAGAATCCGATAGAGATAGAGTCGCAACTATTCGGTATAGGTAGTAGTAATTTAGTAAAAGGATATACGCCACCTTTAGCAACGATACATCATTTAAAGGATATTAGTTTTTTTGATAGGAATAAGATAATTATGCCTTGTGCTTTAATGGTAGAAGGAGCACAGCGTGCATTGCCGTTATAAAAATAATCTATATATAATATAATGTCATTAACGAATATTAGGAATGATAAATGCCGGATGGAAAAGGAGATGCAAATAATGACGGAAGAGGGTAGATATATGTTGAATGTACCTGGACCCGGTAATTGTGTTGGGTTTGAAGAAGATCCACATATTAGATTGCAGAAATGGGGGGCTAATCTACATAATAATACCATAAATGTGGAGAGCGATTTAAAAGGCATGACACGGCTTTTAACGAAAGATTGTTTAGTGCAAAATAATTATGCCCGACATGTGCCCTCCTCTTGTGGATTACATTATAAAACGACGAATCCGTATGTGGAGCAGTCCCGAGCAACCGCACCGGCTTGGATATTTAGGGAATTGCCAAATAATAGATGGAACTATTTGCCATTAGATCCCCAGGCGCATATAGAGAAACCATTCTATAATAACATTAGCACCCGCATTATAGAAAAAGATAATTATGATTCTTGTAAAGTTTAGTAATATATTATATCATTTATAATATATATATATGGATGCCTTAGTTGTAGCACTTGTCGGATTAGGCGGCTTATATGTTATTGCGGAAGAGAAAAAAGCCAGAGAAGGATTTACCGAAAAATTACAACCTCAAACCTTCCCTGTATTTGATCCGGTGGTACGCAAATCAGAGGATGACTATATCCAAAAATACGACCACCCAAATCAAACAACGGATAAGTTTTTACGAAAACACAATGCTCCAAATGAAATAGTAATGTCGGATCCAGTGATAAATCCAACTGATATAAGTAAGTTTAAGCATAATAATATGGTTCCTTTTTTCGGAAGTAGTGTAAAGGGTATAAATATAGAAAATCATTCACAAACGCTGTTAGACAGTTATACAGGAGCGGGAAGTCAAGATAATAGTAAGAAAGAGCAGGCTCCTCTGTTTAAACCGGAAGATAACGTCCAGTGGGCGCATGGTGCCCCCGATTCAAGTGATTTTTACCAAGAGCGGCAGGTATTAGGTAACGCACACAATAATACGAAACCATGGCAGGAACAGCAAGTTGGACCGGGATTAGGGCAAGGATATTCGGCGACTGGATCTGGAGGATTTAATTCGGGCATGGAAGATAGAAAAGAGTGGATGCCTAAAACGGTGGATCAATTACGCGTGGATACAAATCCCCGTACAGTCGGTAAATTAAATGGTTTAGAGGGTCCGGCTCAATCTAAAATTACAAACACCGGAATTGAAGGAACCATAGAGAAAAATAGACCAAATACCGATTATGTGTTAGGACCCGAGAGGTTTTTTACCACTACCGGGTCGGAAATCGCCCCTACCGCGCATTCTACTCAGATGATGGGACATGTTAATCGCCCTGAAACGAATGTCGAACATTATGGCATAGGAGGTTCCACTAATATTCAGAAGCAAAAGGCCCCTGAAAAATATAGTGCTTTAGCGAAAAATCCCCAAAATTGTAGCGACTATATTGGAAATGCTTATATAAACGGTGCACATGCTACTACTAAAAATGATAATAATGTGGACTCTTATTATGCCGCACCGAATAACCGCGTCACTACTAAAAATGCGACTGAATTCGGAATAGTCGGTAGTGTCATTGGCTCAGTAATGGCGCCAGTATTGGATATGCTACGCCCCTCCCGTAAAGAAAATGTAATTGGAAATATTAGAGAATCTGGAAATGTTCAACAGCATGTTGGCGGATATTATGTCATTAATCCCGGAGATCGTCCAAAAACAACCATTAAAGAAATGACCACTGGAGAAGGCAATCATATAAATGTTCAGGCCCAACATGAAGGTATAGGAGCATATAAAGTGACAGACTTCCAACCAAGCATTAATCAGAGAGATACCACCAATGTTAGCGAATGCGGTAACCCTAACTCAAATGTCCAAGGCTTGCCTCAACAAGACGCCTATATGCACCAAAGAAATAATGTCAATAAGGGGCAAATGGAATATACGCCATCGGGAAATGATAATCTGTTTAATGGCAATATTAACGCCGAAATGTGCACCAATCGTGGAGTATGTAATGCTAGAGGCTTAGCCCCTACGGTTTTCTCTTCGTCACCGAGCGTGAATACATTAGGTAGGATGAATACGGCAACTTATAAACAATCCCAACCCGATACAGAGAGAATCGATTGTTCCCTGCTAGATGCGTTTAAACAGAACCCTTATACACATAGTTTACAAACCTATTAAAAGATATTTATATGTATTGTATAAGATGAATCTTCATGATACTATTAAATCCCAATTAGATACTTTTATAACAGACAATACCTTGCCTAATCTAATTGTTTCTGGACCATCCGGGTCAGGTAAACGAGTATTAGTTACCGGGTATATTCAACGTATATATAAAACGCCCGAACAAATTGAATTATACGTGTTTACGGCTAACTGTGGGTATGGTAAGGGAATTACATTTATAAGAGATGAAGTGAAACATTTCGCTAAAACCACGAACATTTCTAAATTAGTCAAAACCGTGCTACTATATAATGCGGATAAGCTAACAATGGACGCGCAATCTGCCATGAGACGATGCATTGAAATATTTAGTAAAACCACCCGGTTTATTTTAGTGGTGGAAAATAAAGATTTACTATTAAAACCCATATTATCTAGGTTTAATCAAATATATGTTCCTTTTCCAATTATTGATAAGGTGCCTACTAACCTCTATAATAAACTTCATGCTGTTTCCCACGAATACTTTGATAAACGCCTCTCTTATCTGAATAATAAACTTCATAAATTACCTAAACCGTTACATTTAGAAAAAGTATTTATAGTATCCGAAACGTTATATAATAAAGGCTACACAGCAATAGATGTGGTCAACTCGGTAAAAAAACTAAAAATGAATCCTCTAGATAAATACAAAATATTACTCGCTTTTAATACCATTTGTATGGAATTTCGGTCCGAGTTGTTTTTAATTAGAATGCTTCTACTATTATATTATTTTCGTTCCACTGTTCAAATAGAAAATATGTTACTATTTTAAATATGGATGATTTTAATTTAGGAAATTTGAATGAAGCTAGAAATGAATGGTCGGCCCGATTAGTAAATATTGTTAATCCTCATGTTATTGATGGATTTAATTCCATGTTTAAAGAAGCATATGAATTATGCGTGGAAAATGAAGAAGACGAAAAATATCTAATGACTTTCCAAAACTTCTTAAGCAGAATACCCAAATGGAATCAAGAAACGGTTGAAACCGAAGTAAAGCGCATTGCCGAAAGTAGCCGTTGTAGTTATTTAGAGGATTTAATTACTTGTGTGCATATAGTGCAATTAAAGGCGTTAACTAGTGTTAGAGTTGGACAAAAGCAGAAGCAGATTGACATTAGTATACCTAAATTGGAGTCTTTTATTCATAAAATATATACGTTGGTAGCGAGGAAATTATACACTAATATTTATCTATTTGAGATAGAAATCTCTCCTTTAGAGAAACAAAAAAATAATAGAGAGTTAGAATTAATTGTTAAGGAGAGTACCTTAAATGCAATTAGAGAATCTATTCCCATTGAACAAATCTTGCAAAATTATCTGGAAGAAACGACGGAAGATGAGATTATTGTGGCGGAGGACTTGCCTAAGTTGGAAGCGCCGAAATCGTTACCTGATTTGAGAGAAATTCCCAATAATTCATTAACCTTAGTAGAAGAAATGAAACCAGCCTTGATAAAGATGAAACCAGATTCAAATGAAGAGATTAAGTTAGATATAAAAGAGTTGTCTCCGGCGGTTGCTGAAAAAATAGCGGTGGATGTGGCGGAAAAAACGGCAGCCATTAAATTTAATGATGTAGATAATGCGATATCTATTGATAAGAAGGAAGAGGAGATTGTCGCGCCCAAAACAATAGAGAGATTAGAGAATATAGCAGAATTACGCGCAGAGCAACGCAAAGCTGAGGAGGAGGCGGAAGAGGCTGCCGAGGCTGCCAGTGATAAAATTCAAATCTTAGATGCATCTCCCATCGAACTAAAAGTAGAAACGCCTCCTCTTTTAGATGATATCATTACATTACGTTAAAATCGTCTTTTACTATTTATTTTCTATGTATAATGGACCCATTATACATAGCGATCAGTTCTAGCATTTTATTTTTCTTGTTTAAATTTGTGGATTCTAAATTTATATCCAAGGAACCTAAAACCATCAAATCACAAATGAAGGACCTGGTCATGGTTTTTTGCAGTTCTTATTTAGGCATCTTTTTACTTACCAAATTAAATGAAGGAGGCATTTTAGGCGTTTCTAAACAAAGCACGCCTGCCTTTACAGGGTCGCCTGAGTTTTAAGGGGCTGACGACGGTCTTAAAAAAAGACAGAGGAACAGATGAGGTAGTTTCTCCCGCATCAGTGGTTAAAAATATAGTAGTATATCTGAGTGGGCTGGATCATCTCCAAACCTAACCCTCTGCCAAGAACATGATGTATTAAACGGTTTACCTGCGCCAGTTCCGTTGTATCAGCAATATCTTTAAACCATTCATTTCCCTCTCCATCATAAATACTATTATTAAGATTTTGGCTCATTACAAATGCCGCATCTTCATGAACCGCTATATACCACACTTCTCCGTCAAGATTTACAGTATGTGTCCACCCATCGGGTGCTTCAGGGCTTAATGCAACAGGTGCAGCAATTAAATCAAGGACTAACTCATTATTCCAACTTTTAAAATAAAATTGGTCGCCTACTACGGGTCTTTAAACCATTCATTTCCCGCTCCATCATAAATACTATTATTAATATTTTTGCTCATTACAAATGCCGCATCTTCATGAACTTTTAAATACCAGTCTTCCGTATCAAGAGTTACGGTATGTGTCCACCCAGTGGGTGGTTCAGGGCTTAATGGCACAGGTTCAGCAATTAAATCAAAGCCTAAATCATTATTCCAATTTTTAAAATAAAATTGGTCGCCTTTTGGTGGTTATGGTGTAATACTGGCTACTCTAATAATACCATTTTGTGTGCCCCCGTCTACTAAAAATAAATCACCTACCGAAAATACCCCATTTAAGGTACTCATAATGTCAGATTCCGCAGGTGTAATTTCTGCGTCGCTTAGTATTCCAAAACTCAATGGAACAATATTTATAAACACCTCAGCCCCAAATGCGGTTGGGTCTTCACCTCCTGCAATTTGAGTTATAGCCTTAATACCTGTAAGCACATTATCAACATACCCTGTACCATTAATCTCGCCAATAGCAGTAGGTCCATTTACCATAACTAAAGCAGTCGCAAAAGTTCCACCTGCTTTTGTCACCGCAAATATATCATTTGCGTCATATCCAGGTTGAGGATTTCCCGTTCTGGTTAGACCAGTTAATACTCCACCAGCATTTACAGTGGCGGTTGCCGTTACATAGTTGATACCATACAAGTTAGTTCCCTCCGCATATTGTTGTCTCTGTGGGTCTGGAGTGGCGAATTCTAAAAATACATTTTCACCGTTAGTATAGTCCCCTGGTGAACCAGGATCTAAAATACTAAGATTTGCCCCACTGAGGCTACTAATAGTTCCCAAATTAGGAAGGTCAAAAGTAAGCACACGCCCGTATGGTCAGATCCGGTCAGGACCAATACTGGATACTTTAATTATACCATTTTGTGAGCCCCCGTCTACTAAAAATAAATCACCTACCCTAAATCCGTCCCCCATAGTAAGACGTTGTTCGGGAGTTATGGTGGCGGTAATTATTGCCTGATTATCATCTTCATTGACAGATATATCCACTGTAGCCCCATTTGCTTTTGGGGATGCTCCTATAGCAATCAACTCCATTGAGCCATCAGTATAATATGTACCATTAATTGCGTTTATTTCATTTACCAATACTCTTGCAGGAGAAAGAAGTGTACGATCTTCGCTTGGTTTTACTTCAAATACATCGGTCAATCTATAGCCGATAAAGCCCGACGACGATACCGTGTTTTTTAAACCCGTGAGAAACCCACCCGAAACTACAGCGGTTGCCGTCACATAGTCAATACCATATTCATCCTTACTATCGTGGTGTCTTTGAGGTCTCAAGGTGACTAGACTGGCGAATTCTAAATATACGGGTTCACCGTGCGTATAATCACCAGATACTCCTTTAAAAATAATATTGAGGTCATCTCCAGTGAGATTGTTAATTGTACCTAAGCCAGCAGGCACAAAAGTATGCACATACCCGAATCTCGGTAGATTACACATATTATTTGTATTAGGATCGGAATCGAGGTCATTTGCTATGCAACCCGACAGGGTAACGCTTTGTCTGCTATCGTTCTGAATCGTACCCTTAGGAATGGCTGTTTCCGCCGGCATTACGGAAATAAACGCATACAAGCAGGATGCGTCCGTCGGATAGCAACTTTCTCTCATGCAATTTTCAGTAGGAAATGTAAGCGACGTGGTAGAGATAGTTTCCCCGTTCAAATCGGGTACATCATTGGGCTGAATCAGAACTCCGTTATTGGAATATACATCGTTACCTCGATTGATGTTATTGAAGGTCTCATCCACATCCACCCCGGCAGTGTTACTTTTAAACTCGATAAGTCCACCCATTTGGACGGCCCAAGAGGTATGCTCTTGAGAGAAATGAACCCCTCCCCCCTGTTGCCGGCACCTATTGTAGTTGAACACAAATCCTTCCTCTTCGACCGTCTGGCTGTCTCCTTCTAGGCCTCTCAAAATAAAATATTCATTAGACGATATCGCTCCTCCATTGAGAGTTAGAATATTATTGCTCACCTCAGTGCAAGTAGTAGTATCAGACGGTTCACCCGAAACGCCATTGTACTCAAATTTGGCATTTCCCATAAGCTGCTTTACTCGCACTTGCCTAAACGTTGAGTACCCCTTGTTTGGATAGATACCTAAATCCGGTCCTGCAATATATATTGCACCCCCATCGCCTGAAATGTTATAATTTGACTTAAAATGGCAAGAATCTAACACTATGACAGCGTCTTCATGTTCAGGTAGACGATGGGCATGGGCATTCGACTGATGATAAAGGGCCCCGCCATTACCGGATAAAGCCGTGTAGTTATTTTTAAAAGTGACGTTATTTAACTTATCGCCGCTTACATCCTGCAAGAAGTTTTCCGTAATGCTCGCGATGGCTCCTCCATGAGGAGACTGTCCTCCCTTATTCGTTATCGTAAAATTATCATTGAAATACGTTTTGCCGTCAATTTTTATCCCCGCAGTATAAATAGCCCCCCCCATATTGGCGCTATTTCCTGTAAAGTGGAGTATGCCCAGCAATCTGATTCCGGCATCGCTAGCACCCCAACCAACGGTAGAAATATAATTGGTTGAATATATTGCTCCACCCCGGTGTATTGCCCTATTATCACTAAACCTGGCGGCGTCATCGTTCTCATCATCATCAGGGCCACCGATGACTATATGGGTACCCGAGGGGACTCCTTCGCAGCTATAGCCGTCTATGTAAATAGCTCCACCGGCGGTATCTGACTCATTATTAGAAAACTTTACCCCGCTCCCTTCTAATCTTATAGTCAGTGATTTAGTATAAATGGCGCCGCCACCGAGATAGCGAAGCCATTGACATGCATCTTGATCGCTGTCGTTATGTTGATCTGGTGGTGTATGATATATGTTGTTAATAAATGAACTATCGGTTATTTGGAGGGTATTTACGCTATCATGAAATATTGCTACTCCGGGTCTATAGGATGTATTACCATTAAAATAGCTGTTAGTTATTTTCGTTATTACGTCACCCATGATTTCGTGTGAGGGGGATACTTTAATAATATGATCGTAACCCTTAATATTTGTAAAAGTACAACCGCTCACCTCAAATTCAAATGCTGTCCCAGAATCTGAGTCTGATTTTGTCTCAATATACTCTATAAGAGTGATATTCATAGCATCAGCATTATAGTAGTTGCTTAAATCCTTAAAGTGTATTTTACTAACCGAGAAATTTCCTGCCGCCCTAATTAAGGAGATTGGTGCTGGTGCACTCAAATAATTGGAGGCACTTGAATCTAAACCCAATTTATTCCTTACACAGGTACGGCAGGAAATTTGGTTTAGATCTGTGCAGCAGACAGATAGATCTCCCTCTAGGTTACAATTACTCAGAGTGCAATTCGGAGCAAGAATGTTCCAATCCTGGATGTGACTACCCGAAGCTTCAGTTGAGTCTATCCCGGCAGCGGTTGTGACGTGTTTCCCTCTGCCCGAACCGTAATAATTGTCGTAAGCATCTTGAACAAAAGAGCCGTCGACTGATAAAGTAACTGTGTTATGTAATACACACATTCTCGGCACGGTCGACGAATCATATAAACATTCATATAACGTAGCCTCATCCGTAACATCAAAAGTAAATGGATCGTTCACGATATTATGCTTCTCCGGGTCATACTGAATTAGAACTTTTTCCCCAGCCAGACCAATTCCAACGTGTAAACGCGATGAAATGCAGTCTTTAGACTTTGCAGAAACGGTACATATCCTGTCGCCAGACAAAGTTGTAATTATAAATTCTACCATTATATAATATACATTAGATTATTATTTTTACGAATTTTCTTTTTTGGAACAATATATTGTTTGAATAAATCTCTCTCTAATTGCGCTTCCGGAGAATGCTTATGAACAATACGCGCAATCATTTTATATAATTTAAATTCTGGATATCTTTCGTCGCCATTTCTTTTGTACAATATATTTTTACCCTTATCATCCGAACACCACTCGGTAACCAATAATTGTATAGGGTCTAAAATTTCTTGTTCATCATCAATAAAATAATCATATAAGGAACACGCTAATCTACACAAATCAAAACTATTATTTGGCTCTATCTTCTTTTTATTCGGGTTGAAAAACGGCTCACAATTATATTGTGAGTATGCATCTTCATCCGGGAAAAAACTATCACTAGCATAAGTATTATTATTGACCGTATAAATAGACCTTCCAAAATCGATGATTTTCCATATTTTACCAAACGTAGGCACTTTATAATAGGTGGAATTAAAATGATAATATAAGTACTCTTTAGGCGTCTCACAATACATGACATTATTTGTATGTAAATCATTATGCGTGAAATCAAAACATTTTTGATACATTAATAACGTCATTATTATTTGCATTAATACGGAGGTCCATTCATCCTCTGACATTGTTTGCATCATCATATAAGCATCCAGGGTATTAACACACTTCTCTAAACATATTACGTGCACAGGAAAGTCCTTAATATATGCGAATATCTCTTCTTCATCATACTCCGACCCCGTCTCCGATCCTGTTTCCGATCCAGTTTCCGATCCTGTCCCCGTGTCCGACCCAGCACTTACATCCACTTCATTATCCGTAATCTCCTCATCGCTAGAGTCTTCCTCGTCACTTGATTCTTTTTTATGAATACGGATACTTTCGGGATTATCTACTTCTAATTTAATTTCGTCCAAGGTGGAAATCGGTTCATTTGAAGATACCTCTTTCATAACCGTAATCGGAATTATATCATTTAATAATACAGCGTCATCGTTTATAGTTAAACTGGGTTTTTTAACCACTGGTAGATTATCATTTTGTAGGTAAGTGTCCATATGTTTTATAAAGTAACTATTTGAACATAAATAATCAAAATCATCAAATATATTAACTCTAAAGTCATTTTGATTTGCTAAATAGGAGCCATGAAAATTTACACCGTGAACAAACCCTTTATCATTTAATAGCATGGAGGTTATATATGAAAAAAACCCATCTATATAGGCATTATTATGGTAATTTATTAATTTAGGATGTACAGAAGCATTTTCTTCCAGGGAAGGCAGGTTAAATAAGGTATCTTCATATTTTCCGGCTAAATATTTAATAGGATCAAGTAGAGGTGAATATTTAATAAAAATGTCGGCTTCTTTTGTAGTTTTGTCATTCTCTAAGATTACTTTTACTACATTATGATTGACCCTACTAATAATTTCGGTAGTATTCCATTTATAATTTAGCTGAAAATCGTTAAAATTGTCTTTGGAAGTTTTAAATAATTCATTATATATGGGGTTATAATTTTGAATATTCTTACATTCTATAATTTTCTTTTCTCCTTGAAAATTGGATTTATTTTTCCTATAGTTAATATTAAGCATCATTAAATGTGCCTTGTAAAATTAATTTTATATCCAAACTTATCTAATATGTTAAATATCATAGCGTTTATATTTACTTAGGATAAACTATCTCTAATATATGACGTTAGAATTAAAAAAATTTAACATGAAAAACATTGAATTTAAACCTGACGAAAATAAGGGTCCCGTAATTGTTTTAATTGGTAGGAGAGATACCGGTAAATCATATTTAGTGAGGGACGTGTTATATTATCATCAAGATATACCTATCGGGACTGTTATATCAGGCACCGAGGCAGGAAATGGATTCTATTCCTCACACGTTCCCAGGCTATTTATCCACGATGAATATAATACCGCTATTATAGAAAATATTTTAAAGAGGCAAAAAACAGTATTAAGACAAATAAAAAAAGACGTAGAAGCATATAAAAGATCCAAATTAGACCCTAGAGCCTTTGTAATATTAGATGACTGTTTATATGATGCCGGCTGGACGAAAGATAAAATGATGCGGTTATTGTTCATGAATGGACGACACTGGAAAATTATGCTCATTATTACTATGCAATATCCATTGGGTATTCCCCCAAATCTTCGTACCAATATCGATTATGTATTTATATTGAGAGAACCATACATC
>Ga0233412_10001267_pt1 | contig 13434 bp, 17 predicted proteins | sample Na_anoxic_4_MG_FD_180667 | JGI IMG/M metagenome (GOLD analysis project Ga0233412, IMG submission 180667) | Seawater microbial communities from Saanich Inlet, British Columbia, Canada - Na_anoxic_4_MG | ecosystem: Environmental > Aquatic > Marine > Inlet | place: Canada: British Columbia... | reverse complement strand
GATTGCAATACCAGCCATTTGCACGTATTTTTTGTATGCAAAAAGAGACTTGGTATATTTTCCGCCATGATAGGTATTAAACATGATGGCTCCAACCATCATAACAGTTAGTAATTCAAGCTTCATGTTATCGGAGCACTAATATAAGCATTCATAATTTATTATATATCAACTACATTTCAGTTGTACATAATATCTGAGTTATTGGGTGTCTAGAAATTTCATGGTTGTATTGAGCGTCTCTTTTGTTTGCCTAAATAAATTCAACCGTTCCATTGACTTTGTGTTTATCTCTCCAGATCCGCCCTCATTCATGGACAATATTTGTTTTAACATCATCATGCTTATATAATCATCCATGTTTATCAGAACCTGCTCGTAATCCTTACGATATTTATCTATGAGTAGTTCATCTTGGGCCTTCACGAAATTGGCCTTTATTGCAGCTGCGTAATTCGTCGCCGTTCCCGCTATGCCCGCCGTGGGAGATATCGTTGATGTGTCAGTTCCGTCTGAATTTCCAGTCAAACCTTCAACCACGGTATTTTGAAGTTGTAAACCTTTGCACACTAAATATATTAATATCGCTCCTATAATAATAAATCCAATATTTTTAGCAAATACGTCTGTCAACATGATATAATTTTACTGCACATAATATTTACACCTTTGAAGATTTAAAATGGCACGGTTGATATATTTTTATACAATTATTATATGAAGCATAAAAGTCCAGACTATAAATTACCTGCTGTTAAATATTATTTGAATAATAAAGATGGATATGATAAAACCTGTAAAATATTTGACTGTAAGAAATCTTCAATCAAACGATGGATACATACATATAACACTACAAAAACTCTTACCAGAAAGAATAGAAACCCTGTATCATATAAGATAAATAAAGAACAAGTTAGAACCGCTCTAAATACGATTGATAAAAACGAACAAATTACGATGGACGAATTGATGATTGATATGAAACAAAAATATAATAATTTAGACATTACAAGTCAACATTTGGGTAGTATTGTTAGAGCAAATAACCGAACCAGAAAACGAACACGCCATAAACACTTTCCTAAAGAACGATGGAAACAACCTACTAATCAAAATCGTGAATTAGAAACATTCTATAACGAAGTTCGCAAATATCCAATTGATAAAATTATTTGTTTGGACGAAACTAGTATTGGTTCTCATTTGAAGCCATCGTATAGTAGATGTTATATTGGAAAGAGGTGTGTAATCAAAACAAATAATAGTTTTGTATTTCGCAGTTTTACTTTGTTAGTTGCTATTAACAATTCAAAGTGCGTTGGAAAAATATTTTATGATAAGGGTGGAACTACCAAGGAAAGAATGGTGGATTTTATTGAAACACAAATCGCACCTAAATACAAAGACCATCTTATTATATTAGATAATGCTGGTAGTCATCATAACAACCTGGTTAAAGAAGCAATACTAAAAAGTGGTAATAAATATTTGTTTTCCGTCCCTAGACCTTTTTGCATTTCAAGCACCGTTTTATTTCTAAATCAATTCTAGAAATAAAATCTAATTCTATAATATATTATGAAATCATCATTAACCCAAATATTTATACTATTTTTTATATTGATAGTTGTATGTATGCTTTATAAAAAGATGGAGGACAAAAATAGAATGGATGAAGCTAAGGAAGATATTGATGTAATTAACAAGTATGTATTGAACGAAGTTACTTTAGCTAAAACTGCAAAACCTATACTATGGATTCACGTGCCTTATCAGTACAATTCGCGTAAATGGGCTACTTTTGGGTCAAGGTCGTCTTATGATTTAAACCAGCCATACTTGTACTTAACTGTACGTTCAATAATCACCAAGTGCGCTGAGTCATTTACTATTTGTATAATTGATGACAGCGTTTTTGGAAAGGTAATCCCAGATTGGAATATAGACATGTCAAAGGTTAGTAGTCCAATAGTAGATAATATCCGAACCATGGGTATGATGAAGTTGTTGTATATATATGGTGGTCTAATATGTCCGATTTCTTTCTTGTGTATGAATAACTTGCATCCGCTTTATATGAAAGGTACTTCTGGCAGCAAATTGTTTTTATGCGAAACCGTTAATAGAAATATTACTTCAACCACCGAGAACTTTTATCCAAACATAGAATTTTGTGGCGCACCCAAAGAGAATAATAGTGTAGCAGGGTTGATTGATTTCATCCAAAGGTCTATCTCCACTAATTTCACAGCAGATATCAAATTCGCAGGCGAGTTTAACAGATGGTGCAACACCAGAATCAGAAACGGTAGCATTAACCTTATAGATGGATGTGATATTGGAACCAAGAGTAGCGAATTAAAACCAATCGTGATTGACGACTTGATGGGTAACAATTACTTGAAAATCAAACCGACCACATATGGTATATTAATCCCATGTGACGAACTACTTAAACGCCGTAAATACCAGTGGTTTACACGTATGTCTGCTAAACAAATATTGGAATCCAACGTAATTATTGGTAATTATCTGCTTGTTTATAACGCGCCTAATATTAAAGATGGTATAATAGAACCATTAGAAATGAAACCTTCATGGGTTGGGTTTTGGAAAACTCCTTTATATAACGGTGTATATGGATTGAAACCAGATGATCTAGGTGATTCAATCTCACAAGTCCCATATCCAGGTAGATAAACAAAATAGGCAAACATACACAAAAATAGGCCTCCTCAAGTACACTTTTACAAAAATATTCTGTAAATGTGTATTACATTACGTTACGTTACATTACTTCAAAGGTGTAAATAATTATATAGTATAAATATAGTACAACAAATCATATGTAGAATGGTCATATTTTATCTTTGATATGTACGTTATATTATTACACTTGCATATTTGTCTAATTACAGTTACTAACGAATTAAATGTAAGCGGTTTATCCAAGTACTTATATTTTGACGTATAATAATATTTCCTGCATTCACCTAAAAAATCATATACCGTATCTTTTAATAAAGCTTTTTTATACGCGCATTTGTCAAACAAATAATAATTGTTGTATTTTACGCATGTATTCTCTAAAAAATCAAACAACAATTTATTTGGTACATTATCTTTAAATATTTGGCTTTTCATTAGTATAATATATTACTAAAATAATATATAATTCTTTGGTAGTAGGTTCTTTGATATTAGGTTCTTTGATAGTAGGTTCTTTGATATGTCATTTACACATTTTTTACCTCTTTTACAATTTTACATAAGTTATTAGTAAATAATGCTAGTTCTATGTTGTCTTCGTGAATGGTATAAAACATTTTTATATATTTGCAGATGTATGGAATAAATGCATATTTCTGTTCTTCACTTAATACATCAGTTGTTTTTACAAACGAATAATATGAATCTAGTATATCAATTACCGAGTATCCTTTCTCGCAAATGCTATATATAATATTCAACGCACCACTCAAATCATTATTGAGAACACAAGTAGTGTAGTCTGTCAAAATAGTGTAACTAATATCAAAGCATAATTGCATTACTACTTCCAACGTTATTTTCTTGTTATACAGCTTGAATTTTTCAATATTAACTATAATGTTTTTCAAATTATTATTGGATATATTGATGATAAATTCTTGCACATCGTCTTCGATATCAATACTTTCATTTGTTTTTATTTTGTTGATTATGTTGTGGTAGATTTGTTTTGTTAAAGGTGACATCTGAATTATCGTCAATCTTGATTGCAGGTTTTCGATTACTTTATGAATATTACTACATGAACATATAAAATGAACGTTGTTTTTATATTTGTCTATACAGTTGCGAAATACCTGTTGACTTTGTTCATTTATGAAGTCGATATCGTCTATTACTATTATTTTCTTCTTATTTTTAATCATGCTACATGTTTGACAAAATGTTTTTACTTCGTTTCTATAGTAATTTATACCTTGTTCTTTAATGGTATTGATAAACATAATGTTTTTTTTATAAACTGCAGGTTCAATATCTTTATAATACTCTTTTATGATGGTTTTTAAAAGACAACTTTTGCCAGTCGAAACACCGCCTTTTAGTAATAGGTTTAAGTGTTCAATCTGTATAAATGATTTTATAGTGTCCAACACTTCAGTTTCTTGATAATCGTTAAAATATTTTGGGTAATATTTATCATAAATTAACATAGTATTTTCTACCTGTGTCATATAATATTTATTAGTTAAATATTGTTTAAGTATATCTTTGCAAATATATTATGAATAAAGATTACTATGAAATTCTCGGAGTGGACCGTAATTCAACCGCACAGGATATCAAAAAAGCTTACAGGCGATTGTCTATGAAATGGCATCCTGATAAAAATTTAGTTGACAAATCGACAGCAGAAGAAAAATTCAAAAGTATCTCAGAAGCTTATGAAACTTTAGGAGACGAAGCAAAACGTAGAGAATACGATATGCTTAGGAATAATCCTTTTTGTAACATGTCAGGTGATAGGATGGGTAGAGAAATAAATATTGACGAGTTATTTGGCTCTTTGTTTGGAGGAGGTCTGGGCTCGTTTATGGGGACACCTTTTGGTATGAGTATGGGACCTGGAATGGGACCTGGAATGGGACCTGGAATGGGACCAGGAATGGGACCAGGAATGAGACCTGGAATGGGACCTGGAATGGGACCTGGAGAAAATGTTTCCGCTAATGGTAGAGCACCACATATACGCGTGTTTCACGGTAATCTAGGGGGGGGTAATAAACACAATATTTTCGAGCAAGCCATTTCTAAACCCACACCTATTATAAAAAACGTCGAGGTTGATATTGAAAGTATTTTAGAAGGATGTACAAAACCAGTAGAAATAGAAAGATGGACGATTGAACAAGGTGTAAAAGTATTCGAAAAAGAAACAGTATATGTAGAAATACCATGTGGTGTAGACGATAATGAAATGATAATTTTACGCGAAAAAGGAAATGTCTTGAATAATCATGCTATTGGCGACGTTAAAATATTTGTAAAGGTTGTGAATAACACTATGTTCACACGTATGGGTCTAGATATTGTTATTGAAAAAAATATTACTCTCAAGCAAGCCCTATGTGGTTTTTCATTCGAGTTGAACCATCTGAATGGTAAATCGTATACCTTAAATAACAATACAGGAAATATCATAACGCCTGGATACAAAAAGATGATATCAAAAATGGGTCTAAAAAGAGATAATCATGTTGGAAATCTGGTTATACAGTTCAACGTAGAATTCCCACAAAAACTCGAAGCAGATGTTATTAAAAAGCTATCTGAGGTACTGTAAACAGGTGTTTTATGATATCCAACGCTTTCTACTTGGTTTGTCTAATTTAGAAAGCATACTAATAAGGTTATAAGACATGTCATTATTATTACGTAGAGAATCAAGTGTATTTTTACAATAACTATATTTTTCCTTTTTCATTTCTAGTTTAATTTTTTGTTCGAATACAGAAGGGTGTTCATGAATTGTACAAACATTACTATTTACGAAACGCAGTATCATCGAATCCATAGTATAATAATATTTGTACTCATCTAATATCATATAGTTACAATTATTTTCATAATCACGCATAAAGTTTTGATGTGTCCTTAAATAAAGTACGTTTTCCGAATAACAAATATATTGCCTGTAATCCGAAACGTATAAATCAAATAGGTCGAACTGAATGAAGTCGTTGAAATATCTTGAAAATAAATGTAAAAATTTCCAATTGTACTCATATTTACATGTAAGCATACACACAGATATTATATTTTGTTCTTTTTTTTGCTTTATTACGTCGAATATGTTTAGCAAATTATTGAGTAGTAATTCAGGATACAACTCGAGAATATTATTGAATAGTTCTTGATTGATACTAAATTGTAATCCAAAATATTTACAAAGCGCATTCATGAATATCAACAGATTGTCTATGAAGCAAATTGTTTCTATTGTAATTACAACAAGCATTACAATAGAAAAATATCCTTTTTTTCACCAAATTTATTACTCATATAAAGGAATAATTTTGTCATGGTTATATATATAATGGCAGGACGTCCTAAGATAGTTAGATGTATTCAATCGCATATTAACGCAGTAGATATACTACCTTTGCAGGTAACATGAAAACTGGGTTACCACCTAGAGTTGGTGTTACACACAATCACCATGACTTTTATATGGCACGATGTAATCAGGACCCAAATGCAGTAAAGAAAAGTTACAATAATATGGTTTTTCTAAACGTAAATCCCTCACAAACGGCTACACCTGCTGGATTCACCCCAACCGCCAATTTTAATTATACTTATACACGTCCAGGCGTATATTATTACGACGCTAATCTAAAATACAAAAAACACTATTACAGGCCATATAACCCGCCATCTAAACTTACCACACCAAATGACCCTAGACCAGTAGTGTATAGTAGAGCTTTGAGAAAATTATATTAAGATAATTGTTGAGGTAACACCCCAAACATACTAACAGTTGCTGATGGATTAAATTTTCTAACAACTGGTGCATGTGGTGGGCGTTGTATGAAAAACCCATTAGGATTACTAGTATAATTAGCATACCTTCCTAAATGTTTATAAAACGCTCCGCAACTTCTCATATCATTATTACAATTAGTAGCCAGCCTAATTTTAGCACGTCTTACAGAAGTACTGTGTGCCCCTACTCCATTACCACCTGGTTGATATTTATTAAATACGTCTTGGCTTGTATTACAAGTTAGATTACCACCTGGTGCAAATTGTGTTATTTTTCTTACGCCAGACCTACCATTTTTCTTGTATAAAAATCCTGGAAAGTTTGTGGTACTTCCATACCAAAATTGACCTCCATTATTAGGCATTATATAATATAATACATACAGATATTATATTATGTTTTTGTAAAATAGTAATAGTAATGTTATTACATTATTTCGCGAGTAGGAATTTTATTTGATGCTAAATAAATTGAATTTTCAGTTACAATAATGTATTCTTCTCCTGACTGGTAAAATTTCTTGATGGTACTTGTATATTCGTCCTCACTTTTTACAAGAAGCTTTTCTTTGGGATCCTCCTTCTTTACACCAATCAAAACAGTTCCATCTAATGAACCTGTCCAGTAATCCATCATAATAGGTTTATCCTCTGTTACACTAATCCTTGCGGCATGTTGTAAAGTAACATCGGTAGGTAACGCAAATTTAGGTTTATTTGCAGATGTCATTTTATATAATGTACTTTTAAATATCTTTAAATAGTTATTTAGGGTAAATATTTAAAAAAAAATATAATAGAAATTTAATGAAAGAAATGTTTATAAAAAAAAACGATTTTTTGTTATCAAACAAGGACAATTATAAAATTAGTATTAACGGAACATCATATGAGATAATCCACAAATATCTGCTTATTATTGTAGAATACTTGTTGTATTTGATTGATTATAAAAGTAATTTAGGTTCTTCTAATTTGACAGAATACTTGACGAATCGTGGTATAGAGACCATCACAACTGTTTTTTTACATTTGTTACATTATACTAAAAACCCAGAATTAGCTTATTATCACAGCGAAAAATCGTTTTATTTTTACGTTGAGTTCATTTCGCAAGTATCGCAAGAAGATAAATCATTTTTACAGTTGTCGTCACGTGATGCATGCAATTATGTGTTCAAAAAAACAGTATACAATATAAATAATAGGTATGTCCATAATACTAATATGAATATGAATACATCAGAACCAAACCAGGATGCGAAACAGGACGCCAATACAGAAGAAAAACAAGACGCCAATACAGACGCCAATATAGAAGAAAAACAAGACGCCAACTCAGACATAATCGCCGAACCAAAAAAACAAACCAATACATCAAACGATACAACAACCGATTATACACAATCACCTGATAAACAACTTGATGACCCAATATTATATGATACACAATCTGTAGAATCATACATTAATGACCATGACAGTAAAATTAAATTTATAAATAAAAATGTGTATTTGTATAAAAGCATTTTTTATAAAATTACTTCTATTAATATACAGACAAAGAGTGACTTTAATATTATCATAAATCAGTTTTACAAGTTAATAGACCTGTTAAATAATAATGACTATACTGTAGATGAATTAACATATGTAGGTAATATTATTCACAATATTTCTAGCAATTTGAATGGTAATTTATTTTTCCAAACTTGTATTGATTTGTTCAAACGACTACAAAAGAACAGTATGTCACTTCAATTAGTAGAAAAAAATATAATGAGTATTGATATTGATGTATATAATGATTTCAACGAAACCAAAATACACAATTTAATACTTCAACTTACCAAATAATTTTTATTATCTCTATACTATCAAACTTTTTTACAATATTACAATACATTTACTATAATTTTTTTTCTTATTTTTTTCTTTTTGGCATGTACATTTCGTAATTTGTCATCAGATGTGTTTGGATAAATCATCTGATGTATATTATTATATTCGTTGTGCAATATATTTTTAACAAAATCATAAATAAACGAAAGCACAGATTCATTACATTTCCCAACGATAAGAACGCTACCTGTTCTAAATATCATAAACGAAACGTTGGTAATATTTGTGTAAATGTCAATATTACTTTTTGATATCTGTTGTCCAGTTTGTTCTTTGATGTCATGATTGAAATAAAATTTACACTGAATACCTGGATACGAACAAGGGTCATATATGCTTTGTATTTTGTATTTATCAGTTAGTATCGTATACAGTTTCTCTCTGTCTATGTAAAATCCACAGTTGAAATTAGAGTTAATTAACACAGTTTCAATAGTATTCTCTTTATAATTAAGTGGAGGTAATCCATCTTCTATTTTCACATGAAGTCTTAGAGTATCCAGCGTAATACCCAATAACAGTTCAAATGAGTCGTTATCTTGTACTCCAGGTATTTCTAGTTTACCTGTGTTAAATACCTTTACATGATATTCATAAAACTTGCTGATTACTTTTAATCTTATTATAAGAACAAAACAATTATAAAATGCACTCTTTTTCTTGGAACGATAGCTTAGTATATCTTTTTTCGATATCCCAATACTAATTTTTCGTGTATCTTTAAACGTAATACGACCATCTGGGTTGTCAATATGAGATATAATATGCTGTTCATAATATTTGATATCATCTAGTTTTGTTTGGATTAAATCATAAACCTCACGACTTGTTGTATTAATTTTTATCTGTTTTTTTACCACACCATTTATGGCTTGTGTGTATTTTATAATAGGAATATTCCAAAATACGGAGTTTAAATCAATATGGTGATTTAGATATGCTATTTTGGTTTTGGTTGATATATAGATGTCTGAAGGTTTAGGAATAGTAATTGAATCATTAGATTGATTTTTACCATATTCGATATTATTGGTATAGTTTTCTTGGTAGTCATCTGTAACAGTGGTCAAGTCATCGTAATTATTATTTATAAAATTAGCCCATTCATCATCAATATCTGCATGCGCCATAGTACACATTAATTTTATGTGTCTCTTTAAACTGATTTATTTTATTTCATTTATTTTTATTAATGTATGAATATAAAAGTATGTTGTGTGGCGAAGAATCGTACGAAGTTTATAAATTAAATAATCAATTAAATAATCAATTAAACAATCAATTAAATAATCAATTAAATAATCAATTAAATAATCAAGTTCACAGTAAGTCAGACAATATAGAGATAAAAAAAAACACAAGTAAGGATAACCTTACCAGCTATAATGCAGATACTTATCAGGAATCGTTGATGTGCAATTTATTTGACCCGTCTAAATCTTCGCCACCAGACGAATTTATGATTAAATTATATGCTCGTTTGAACAAACACAAAAGTGGTAATCACATTTGTAGTTAAAACACTTTTATTATCATTTACAACAAATCCATTACGTAAATGATAATACACAATACACAATACACAATACACAATACACAATACACAAACGTAGTTACAAAAATTGTTGTAATTTTAATAGCGCGTACGATGTATACACATGGTCATTTGTTATATCCGAATGCAACAACAGCTCAACAAAATCTAAAAACTCAGGCGATACATTCTCTCCTGTTTGAATAATATGATTCAATAATTTCTTAATTATATTTTTGACATCAATATTGTATTTTTTACACATATCAAATATAAAACTTATGGCATTTGCAGGTGTTTGTGTCTTAACAGTTGTTACAATATTTTCTAGTACATTTACATCAATTATTTTCAGTTCCAAAGTGTCATTAATATTATGCGCTTGCAAATAATTAATCATACTACGAATATCAGAACCAAACATATTGTACAAAGATACTAATACATCTTCTTTGATTGATATGTTTTCACAAATCAATATGTTATTCAGAAATCCAATTATTTCATTTTTTGGGAGCTGGTCAAACCGAAGCTTTATAAATTCGTTCTGTAGACCTTCGTCAATCTTGCTTATATAGTTACATATTAAACAAAACCTTACGTTATGGTTATTTGAATTATTTTGCAATAAATATTTCAAAGCTTGTTGGGCATTTTTGGTCATATAATCTACCTCATCTAGAATCACAAACTTGAGTCCATAATTAAACAAATTCTTTGATTTTACAAACGCACTTATCTGATTTCGAATAATGTCAATACCTCGCTCATCAGACGCATTCAGATGTGTAACTAGTTCTTTGCATATTTTTCCGTAGTATTTTTTCTGATACGAGTTAATCAAATTGATAATAGTAGTGGTTTTACCTGTTCCAGGAGGTCCGTAAAACAGCAAATTCGGAAAATAATTATTCGATATGATATTATGTAGTATTTCTTTGTTTTTTTCCTCCAAAACTATATCAGTCAGTTTTGTAGGTCTATAATATTCAACCCATGGTATTTTACTCATAAATATATTATTAATATATTTGCATTTAAATTGAAATTGATTAAATATAATAGGCATTTTACATTTACATTTTACTTTACACGAGCAACTTAGATAATAATAAGATATATCTATGACTATGCTACTTAGCTCCCGAACACTTTTAATATATTATAAAACAATTTAAATTAATAATGGTAATTTAAACATAAGATGGATAACGAAAGTGTAAAAATACCTAAAAAAAGAGGTAGAAAACCTAAAAATAAAGATCTGGTAGACCCTGATACAGGAGCACTTTCAAATGCGCCAATAAATGAAAATATACTGAACGAAGACGGAACTCCCAAACCAAAAAAACGCGGACGTAAACCCAAAGGTGGTAAAATAGTGGCACCAGACAAAATAATAACAAATAATGTAGATGATGAACCTAGCAATATCATTTTGCATCTTAAATGTTGCTTGAACGATTTGGCTGAGAATACGCACATGGAAGACAGCATCGATTCTTTTAGCTTTCAAAATAATTCTAATCTTGATTTGTCTTATGTAAACAATAAACAAAATGAAAAAATGACTGCGTTGAATAATAGTGTATTTATTAACGTCACGAAGGAAGTTGACCCTGCTCAAGTAATAGATGATACAAGTGTAGACAGCGACGACCTAAATGAATACAAGAATAAAGAAAAAACTATGAAAGCAATTAATATTAAGCTCAAGGAGTTGCAGAAAAATCTACATAATAATAATATAGACGACAAAAAATCAGCTTGTTTTTGGTGCACATATGATTTTGATAATCCACCTATTTTTATACCTAAGTATCATATTAAAAGTACGTATCATGTTTACGGATGTTTTTGCAGTCCTGAGTGTGCTACTGCTTACTTAATGAAAGAAGACATAGATAAATCTTCTAAATTTGAAAGATATTACTTGCTGAATTACATTTATTCGAAAATATATGACTACAAAACTAGTATTAAACCTGCGCCTAACCCAGAATATACGCTGGATAAATTTTACGGTAACTTATCTATACATGAGTATAGGTCTTTATTGAAAAACGACAGATTATTCTTGGTAGTGGATAAACCATTAACCAGATTGTTACCCGAGTTGCATGAAGATACTGACGACTTTATAATAAGTAATAAAACGATACCTTGCAGTAGTTATAACTTGAAGAAGCATCATAAAAAAGAAGTCAAAGCTGATATATTGAATAAAACATTTGGACTAACATAAAAATGATTTTTGATTGTATCTTAATTGATTATGTTATTTATTTGCAGATAAAATATCATAATCACATCTCAATCACTTTAATTTTGTTTCATTATTTTCTTTTCGTTCGTTATAGTCACGCATAGCATTATCTAGCTTGAACCTCATTTGCTTGTATATTTCTTGATTCAGATTCACTTTATTAACTTGTGGTTTTGGTTCACTTATACCTAGATACTTTTTAATTACTTTTTCTACATCGTAGTTATACAATTCAAGTTGTTCTGTAGATTCCTCTTTGGTATAGTCAGTTTGTCTCATTACCATACCTACTAATTCGGGGATTTTATCATTTTCTACTATAGTTATAGTGTCTTCTTCCATATGTTCTAAATAAATTAATTTTTAAATCATATTAAACGAATAATGATATTATAAATTAGTATTAATGACATCCGAGTTCAATATAGATAATGCTTTGCCTAAAATAAATGAAATTATAACTGAAGAGGTTAGAAAGCAACATGAAGAAAAATATAAAAAATATGTATTGTTAGATAGATTAGCGAATGATATTACAAGTTTGCCTTCTTTTGCAGATTACTTGAATTATAACAACAATCGTAATATGGAAAACAAGGGTTGTGACGCTACAGAACAATTAGCTAGTTTAGCTAGTAATAGTAATTGTGAATCATCATTTATGTTGTACAAAATAGTGAACATGCAAATAGAAATCGATAACCTAAAAAAGTATATTAAAACTACAGAAAATGATAAATGTGATGATGATGATGTTAGTAGTATAAATGATAGTAATAGTACTACAACAGACGAAAATATCAAACTTGAAATTAATGAAAAACATAGTAGTACAGAAGAAGAAATCAAAACTATTCAGTATGATGGTAGATTGGCATGCAATAGTGAGTATACATTTACGAATGGCGTTGTATCATGTAATAGCGTAAAAGATAACCAAGAAGGTGGTGTTGAGGATGATGTAACTGCACCGACACAAGAGGAACAAGAGGAACCAGAAGAGGAACAAGAGGAACCAGAAGAGGAACAAGAGGAACCAGAAGAGGAAGAAGAGGAAGAAGAAGGTAAAGAGGAAGATGAAGAAGAAGCAGAAGAACATGAAGCCGAAGCTGAAGAGGAAGAGGAAGAGGAAGAGGAAGAGGAACCAGAAGAGGAAGAAGAGGAGGAACCAGAGGAACCAGAAGAGGAAGAA
>Ga0233412_10001265_pt1 | contig 13447 bp, 9 predicted proteins | sample Na_anoxic_4_MG_FD_180667 | JGI IMG/M metagenome (GOLD analysis project Ga0233412, IMG submission 180667) | Seawater microbial communities from Saanich Inlet, British Columbia, Canada - Na_anoxic_4_MG | ecosystem: Environmental > Aquatic > Marine > Inlet | place: Canada: British Columbia... | reverse complement strand
GACATAGACACACAAACTGCATCCGTAGACTTTAGTCAAATTAATACGACAAGTGCACAAACAATGAGAAGAAACTTAGCTAACACTGAAGCAATGCTTAGTTATGATGTAGAACCTTCATTTATCACAAATGGTAGATTGGTTCCAATACAAACATTAAATCACGAAGAAGCTTTAGCTTTGTTAGCAACACCAGCTTGGAGTGAACCAACACCTGTTGAGTAATGAGAGATGTAACTACAAAAGCTTTAATTGATACTGTAGAAAAACTAGGGCATACAGTATTTAAAGGAGATACTAAACCTTATAATCTCAATGTAGTTGGTATAAGAGCAATTAAACCTGCTACCAATAGATTCAATGACCTTATGTGTGTCTTTTGGAAATACGAAGGGCAATGGAATATATATAAGATGCAGTGCACTACATTACCAGGACTTCACTGGTTAGAAAACCCAATGAACCCTAAAGGCTGTGCAATATTAAAAGAAGGACAATATAAATCTACATATTCTGTAGATAAACATAATGGAAAATATTTAGCTTTATGTCAGAGATTAGCGCCTGTCACTGTGTATCGTGATGATGATAAAGATAGAGAATATGACATGATAGCAAGTACTGAACAAAGAGGAATGTTTGGAATAAACATACATAGAGCTTCAGCTTATAAAGAACTTGAAAGAGTAAATAAAAATTCTGCAGGTTGTCAAGTAATACAAGACCCTAATGAATATGAAATTCATATGGATATTGTAAAAAAAGCTGCTGAAGTATGGGGAAATAGTTTTACCTATACATTAATCAATCAAAAGAATTTATTATAAAAACAAACAAGATGAATAATAAAACAAAAAACATAATAACTAATATTATAGGAATAATATTGTTAGTAGTTAATGTAGTTATGTACTATAAAGATGATGAAACTTTAGCAAGTTTTGTTACAATTTTAGTAATAAGCTTAGCATTATTTTTATTTAAAGGAACAGAAACAAAAGAATGGTTAAAAAAGGCTTTATCCAAGTTTTCTTCTTAATTATATTATTAATCAGCTGTACTCCACAAAAAAGACTTAACAGGTTAATAGAAAAACATCCTACCCTAGTACAACTCGATACAATTATAATTAGAGATACAGTAATCGTAGAAAGTTACGCTCATGATACTACAACTATTTTTCAGTTTCATGATAGTACTACTGTGATTAATAATGAAAAAGTTATATTAAAATATTTTTATGACACACTTACCAGAGAAATACACCACGAATATACATGCCTCGGTGATACGATTATACAGGAGAAGATTGTACAAGTTGAGAAAGTCGTTTATAAAGAGCTCAGCTGGTGGGAAAAGTATCAAACATTAGTATACATATTATTAGGTTTATTTGTGGCTTTGATTATTTATAAAAATTTTACAAAATGAGCGGAAATCCAAATAAAAATTATAATAATAGATACAAAGAAAAAGCTCCAGGAAATCCAAAATTTCGTCTTAAGCCTGATGAAGCAGAAATTGTTTTAGAATATCGAAGAATTAGAGATGAAGCTGTAGCTGCAGGGATAAACCCTAACAGTATAAAACATGGTTGGATAAAATCAAAAAAAGCATCATTATTTTTTAAAAATCCTCATTACCAAAAAGAAGAATACGATAAATTTAAAGAAGAGCTTATTAAAGAATTAGCAGAATATAGTCCTGTTTTTTCTAAGATTAAAAGAAAGCAATCTTCTGATCCACATTTATTAATACTAGATCCTGCTGATGTGCACATAGGGAAGCTGTGTACAAGCTTAGTATCAGGAAAAGAGTATAACAGCCAGATAGCAGTACAAAGGACTTTAGAAGGCGTATCAGGAATACTAAATAAGACTGCAGGTTTTAACTTTGATAGGATAGTACTAATACTAGGAAACGATATTTTACATGTCGATGGTCCTAACAATACTACCACTCGAGGTACTCGTCAAGATGTGGACGGTATGTGGTACGATAACTTCTTATTAGCTAAAAAGTTATATGTAGATATTATAGATTATCTAGTTAATATAGCAGATGTTTATATAATGTATAATCCTAGTAACCACGATTACATGAGCTCCTTTTTCTTGGCCGATATCATTAAGGTATACTTTAAAAACCACAAGAATGTTAAAATAGATTCTTCTTTACAATACCGTAAGTATTTTACTTATGGAACAAATCTTATCGGCAGTTGTCACGGAGATGGAACTAAAATGGATACTTTGCCGTATCTAATGGCAGACGAGGCTAAAGATTGGTCTAGTTGTAAATATCGTTATATGTTTACTCATCATGTTCACCATAAAATAGCAAAAGATTATCCAGGGCTTTCTATTGAGTCTCTCCGTAGCCCTTCGGGAAGTGATGTTTGGCATCACAAGATGGGATACACTTCTAGTAACAATGCTGCCATCGAGGGATATGTGCATCATCCTAAATTTGGACAAGTCGCTAGAATAACGAATTTATTTTAAAAAAACTAATAAAGATTAATTATATTTGCATTATGCTACCACTTATAGATTTACAGAGCCAATTAGATGAAGCGTTAAACACTAACTCTTCAGATTCTGTATTCGATGATTTATACTATACAGACCTCATCAATGAGCAGAGAGCACTATGGTTAAGAAACGAATACAATAAGTCTAGAACCATAGACCCTAATATACAACAAGAAATAGGATGTTTAGAAATGGAACTAGTAGACCCGCACGTATGTTGTGATTTATCTATTCCTTTAAACTGTAAGATTCTTAGAAGCAAGAAACAAATACCTAATACTATAGAGTTCTATTTTAGAAAAGGCATTACTTCAGTAGGCCCTATAGACATTACTAAGAAGAGGTTCACTATGATAGATTACAATAGAGTTCCTTATGCAGGTAATGGTAGAACTACTAGAAATGCTGTATATGCTTTTCTTTATGATAATTACGTATATGTAATTAGTAAAGATCCTTCAATGAAGATTGTTAAATATATTAATGTAAGAGGCCTTTTCGAAGACCCTTCAAAACTAGGAGAATTTACAGATTGTTCAGGAAAAGCATGCTGGAGCCCATATACTATATATCCTCTTAATCAGTGGATGTGGGCATATATTAAACCTCAGATTGTACAACAATTAATACAGAAACAACAGATTCCTCAAGATAATGAGAATGATGCTAAAGACAATAAAACAGATTTAGGTGGACAAACAAGAAAACAATAACTATTTAAAAAGAGGTAGTGGCAAAACTAACGGAAAGGTTATTAAAAGGCACTTCTATTCTTTTTATAATAAACATGCTAAGCTTAACAAGCTTTCTAGAAAAGCATATGATGCTTTTTTAAAAGATTTACTTGTTACTTTTAGTGAAGCTATTGTGAAAGAAAACCTGCAACTAAAACTAGGATGTCTAGGATATCTTAGAGTACAAGCTAAAAAACTTAACTTCTTTAATAAAGAAGGAAAATTGCAAAAGTCATTAAAAGTAAACTGGGACGCTACCTGGAAAAAGTGGGAAGCTCAGTATAAAGACTTAACAAGAGATGAAATAGTTGCATTACAAAATAAAAAAGTTGTTTATTTTATGAATGAACATACTAATCAAGAATTTTATAAACACCATTGGGACACTACTACGTCTACAGTAAAGTACCACAGGTTCTATACTTTTACTCCGTCAAGACAATATTCTAGACTGATTAAAGAAGTAGTTACTGACCCAGAAAGAAAAACATATTATTATGGATGAATTTACAGAAGAAACAGATGACAAAGGAGCAGTAACCTGGACTAAGAAAGTAGAGTTAGAAGATGGAGGCTATACGATGACTAAAGTAGAAAAAGTATCTAACGGTTATATTAAGTGTGTAGATAAGTCTATGAAAGACGGAGATAGTTGGAAATATGAAAATACTAAATCTATCCATGAAGATAATCCTATGGAAGAAAAGTCTATCGTAGAAAAACTAGCATCTTATTTAAAAGGATAACAAATGTACTCAGGAAATACAGTATCATATCTTACTATAGTAGACAAAGTCTTTAGAGACTTTGGCTTCAAGTATGATATTAATGACGAAGAAGTTCTAGAATGGTTAGCAGAGTTTATGGCTCATACTAACTCTGGAATTACTATGGAAGATAAAATATCATATTTAGAAGTTTGTGATGGTAGAGCAAACTTGCCTATTGATCTTCACAAAATTAAACAAACTGTTGAGGTTTCAGGCGCAGCTACTATAGAGGATGCTGAATGCGGAAAAGGACGCATGTTACCGATGAGGTGGTCTACTGATAATTTCCATATGAGATATCATAAAGATTCTAGAGATTATACTACACAATCTGCTAACACATATACTGTTGGCCAAGGATTTATATTTCCTTCTTTTAGTAAAGGAATGTTAGCAATATCCTATGAAGCGATACCAACAGATGATTGTGGATATCCTACTATTCCTGCAGAACAACAATGGTTAGAGGCAGCTGCCCATTACATAGCATACAAGATAGCAAAGAAGCTTTGGCTTCGTGACGAAATACGAGGAGACAAGTATCAAATTATAGAGAGAGACAAAGAGTGGTATTTTGCCCAAGCAGTTAATTTCTCTAAACAATGGAACGGTGTAGATGATGCCGAGTCTTTTAAAAATCAACATGTTAGAACTATTCCTAGTATACAGGACCACGCTTCATTTTTTGCTAATATGCAGCTACCTGAACAACGTTATTTTAGGCCTAAAGCAGGAGGAAATATTAATAATACTCCTAATAGTACAGGAGTGCAGAGTTTAAGTAATAGAGCTTCAAATAATCCTAATGTACTTCCTGTATTAGTTACAGGGGTAGCTACACTTATAACAACAACAAGTGCTTCAGTAACTAGTCAGCTTACCTCTTACGGTTCTGTTCCTATTACTAATCATGGAAATTGTTGGTCTACACTTCCTAATCCCACTACGTCTGATTCTGTATCAGCTTTAGGAGCTATTAGTGCTCCAGCTTCATACACTACTAACTTAGCAGGATTAACAACAGGAACAACTTATTATGTTAGAACATTTGCTACTACAGCAACAGGAACTAGTTACGGTAACCAAACAACATTTACAACTCTTTAATGCCTACACAACAACATATTAATACATATGGCGGATTAAATCAAGACACTGCTTTTGATAGTATACAGCCTAATATGTATATAGATGCCTTAGATGTAAGAATAAGCACTTCTGATGGAGAATCTAATGGAGCTATTACTAACATTGAAGGAAACTCTGAATCTTTTTCTATAGACCAAACAGGTGCTACAGGGACAAAAGAAATAATAGGCCATTGTGTTTTAAGAAATTATATTATACTTTTTTGCGCAGATGATACCGGTACAAATGGTTGGATATATTATATATCATATGATGAAAAAAGTAGAGAAATAAATACTCCAATAGTAGTTCCTAATGCTGCAGGAGATCCAATATTAGTTTATTTCAATGCGGGGCTTAACTTTAAAAAAGCAAATCCTATAGAAGCAGTAGGACGTTTTGAAAATACTACTGCTCAAAGAATTTATTGGACAGATTACTTTGAACCATTACGCTCTTTAAACATAGCTGCTGTTCTTAATGGTGGAGCGGCATTAACTATTGATTTAGGATTAATAGATATTTTTCCTTTAGTAGATTATATTCAACCTATTATAACTAATATAGGAGGAGGAGGTAATTTACTTGTAGGAGAATATCAATTTGCATATAGATTAACAACTTTTGACGGAAAACAAACTTTAATATCTCCACCAGGAGTATTAACTCATATAACTAATAATAACGAAAATACTCCTAGAACTGCTGAGTATATGGGAGATCCTAAAGATACTACTACTAATAAATCTATAGAAGTAACTATTGATACTTCTAATTATAAAACAAAATATGAAAAAATAGAATTAATAAGTTTATTTTATAATATCTATGAAGGAACTCCTGAAATAAGTTCTGTAGAAGAACTTATAATAGGAGCTACAGATGATACAATAGTTTTTAATTATACAGGATTTGAAGCAACCATTACTATTATTACTACTATAGAATTTGCTATTAAAGTATACCCTTTTAAAACAGTAAAGACTTTAGTACCTAAAGATAATTCTTTAGTAGTAGCTAATATAAAAGAAACTAGATTTAGTATTCAAGAATTATTAATTGGTGTAGAAACATTTGATGCTAATGTTGTAAGATATAATAGCGCAGGAACTCCTCCTATTGCAGGTGTTACTAGAAAATTTAATACTGAATATAATAGTGATGCTCATTGGGATGTATCTTGGCATACTACTAAACAATTTAAATATAAAAGTAACGGAACTACTTTAGGAGGAGAGTCTCCAAATATTCAATTTAATTTTAAATTAAAAAAATTCGAATTAAATGGTAATAATCCAAGTAAAGCTTTTGCTAATTTAAATAATAGTGGTCCACAGTCTGATACAAATTTAGCAGACGGATACTCTCATCCTAATAAAACATTTACTTCTTTTGCTTCACCATATTTAAGTGGTTTAACTAAAGGATATAAAAGAGGAGATACTTATCGTTTTGGTATAGTATTTTACAATCTAAAAGGAGAAGCTTCTTTTGTAGAATATATAGGAGATATTAAATTTCCTGATATTTCTGAAATAGATGGAGCAGCCAATGCTTCAGGAACTAATTACTGGCCTATTGCTACTCCTAATGGTACAGGATTTCGTTCAGCATGTTTTGGATATGATTTAGGAATAGAAGTAACTGTAGATTTTACTAGTTGTCCAAGCCTTTTAACACAATTAAGTAGATATCAAATTGTCAGAGTAAAAAGAGAGAATAAAGATAAAAAAAGAATTTGTTCAGGACTTGTTAAGAATTTTCACCAGCCTAGATTAGGAAGTGCAGGAGGAAATTATAATTTTCAAGATACAACTGGAGGAGAGAATATAGTACATTTAGGAGCATGGGATGTTGGAAAAATAGGACAAGGAAGTGGTATACCTGCTAACAATGGCAGTTTTACATATTTATCAGATCAAAAGAATTTTGATTTTGAAGGTCCTGGTGTAAATCAATTTAATAATTCTACTAACCCTTTAAAAGATTCTCATAATCCTATTAGAGAACATAATTTAGCTTTTTACAGTCCTGAAGTATCTTATAATTTTGAAAGTCCTTTTAGTTCAGGTATAAATGGAGATAACGCTGCATTACTTATTACAGGTTCTTGGAAATCTGATGGAGTAATAAATGGTTCGGGATTAAATTATGATACTACTAATAGTTTAACTGCAGGGTATGTAGGCAGTCCTATGGGAAACAATAGTACATTACTCGATAACCGAGCTAATGTTAATAATACTGTTCCTATAGATTTAAGTAATTATGGTAGATATGCACCTGCAGGTGTTCCTGAAGTATTAGGAGCTAGAGGAATAGAATATATTAAAAAAATAACAAATTCTACTAAAGCAAGTTTTGTTGTAAATGATGACTATTTAATAGACGGTCCTAATGGAGATGGTAATGAGTCTGTATTTACTTTATCTGCAAGCACTGTTTTAGATAATAGCAGTATATTATATTATCGAAATGTTTTAGCAGATTATGGAGTAAATCAGGGAGGAACTCCTAATAATTCTTTAAATAAACCAAATGATTCTACAGTAGATGATGCTGCAGTTATTATAGCTCAAGGAGGTACTAGTCTTTTTGCAGAACTTGATGTTTTTAAAAATGACCCTATTACTACTACTGCTATTCCTAATGTAGAACAATCTACTCCTGTAGGATTTTCTGTATGGAGACAAGGTTCTGGAGGAGCTCCAGGTGAAATAAATGCTTTTTCAACTTTAGGAGCAGGAACAGGAGCTGAGCCTAATTATCCCCATTATTGGTCTAGAAAAAACTTAGGGCTTAGTGAACAAACTTGGGATTACGTACGCCCCCTTAGTGGAGATTCTAGAACTGATATGCCTATAGTAGATTATTATGTACCTAGAGCAGAAATATATGGAGGTTTAAGTGACGGTGCTTTAGAAACAAATGCTTTTGTTCCTTGTTCTCCTGTAATTGATATGGTTCCTAGTAAAACTTTTGAAGTTTTTGGAGGAGACATGTTTATATCTATGTGGACTTTTCAATGGTGCAATAATATTAGGGATGATATTTATTTTCCAAATACAGGATCTGATAAATATGCTAACAATGGGACTTTTACTCAAATAATTCCTATAGAAACAAATATAAATATAGATTTAGCATATGGTTCTGATTTAAAAAGAGGTGTAAAATATTTTTGGGGGGCAGATCCTCTTAATAATATAAAAACTCAATATAGAAGAGAAGAAGAAAATTTAAGTGGACAAACAAATGGTAAAGTATTAAATATGTACAAAAATGCATATAATACAGTATATTCAATAAACCAAACAGAATCAGGTTTAGGATTTTTTATAAAGCCAAGTACTATTACTGAATCAGGACTTATTAATGATATTAGAGGATATCTTTCTGATGTAAAAATAAATGGAGAATTTCTTGACTCTTGGACAATCTTTCGTTCTAATAATTATTACGATGTTGAATCAGACCACGGATCTATTAATAAAATAGTAAACTGGAGAGATGAAGTATATTTCTTTCAAGATAATGGTGTAGGAGCTTATAGCATTAATCCTAGAGCTGTTACTACAACTGCTGATGGTATACCTACAGAATTAGGTTCAGGACAAGGATTTGCACATCATCAATATATTACTACAGAAAATGGTTCTATACACCAGTGGGGAGTAAAAACTACTGATACAGGTATTTATTATTACGATGCTACTCATAGTAAAATATTCAGAATAGGAGAAGGCAATAGTCCTCTATCAGAAATAAAAGGAATGCATTCGTTTTTAAATATAATGAATGGTGATATACTTCTTAGAAAAGAAAATGGAGGAGATAATCCTATCTTAGGCAAAGGAATTACAATGGCCAGAGACATGATAAACGATGAAGTGCTTTTTAGCTTTCACGGTAGATTTACTCTAAGATTAGTTGATAATAGAGTATTTACTTATTATCCTGGAGAATATGTTTATTATGTTGTAGGTCCTGATACTTTTTATTTTATAGTTAACACTCAATTTACTACACAAGCTAGTTTTCCTGCTAACCAAATAAAAGTAACTAACAATTGTACACAAATAACAAACGTAGAATTTATTACGCAATTAACCACAAGAAATAATACTACTTTAGTATTTGATGAATTAGCACAATCATTTTCTTCACTATACTCTGCTGTCCCTCCAACATACTTAGAGAATGGTAATATATTATTATCTCCTAATCCTAGTTCTAAAGCAAATGTCTTTATACATAATAAAGGAAACTTTGGAGAATTTTATGGAACAGTTTCAGAATCATATGTTAAGTTAGTTATTAATCCAAATGCAGATATAAATAAAATATTAAGATTCTTAGAATTTAATTCTACAGTTAGAGATAAAACTAAAACAATTGATAGAACTAAAACTATCACTGCTTTTAGAGTACAGACTCAATATCAAGATACTAACAAAGTTGCTTACTCAGCGGCTAATGTAAAACGTAGATTTGATAAGTGGAGATTAAAGATTCCTAGAGATCAATTATCTACTTCTAAGAGAGGACGTTTGAGAAGTACTTTTTTTACCTTAACTTTATACTATGATAATACGTATAACAAAGAATTAATTCTTAACAGAATAATGTCTCACTACGATATACAAGTTTACTAATGGCAAAGAAAATTAAAAAATATCCATCAGCTCCTTATTATCCTTACAAAGGAAGTACTCTTCATGTAAATAAAAGCTACGATAAGAATCATGTACAGCCTAGTGTATTTAATCACGGAGGCCCAGGCCCTCACATAGACCCTACTGCTTTAGAACAAGCAAATGCTAATATAAATACTGCTAATACTAGTGCTAGTAATTATTTTAGCAATCCTGATAATTTTGCTCCAACTCAAAAAATACTTAATGAATATGCTAATGTTGGTAATTATAAACCTATAACTTATTCTGGAGGATTTACCAATACGGGTAACACAGTATTTGGAGGATATAATTCTCCTGTTAATCAAACTAATACTTTAACAGGAGGTGAGTTTTATAATAATAATGAGGAAATAACTGATTTGCCTATAATATCTTATAATGATTTTACTGATAAAAAAGGGCAACATTTTTATGTACCTAACTATGGAATAAAAACTCCAGCAGCTCCTATAGATAGAAACTTAGCTACAGAAACTGCTCAAAGACCAGTAATGCAAAATGTTCCTTTACAAACAAATAAAATGAAAAGTAAAGTAGAAGGAGCTAATAATAAATACATGAAAAATGTTGGTACTAAACATTTTCAAACTCAAGCATTAGATGAACAAGGTAATCCTATGATGGAAGATTATTCTGTATTTAAACAAGGAGATAAAACAATTAATGAGCGTACTTATAACACTGCTTTAAGAAAACAACAAGGAGAGCAGGCTGCTTACGAAACAGAGTTATTAAAAGCTGAAGAACAAATTAATAAATTTAAAACATACGGAGGTCCTATGAAAAAAAATTATAAAAATGGAGGAGATAAGAAAAAATATATTCCTACAGAAAAACAACAAATTTTAATAGATAAAGGGCTTTTAAGTTATAAAGATGCTTTAGGAGGAGAAGGGCCAAAAACTAATACAGCTTGGAAAAATTATACTAGTAAGCAAGGTGGAACAAATATTAGACAAGTTCAAGATTCTCTTATTAAACAAGGGCTTTTAACTGAAGAGGCTTTAAAAAGTGATAAAGGATTATGGGGAGATGCTTCTGAAGACGCTTATCAAAACTTTTTAAATAATACAGATATTTCTGGAAACGATTTTTTAACAAGTGCTCTGCCTTTAAATGTAGCTGGTATAGCTGATGACCTTGGAGGAAATCTTATAGGGACAAAAAAAACAGATGTTTTTACAGCAAATAATCTTAAGCAATCTGAAAAAGATTTTATGCTCAATGCAGCTAGAGAAAATTTAACAAAAGGTAAGCCTTATATGGAATATGCTGACTACAAAACACATTTAAATCCAGACGGAACTGTTAAAGAATCTGCTTATAAAGAAAAGCCTGATAAAGATGGTAATACTAGATACCAATATTTTGATGTAGGGACTGATAGAAGAACTACTGCAGAAAAGGCTGTAGCAGAGTTTGATCCTGGTTATAATTTGAAAACTTATTTGGGACAAGCTCCTTTTTCAGTTATTCCTGCATTTAGAGACAGAATGTATAATGATACTATAGTAACAGATCAATATAATTTTAATAATGCTGGTGAATTAACTGAAAAAGATAAAAAAAAGTTAATAAATTTTACAGATCCGTATGGAATGGCAAGAACAGCCGGAAAAGGGTATGGAAGCGCAGAAGGAAAAGGGGGGCGTAATATTATGGCAGTATTAAATAATGATAACAATAAAAAAGAGATTAATTCGAACACTGTTAGTAATGCTATTAGTGATGCGGCAACACAAGTTATTGGAGGAACCGGACTAGGTCTTGTTAAAAAAGGTTATGATTACTTTAATAAAGCTAATGGAGGAAATTTATATCCTTATGGAGGACCTACTAAAGATATTAAAAAACTTATGATTGCTGAAGGAATAAATCCTGAGCACTATGATAAGTATAAAGATACTATTGATAATATATATACAGAAATTAAAAAACCAGGAGAATATAGTCCTGGCTTTATGGATAATCTTAAAATAAAAGCTGCTTCAAAATATTATCCTAATGTAAATGAAATTATAAATAAATTTGATGCTGGTACATTTAACATGGGAGGATATATGAAATATCATAATGGTGGACAAGGTCCTGGACATCCACATACAAATCAACCACGTGTAAATCAATTTGGTAATACCGCTGAACAACAAGCTGCATTAAATGAACAAAATCTATTAAAACAAAAAGTGTTTGCTACAGAGTATAATACTTTGGGACAGGCAAGAGCGGATAAATCACAATGGGATAATACTGAGAATGAGTTTGGCTTTGGAGACTTGACATATCCTAAGCAATCACAATTAGATTCATTAAAAAATGCATATAATAACTTAGTTATACCACCACAAAATGAAGGTATTAAAATAATGGTAGGAGATAAGCCAGGATATCTTCAGGACAATGGATATATGCAGTATGCTAACGGAGGACAATTTGATACAGGCGGACAAATGGGAGAGTTCTCAGGTGTACCTGTTACTGAATTTAATAATGGGGGCTCTCACGAAGCTAATCCTAATGGAGGAATCCCACAAGGTCCTAGTGCGTTAGTAGAAGAAGGAGAATTAAAATTAGACCTTCCTAACGGAGAACAGTATATAGTGTCTCCTAAAATAATGTATAAGAAAAATGATAAAGAAGTAGCTGCTATTGCTGAACAATTAGGAATCGGTGAAAAAGAATTTAAAAGATTTGCAGGAAAAGATATGGTAAGTGTATTTAAATCACTTACTAGAAAGAATAGTTTTAATGGAGAAAAAAGAGAAGGAGATACTATTCAAGAAAATTCTATAGAGGCTGATATAATGCCTTTCGTAGAACTTCATACTTTTCTTACTGAAAGAAAAAATGCTCAAGAAGAAGCTAAGAAAGAACAAGCTTTTGCTCAAGACATGGATATGATGATGCAAGAGCATCCTGAATACATGCAAGCAATGATGGCTCAACAACAACAGCAACAAGCCCCTCAACAGCAACAAGGTCCTTCACCAGAAGAACAAGCTATGATGGAGCAACAAATGATGCAACAACAAGGGGGAGCTCCACAAGGAATGCCTCCGATGATGGGAACTTATGGTGGAAAAATGAATCCTGATGGAAGTGTAGTACATTTTAATAATGGTGGATATAGTTATTCTGATTATCTAGCCCCACAACAAGCAATGCCTGTACAGGGTGTAGCTGCTAGTGGCTATGCACAAGGAGGACAAATGCAACAAGCACCTCAACAAGGAGGACAAGAACAAGAAATTATGGGACAAGTTGCTCAAGCATTACAACAAGGGATAACACAAGGAATAGAACAAGGAATGTCCCAAGAAGAGGCTACTCAACAGGCTGCTCAAGGAATAATGGGAAAACTCGTAGAATCAGGAATGCCTGAAGAACAAGCAGGAGGACTTATACAAGGAGTAATGCAACAATTAGAAGGTGGCCAACAAGGACAGCCAATGGCTACAGGAGGAATGATGCCTCAACAATATAAAAATGGCGCAGGTATGAAAGTAGCTGGAAATATTCTTAGTACTGCATCTCCTTTTTTATCTGCTATACCAGCAGTAGGTCCTATAGCTGCAGGAGTA
>Ga0233412_10001263_pt1 | contig 13450 bp, 14 predicted proteins | sample Na_anoxic_4_MG_FD_180667 | JGI IMG/M metagenome (GOLD analysis project Ga0233412, IMG submission 180667) | Seawater microbial communities from Saanich Inlet, British Columbia, Canada - Na_anoxic_4_MG | ecosystem: Environmental > Aquatic > Marine > Inlet | place: Canada: British Columbia... | reverse complement strand
ATTATTATATCAATAAATACATCATAATCCTTACTTATTCAAATACTCCACCGCACTCAATATAACCTGCTCCTGGTCCGATAATTTCTGAAAAATAATACAGTCGTCTAGTCTTATCTGTATTATTTTTTGATAGACTGTTTTACATAACAAATGACATCCTTCGTCCATCATCTTAAACTCCATGAAAAAAGCACCTTGAGTCAACCTGATATTCTCCGGATCGGTTATATTGAACCAACGGATATAATTGCCGTGTTTTATTTGGTTGATTTCGTCTACGTATCGGTATTGTTTTAGTTTCTTAAGGTAGGCTTTTACTTCGGGTCCTTTTACATGCATATTTTGAAGAATATCGTTCTTTTCTTTGGCTATTTGGGAACGGGTTATATTAATGATATCTTCATGGCGTTCGTCCTCTATAGAGGCGAATAGTTTATCGATGTCCATATATATTAAGTATTTATTATCTTAAGTATTTAATATTGTATAAAGCCGTAATCTCTCAGAATCTCATCGGGCCAGAGGGTGATGTCGGTGACAAATTTTGGCATATTTTCTTGGAATGCAATTTCGGGTAGTTGGATGTTTCTACTTTTTAATTTTTGTTGATACTTGGGGTCGTGCTGATTAATGGTACCCGGAATGAGTTTCATTTTAAATCCATCTACATTATATTCCGGTTTTATTTTTGGAATATAATGACAATATGCTCTTGTGTGGCAGAATATATAACATCGTTTGCCCGAAGGCCATTGAAATCCGGGCATTTCGTAGCAAAGTCCGAGAAGGTTGCTTTCGTGTTTCGTCAGACCCAAATATTCGCGCGGCTGGAAGGATAGGATTTTATCAATTTTATCGGTTTCATATTTATTGATAGGACTGATATATGCGGATAGGGATGGGGAATCCGCTATTTCATGAGGGGTACTTTCCTGCCACATAATGAGCATTGGATGCTCGTTGCAGTCAACGGTTATCATTCGTCTGCGATCTGGATAGTTTTTGTGCATCCAATCGGGTGGCAGCGGACAACCTACGCCCCAAGTCGTTTTCTTTTTGATACAGAATTGGTATAAAGGCCAGATATCAGCATCTCTCATATCCCAGAATACAAATCGGCGCTGACCGGCTAAGCCTACAATCGTTGCGACTTCTCCGGGGACTAATGTTGCCGTTTTATTTTCTTCGTCTGCTTCAAATAAGTCTAGTCCTTCGATATGAAGTGAATGACAGTTGAACTTGAATTTTCGGGTATGACGAAGACGATTTGGGGCATAAATTGCTCTTTCTGTGTCATACAGGGAATTTATACTATTGCGTAGTAGCGGACTGCCTTGGATTAAGGTATGAATTGGTGTTCCGTATTGATGAATAAATCCGCTCGCAGCATCCGGCGCTTTGCGTTGCTTGAGCATTTCAGGTCGTAGTTTTTCTTCTAGGGTGGGTTCTAATACTTGATGTTCGTCGGTAAATAGTGCATTTGCGGTACGATAGAATTGTGTATTGTGCAAGGCGATAATTTTATCCACTACTTTGACATCCGTTAACGCTATGACAGCGACTCCATATTGCTCGAGTATTGGTTTGATTTCCTCCGGGTTGTTAGCGAGAACCATGGAAGTTTCTAGGGCGGTTGGATTGGGGAATTTCGGCATAATGTATAAATATAAGTATTCTATATTAAATTTCAATTTTTAAGGTAGAAAGGACTACTTTGATTACCACAAGTATGTATGGCATCACCTCTATCATCTAGACTACATACTAATGAAATAATAGTTTTCCATGGGGTCGATTTCAGGAAAGTATATTAAAGTTCAGCCCATACTATCATGCGAATTCATTATGTAAAAATATATAATTTATGAATTTAACTCGCTATTTATGTGAGGATATAACCTTTTAAATAATCACAACTAATATAGATAGTTGTGATTGTTACAAATATGAAGAAATATTTTTATAAGTAATATTTAGTTTAAAGAACATGTGGTACATTCATGCTTATGCATTACTGCTAAAACCTCATTATCGCATTGAATAGGTATGAATTTTGCTGGCCAATTACCTGGTCCATTGTTCCACTCAGTACTGAGTTTTATCCAATTAGGATAACGATGATCAGGTGTATCCATCAACCAAAGATCAAAATGATTATATGCTCTAATCTTTTTTCCACAACACCCGCCGAGTTTATTTTGCTCTCCGGGATTCTGTGGGCATGTCCCCTGGTTGTCCCTATGTGGACAGGCATCTCCAACTATAACTTTTAAGGGAGTTGCTGGAGGACCGTCGTGTTGCTGCCCCCAACTAGGGACGTGGTCACTCGCGGTTAATTTAAAACATGACAAGCATGGAGCGGATGCAGTATTACCCTCGGCTTTCTGGGCATTTTTTCCTGTACCACAATTATACCCCATTACATATGGGCCGGCCATAGATTCGGCTGGAGCAGTTAGAACCCAACCATGTGTGGCTAAGTCTTCTCCAAGTTGACGAGGCTTTGAGCAGTTACATGAGAGTTGGCTGCCAGTACTTTCTACTGGTGTAAATTTAGTAGTAGTAGCAAAACTATCACCGCGCCAAGGCAGTGGAACTGGGACTCCACTACCATCTGTACCAAATCCTGTTCCTGTATGATAAATATTTAACTTTGTACCGGAGCTTACGCTTGTATATAATAAATAGGTAGCTTCAAATTTATGTGGTTTATTAGTTAATAAATTGTAATGATGATACGTAGTGTGACACTTAGAACTGATATTTCCCGATATTATTGCTAATAAATTAAAGTTGATTAAGTTATTAGAATCAACTATTATTGTTAGATCTTTGCTACCAAAATCCGCATACGTTTTTACATTACGTAATTGTTGACTAGTTAAATTTGTTAGTTTCATTGTATATATATACAATATATATAATATTCCATAGGATATGGCTCATATTAATGAAATAATAGTTTTCATTGGGATCGTTTTCCGGGAAGTACTTTGATTACCACAAGTATGTATGGCTTAGTATTTTGGGGTTATATAGGCCTTTGCTTTTGCGGACTTCTTTTTTTATGGCTGCGCCTCTATTTTTTATGCCTGAATGCCTAGAGTAGTAATTTCGCATCCGTTTGCGTGTATTATGATTTTTAGAGGCGTATAATTTTAATTTGGTTCGGTCTTTATACTGTTCATATCGGTTATCTCCAAAGTGTATTTTTCTTGTTTTATGGGTTTTTTTGTTTTTTACATACGCCGTGTATTTTTTAAAACGTGGGCCTTTTTCCATTTTTGCGATGGTTTCTTTCATATATATATATTATATATATTATATATATACCTAATCAGGTGGTCCCAGAAGCAATACATTAACGTTTTGCGGCATTAAATCATCCGGATTAATGAAATAATAGTTTTCCATGAGATCGTTTTCCGGAAAGTATAGTGACTTTATTATTGATTACTTTTATTTGTTTGTCTAATGTCGGAAATAGTTTTTGATCATAAAGCCTAGCAAATTTAATAAATGGTGATGAAAAGCCTTCAGGGGTTTCAAAGTGGTCTACTAATACTTCTTCTATAGTTGGAGCAATATCAAACATTTGGTATTTAATCTTAAACAGCGTACTTATACCATCCGTATCGGAATTTTGGGATAGTTTTGGTTCTATATTTGGAGAGATGATTCGCTTATTTCCGTGTGGTAATGCTAGTATTTTATGAGATTCCCGCCAACTGATAAATTCTTTCCTATTAATAGGAATTTGGTGTTTATCGCATCGCATTTTAACGCTATTATCTTCTAGACCCCATGTCCATATATTAGGAAATCCATTTATTCTCTCAAAGTCTTGCCCTTTAATCGCAAAAATGCCTCCCAAGGTTTGGGTATATCCATAAAAATGGTTTACCGAATTAGCATGTGTGTTATACGAAAATTGATACTTTCTTCTCGGCATCGTATCCACATCATTAAATACTAAAGTGATATCTTTATAGTGGTGCGGATATCTCTCCTTTACTGCGAGAAACCCTATGTTCTTTATTGCACCACGATTAAATAATCGTTTATCATGTTGATGGATAATGAATATTTTATACTGGAGATGCTTTAATATGGTGGGCATCCGTTTAATAAACTCTTTTCTATCTTCCTCTCTATCTCTATAAGGGACAATGATGATTATTTTGGGTATTTTTTCTGTCATATAAGTATATGACAAAAAAACTCTCATTGAATAAAACTGCTAAAGTATGGAAACCAACCGTTTTAACCATCCATAACTATAAAATTGTCCTTATTAAAGATACTTCTAAACTTCTCTCGGTCCACTCTTATATTTTTTCAGGATTTATTAGAGAGACGGCGTCCGATTTGGGTATAAATCATCTATTAGAGCATGTATTAGCGAATGCTTATGCTGAGTGTAAATCATATAATTGTTACTCTTATAGAGAACAATATGGTTTTACGTCTAATGCCTCTACCTCTAATAATATTTTACATTATTATGTAAATGGTATGTATTCTGACTGGGAGGTAATGATTAATTATATCGTCAGTATCAGCACGAAACCGGAGTTTAATGAAGCATTAATTACGAGAGAAAAGGCAGCAGTAAAAAATGAATTACACACCTATAAAGACGATTCCAAATATCCTATACTATTAGCAAGTGATCGTTTATTATATAAAATATATGGACTACAGAATATGTCTGATGCTAAACAACAATTATCTAATCTAAAGCATTTTAATAAAGCAAAGTTATTACGTTATTATAAGAAAACGTATAATCATAAAAATACGATATTTGTGATTAGTGGCAATTTTAGTAAGCAGAAAGTAGTGACATTGCTAAAGGGTTTACTTCCTAATAAAGTGGTATTTCCTATAAATAATACGTTAAATACGGAGTGTTTTACGCATAAGCCACATACCGCGTTTTTATATAACCCTAAATTGACGAGTACACAAATAGCCATTAGTTATCCTGTAGATATTAACTATAATGACTCGGCTATTTTTGGACTTGATTTTACCATTAAAGTGCTTCGCCAACAGTTATTTCAACGTTTACGTACTGAAAAGAAGTTGGTGTATGGTATAGAATTAACACTAATAAAAGACGTTTGTGGTGCATATATTCATTTATTTATAAACACCATAAATGATAATGTCCAAAAAGTACTTGATGAATACCAGAAAGTAATTTCTACTTATGTGATACCGTCTGTAAAAAGGATAAATGCGGTAAAAAAATGGTATCAAAATAAGTATAATAGTACTTTATTTACTGCTACTAGTCTAGGACCGTTTTTTGGAATACAATATATTTACAACTATCTATTAAATACGGATGTTTGGATGCCTCATGATATATTAGCATTACTTCTCTCTACAACCAGTAAGCAGGTACAACAAAATGTCCGACAGTATTTTGATCAACAACGAATGATTTGTATTATTTCGAATAATAAAAAGCGCTTTAGGTTAGATGGATAAAATATCTCATTGTTTATTTATGAAGGAATTTAGTGAATTTGGCACCAAAACGCGTAAAAATGCCACGCGACTGCGTTCCTATGAACAACCTGTTTTTGGACCATATATATGGACGGCGTTTCATTTAATGGCGCATAATTATCCTCTACATCCTAATAAGACTACCCGGTTAAGAGCAAAACAATTTATCAATGCTATTCCATGGATGTTACCATGTAGTAATTGTGGGTATCATTTAAAACATTTTATAGAAAAAGAGTATTTACCTAAATCAACGAATAAATTTGCACATATTACAAAAACTAGAGAGACAATGATGGATTTTTTTGTAGCCGCCCATAATAATGTTACAGAACATACCGATCCGCAGAAAAAACCATGGACAACCAAAAAAGCCAACCAATATTATAAGTGGGGCTACCGACAGGTACCCAAGTCCATTAAACCATGGGAAACCGCAGCATTAAGAAGAAATAAAAGCAAGCGATGCAAACAGCGGGTAACCTCTGGTAAACGATATTGTAAATTATGGGTGGTATGATTTCTCTCTTTTTCGAATCCGCTACCATTTTGTCTTTTTATTTATTTTATTTGTACTTTTCAAATTATTTTTTATTTTTGAATATTTTTTATTTTGAGAGACTTGGCTTTACTTTTTTTTTGAAAAAGTGCATTTAGACTGTTATGCTCTAAATCCATAATAATCCTAATAATTTATCAAGCAAAATTATGGTAAGGACTTTTGGAGGCAATTCTGGGAGGTTTTGGGGGAGGTTTTGGAAAAAGGCCAATGCTACAAAAAAGTAGCAAAAGTGTATTTCGTGTTTTTTAGTTTTTAAAAAGACGTGTAAATAGTAAGGTATATTATAGGTACCCAAAAAGTCGTTTAGACCATGCTACAAAAAAAGTAGCAAAAGTGCATTTAGGGTTTTCGCGCATATAAAACGTGATGAAAATAGTAAGGTGCATGCTTGGTGCTAAAAAACCCATTTAGAGCATGCTACAAAAAAGTAGCCGTTTTATGTATCACAAAAAAAGGAGGGTATTGACGAGGTATATTACTATAACCAGTAAGTTTTTGATAGAGATATTTCTGGTTAATTTAATTAATTGGATAAATTAAAGTATTTTACTATATATATATGAAATACTCTAAAAATACCAAAACATATAGACACTTACTGAAAATACTCAAAACCATTAATAACCCCACACATCATCCACATATTAAATTAGCCACTTATATTTACCATATTAGTAAACAACTGGATGCTTATAAACATAAAACAACCAAGCAAATGAACCATTTACGGAAAAAGATAGATGATTGCTCTCGAAGGACCAGGCGAACCAAAAAACGCATGTATAAAAGGGGTTCTAGGCAGCGAAGGAAATAGTAATGGATCGGGTGTTCAACGGATATATTCCTCGGAATATTGCATTTTATGTTTAGTTGTTTTTTTTTATTTATTTGTACTTTTCAAATTATTTTTTATTTTTGAATATTTTTTATTTTGAGAGACTTGGCTTTACTTTTTTTTGAAAAAGTGCATTTAGACTGTTATGCTCTAAATCCATAATAATCCTATAAATTTATCAAGTAAATTTATGGTAAGGACATTTGGAGGCAATTCTGGGAGGTTTTGGGGGAGGTTTTGGAAAAAGGCCAATGCTACAAAAAAGTAGCAAAAGTGTATTTCGTGTTTTTGGAAAAATAAAAAGACGTGTAAATAGTAAGGTATATTATAGGTACCCAAAAAGTCGCTTAGACCATGCTACAAAAAAAGTAGCAAAAGTGCATTTAGGGTTTTCGCGCATATAAAACGTGATGAAAATAGTAAGGCGTGTGCTATGTGCGTAAAAACCCATTTAGAGCATGCTACAAAAAAGTAGCCGTTTTATGTATCACAAAAATTGGAGGGTATGGATGATGTCTATTACCATAACTTCGTCTTAAATCAACTATCTAATAAACAACACCAGTAATTATATAAATAGGTAGAAGCAAAAAGGATTAACAGGCAACATGCTAATAATTCCAAAAACATAATTATGTGGAATTATTTTAAATATATAAATAGTCATTAGTAAAAAACGATTGAATTAAATGGGAGTAGTATTCTTTTACGTTATCAATCTCTATGATTTCGTCATGTTTGGAATACAAATCATAGGTATTAAAGGTTTTTAAGATAGAAAATAGTCGTTTATCTTTGTCGGATTGGAATGGGATATAGGCGCCTTTGTCATGATAGGCGTATAAAGAATGAAACCGGATAATATAGAGGGCTTCTTCCGGTAGTTGGTTGGGGTTTTTAGGCGATGTTAATATAGCGTGTAGGTATTCATCATGTCCCCAAGAGCAATGGACATTATCTAATCCGCAGTTAGGTTGATATATTCCTAGGGTCGTATTATAGGTTTTGTTTTTCATATCGGGATTCAGTTTATTGAATTCAGGGTAGATGATAGTATCTGGAAGTTTACATCCGACTATAAAGGTGTCGCCTACCATTGCCCATTGTTCCGTCTTGCCAGTACCTTCGGCGGTAGTACCCCTTTTATACATTATTTTGCCTATATCATGTAATAACCCAATTAATTGCATCCATTTAGGATGACCATCTTTTCGGATCATTTCGGCAGTTTGAACCGCATGATATAAATTGGAAAAGGTACAATCCGGGTCACTTACATCGATTAGATTATTTAAATCATATAAAATATCCCATATATCCATTTTAGTTTCTAAAAGAGAGAAGGATTGCTTCATTCGTAACACAAATGCGAGGGTTTGGGTTTTTCTCGCCATTAAATAGTTATTTCTAACGTCCTCCGTAGCTTGGTCGTAATTTCTAAAAGAGTCACCCGATATATCGTTCATAATATATCATACTATTTTATATATTATCGTTAATAGAAACGTTAACATTCAGTAATAATAAAAATTGAAGTAGTATTTATTATTACCAAACATAAATAAATGCTTACAATTCAGGAAATTAAAGATAAATATGGTTATATGTGCTCATTTGCCATATGGCAAATAATCGATAAAGCACGCAAACCAAAATATGGTGTTGGAGATATTTCCCACTTTGATAATATAGAAAATTTAAATATTAATAGAAATATTATTCTGGTTGGATTAAATCTTTCAGGAAAAGGAACAATAGATAACCCATTCTCAAATTTTCACAATCCAAAGTCTACATCACACGATTACAAAATTAGATATGCTATACAAGATACTGTCTTTAGTGGTGCGTATATGACTGATATTATCAAAGATTATGAGGAAGTTATGTGTGGTAAAGTAATGAAATATCTTAATGCTAACCCAACTATAAGAAAAGAAAATATTGAGTCGTTTGAGGAGGAGTTAAAAGATATAGGAGAAACAACCCCTATTATAATCGCGTTTGGAAATGATAGTTTTAAAATTCTATCGGCTCTTAAATATAAATATAAAATATTTAAAGTTCCACATTACTCATCGTGCATTTCAAAAGAAGGGTTGCGAGAGGCATTTAATGAAATAGCTACGAGTAACATGTTCACCAGCATATAATACTATATTATCGTAAGTATTTGGATTTATTTCCTTTTAGATTTCCGATTGGATTTCCTCTTTTTCCGCTTGCTTTTCCTCTTGTATATTCCCGCAGCATAATCTATTACTATTCATATTTATCAAAAGCATTATATATTTCTTTATCTCTATCTGATAATAATTTACAATCGTGTGTCATTATCTCTTAATATTAATATATATATATATTATATATATTAATATTAAACGATGAATAATATTAAAACATTAATTGGTAAAAATAATTGGTTATTTTTAATTAATGACGGCTCAAATACATTAGAAATTCATAATAATAATTTATGCATTGTAGATAAAAATAGTTGTAATAACTACAAATCATTACTTCATAATAATAAAATCTTACTTGTTATCTTTCCAAATAAAGAATATGTATGTAAAGAATATTTACCAGATAAATATAATTTACAATATAGACCGGGATTTGATACATATAAATCGATATTTCAAAACAATATATTAGATGGATTACAATTTGTAAACGTTGAAGATTATTATAAAACAGATACACATATGAATCTGCAAGGTGTATATAAAATATATAAAAATACAATATTATATTTAAATACCCAGTTTAAATTTAATTTATCTATAAAAAATATAGTTTTAGATAGTATTGAAACTGAATTAGGGCAATTAGGTATTGGTATTGGTGATTTAACATGGGATCATAATAAAGGTGATTTAGTTTTAGATAATATTAATGATATATTTTATTCATCTCCTGATATTACTCCATTATATTGTAAATATAAAATACAAGATCAAAATATATATAATTTACAAATTTTAGATTATGAATTAAATAATATAACACACGAATTAAATGGTGAAATTTTAAGTTGGGTAAATGTTGTTAGTAGTAAAATAATACATACAACTTTATCAGAAAATGAATGTAATAATAAATTAAAAGTATTAATATTTTATGATTCATTTTTAATATCAACACTTAGTTTATGGATTGAAACATTTCATGAAGTTTATTTAATTAAAAATACATTTGATATATCATTTTATAATAAAATACAACCAGATTTAGTTCTTGAATTTAGAGTTGAACGATTTTTGAGATAAAGTTTAATATAAAATAATTTAATATAATACTATTAACATAACAATGAACATACTATTCCCGCAGCATAATCTTTGCCAAAACAATTAAATGCTGCGGATTTTTTTTTAGTATCGATAACTTCGTCAAAATAAGCCATGCAGGTATTAAATATGACATTTATTTTTGGATTAACTCTTACCTGCTTTGGCAATACACTAGTAGTATCCCATGTAAATCTTTGTTCGCGTATTAATATATCAATCAGTATCGTTTGCAAATCGGTATCAGACGTTAACGGAAAATAGGTTACATTATTTCTTTCATCCATACGACAAATAGTTGATATAAAATCGGAACCACCCCCGTTAAAAAGCATATTTGGAAACCAATATTCATTTGTTTTTTTATTTAACATTTTACATCTACTAAATATTAAATGCTTACGTTCTATTGTATTTTTTAACATTCTCGCGGCGGATTCTTGCATTGTTTCAGTATTTTTCCCTACTAATATACAGTTGTCCTCTACTAATGCGCCAAATGAAAACGCTTCCAACGGTAACATAACGTTACTATATATTTCTTTATTATAACTGGTATCATATGAAGTCATTGCCCGCCCGTGTGCCACTATGATATACGTCACCTCATTATTAAAAAACCTTACCGATGATGGAGCAGCTGCATATGGGGACGCCACCCTACGCTGACCAGGTGGGTATAGCTTACCTGTATGGTCGCGCTCGTACACAATACCGTTTTTTTTTATGGGTTAACCGGTTAAATCGGATATTTTTAGTAGTAGACTTCATATAATATATAAAAATAAAAAGATTATATATATATGCAACACGACTGTATCTATTGTCCGTATCATTCAACCAAAAAAATTAATTTTATAAAACATTGTCATACTAAAAAGCATTGCGGTAAGGTATTAGGTTTCGCCGAAAATATAAATCAATATATTTATTATGAATGTATCCATTGTAATTATTTAACCGCAGATGTTGCTAATAAATTAAAACATGAAATAAGCGCAGAACACGCGTTTATTTCACACCAGTATCATGAATGTCTCAAGGAATATAAGTGTGATAAATGCGACACTATCTATAAGCATAGAGCGAGTTGGTCTAGACATATAAAAAACTGCAATAAAGAGACCATAATGACATTATTAAAAACGACAACGGAGATGAATAGTAAATTATGTGATAAAATCGTACAATTAGAGACGAATCATAATATTATTAAAAATACCATTGTTAATAATACCATTAATAATAATAAGTTAAATGTACATTTATATCTAAATAATGAATGTAAAAATGCAATGAATCTTACTGATTTTGTAGATAAAATCACTTTATCTCTTGAAGATCTAATATACACAACCGAAAATGGATATATCGAAGGGATTACCAATATTTTTATTAAAAATTTAAAGGGGCTAGAGCCGAATGAAAGACCGATTCATTCAGTTCAAGATAAAAAAAAACACCAACTATATATTAAAGATGCTAAAGGGTGGGAATGCGACAAGAAAGATAAGCAGTTAGATAGCACCATAAATAGTGTATCAGCGAAGCAGTTTCATCAAATTAAAAATTGGGAAGCATCTCGTCCTAATTGGAGCGAATCGGAAGAAGGTATAGATGAGTATATGAAAATTGTTAAATTAATCCTAGGCGGAGAGAGTGAGACAGAAGTTATACATAATAAACGACAAATCAAAAGAAATATAAAGGAAACTGTCCAAATAAATATTTAAAACAAACTACCAAAAGAACCCCCTAATGCCTCATTCGCAGCCATTAAATCTCCATTTCCTAGAGGAGGGCCCTGCTGCCCCTGCTGCGGCTGCCCCTGCTGCTGCGGACCCTGCTGCTGCGGACCGGACTGATTAACCGCCCCTTGTGAAGCATATGATGGCATTGCTTGCATGTTTTGGCCACCTCCACCTCCTTGATTAGGTATTATCTGTTGTAAATTATTAGCAATGTGTTGCTGTGATGCCTGCTGTGTAATAGGTCCCTGTGTCAGACTGGATCCTTGTGCTGGTACGCTGTCAGTCTGTTCTTTAAAATTAGTTTTACCTTCAATACTATCTTTGATTCTTTCGTATAATAGGTTGGATTTTTCCCCTAATTTAGTTTGAAGGCTAAGAACAATTACTAAAAAGGCTAAAATAATGCTGGTAACATTAAATTCGGAATAGGATGTTTTGCTATAGGTTGGAATATAAGTAATCATTTTGTGTATAATTAATATGCCAATAAACATGATAATGACTTGAGCCATTATTTCGGCGGTGACTTCAAAAGAACCCTTATCGTCGTTAGTTTCGGGTATAAGAGACTGAACCATTTTATTTAAAATCACCACAGGTATAACCGCTAATATACCATACTGAATAATATTTAGCATTTCGGCTTGGGATTCTTCCTCAAAGTTGAAGACATGCTTAAAAAATCCGATATCCTTTCTTGAATTATTTTCAATACTATCCATATGATTTAATAAAAGAAATTAAATATATTCAGATAGATAATATTAATGCTAAAATCTTTATGTGACAACAATAAATCTCGGAATAATACTTATCATGAGGAAAATCAATATCTAAATTTAATATCTGATATTATCGATCATGGTTCCGTAGATACCGGACGTAATGGAAATACTAAAGCCATATTTGGTTCAGCAATGCATTTTTCTCTGGAGAATGGAAGTATTCCCATTTTAACTACTAAACGTGTCGCTTATAAAACCTGCCTAAAGGAGTTATTATGGTTTATCAAAGGGGATACTAATAATAAGCATTTAAAAGACCAAAAGGTACATATATGGGATGCGAATGGATCCCGTGAATTTTTGGATAGTAGGGGATTGGCGGATAGAAAAGAGGATGATATGGGACCTATTTATGGTTTTCAGTGGAGACATTTTAATGCTCATTATAGCGATTGCGATGCCGATTACGCCAATAAAGGGTATGATCAATTGCAAAATATTATAGATATTTTAAAATGTCCGGAGGTAAGGATGTCGAGGCGATTGGTGATGTCGGCATGGAACCCATTACAGTTAGAAGAAATGGCACTGCCTCCATGTCATGTAATGGCTCAGTTTAATGTAACGGATAATAGTAAACTGCATTGTGCATTGTATCAGCGGAGTGGGGATGTAGGACTAGGTGTCCCCTTTAATATTGCGTCTTATTCTTTTTTAACTCACTTATTAGCGAAACATTGTGGTCTAGAAGCGACAGACTT
>Ga0233412_10001262_pt1 | contig 13475 bp, 11 predicted proteins | sample Na_anoxic_4_MG_FD_180667 | JGI IMG/M metagenome (GOLD analysis project Ga0233412, IMG submission 180667) | Seawater microbial communities from Saanich Inlet, British Columbia, Canada - Na_anoxic_4_MG | ecosystem: Environmental > Aquatic > Marine > Inlet | place: Canada: British Columbia... | reverse complement strand
CCTCTTTGCTAAATTTAACCTTTGGGGCCTCCTGGCGTTCCTTGGGTACTTCAAAAAACGCTGCTTTTTCAAAACCGAACATGCCGGCAATTATGTTAGTAGGAAAGGAGCGCATCTTGATATTAAGTGCCTTCACTGCTTCATTAAAACGTCGACGCTCCACAGCGATTCGGTTTTCAGTTCCGGCCAGTTCATCCTGCAGGCGGATAAAATTAGTGTTGGCTTTTAGATCCGGATAGCGTTCTACAACCACCAGCAGACGGGCAAGCGCTGAGGATAGCTGACTGTTAGATTTAATTTTTTCATTGATACTCTTAGCACCCGCCACCTTTGAGCGTGCCTCGGTGACCTTGACGAAGACATCTTTTTCGTGTTTGGCATAACCTTTTACAGTTTCCACGTAGTTTGGGATTAGGTCATAGCGGCGCTGAAGCTGGTTTTCCACCTGGGCCCAGGCCCCTTTTACACTTTCATCCATAATCACAAGTGAGTTATAGGTCCCTTTCAGATAGGAGTAAGGGATTGCAATAATTAAAATGAGTATGCCGACAATAATCAGCACGGTTTTCATTGTCTTACTCATGTCATCCTCCTAATTCATCCACTATTTTTGATAGCTTGCGTGATTCCCTTAAATAGTCCTTGAATAATTTAATAATTTCCGTGTCACCTAACTTGATTTTTTCCTCCTTGATATCGAGGAGTTTTTCATAAACAGCAATATCCAGTTCAAATACCATACATGTAGTTTTGATAGTATCTCGTTTTTCCCCGGGCACGTTTTTTTCTTTCAGACTAAGGAGAGCCTCAAAGATGGCAACAAAGGCAGGAATAGATTGACTGATCAATCTTTTTAATGCTCTCCCTTTTCCAGATGTCTCAAGAAATCCTTCCCTTAGTATAAGCAACTTACCCTTAATTTCTCTTTCACACTGAAGTCGAATAAATTCAGGATCAAAGCTCAGATCTTTCAGGATGTCCTTTCCAAAGGCCAGGATATAATTCCTCTGAAAGTTCAGGTATTCGATGGGGAATACGTCCATAGAGGTTTTAACATACCCTTCCGTCAGGAAAAGTGGAATAGCCACATTCTTTTTTTGCCATTTTTTTACAATTGTAAACGCATGGTCAAGATGCTCAATCCCTGTTTCAGACAGGACAATCATGAAATTGATGTCTGACTTCCCAGGTTGGTAGTCTTGGCCTGCAGCACTGCCGTATAGAATAATACTGATAAGGTCATCCCCGAAAAGTCCTCTGTAATCGGAGATTATTTCCGGAAATATTTCTTTCGGATTTTTTGTATTTTTCGTCATAACAACTCCTTTTAAAAACCTCCGCCAGCGCCGCCTCCGCCGCTCATACCCCCGCCAAAGCCCCCGAAACCTCCGCCAAAGCCTCCGAAGCTTCCACCAAAACCTCCGCTGTTATATCTTCCACCCCCTCCCATTCCGAGGAGTAGAAGCGGAAACAACAGCCATGATCCGCCACGTCTTCTTGAAAAAAGCATAATGATCATAAGGATCAGGAAGATTGGGAGAAAGGAGAAGCCGGAACGGGTTTTCTCAGGTGTTTTGAGTGGCATCTGTCCGGTTAATTTAATACCTGAATGCCTGGAGATGACCTGAGCCACGGCAATGGTCCCATTGAGCAGGCCTTCTCCATATTTGTCCTGCTTGAGGTAAGGGATTATGTAGCGGTCACGGATTTCACCAACAAGACCGTCAGGAAGGATGCCTTCGACCCCATACCCGGTTTCAATTCGCATTTTTCTCTCTTTTATGGTGGTAAAGATCAGTACCCCCTTATCTTCACCCTTTTTGCCGATGCCCCATGCGCTATACAGGCGATTGGCATAATCGTTGTATTCTTCGCCTCCAATATCAGGTGTTGTAACAATTACCACAGCCGTCCCTGTTTTTTTAAGCAGCTCGGTTGTTATTGCTACAATCTTCTGTTTATAGGATTGAGGTATCACGCCGGCAAAGTCATTGACAAGTCCCTTCGGCTTTGGAAAAGTCCGTTCAGCCTGTACGGAAACATACGCCGACATGAAGATAAATATAATGCCAAAGAAAACAGATAGATATATGGTTCTTGAATACCGTTTCATAGATTTTCCGGAAAGTTCCGCCCGAACAAAGTTATTTACCCGGCTCACAGGGCGGCATCTAATTTAAAGAAGGTTCTTCTCCAGTTTAGTTGGAGAAGAGTGTCCAGGGGTCCAAGGATTCAAGGGGTCAAGGGTTTGTTCTCTAAAGGCTTTATCAGCGCCTTTAACATTCTTTCGATTTCTGCGATATCTTTTTTAGTTTACCCAATTCACCTTAGTTAAGTATAATCACGAAGACCCATAAATTCAATATGTACGGAAATTAAATTCTTTAAAGAGCTAAAGAGTTTGATAAATGAGACTAAATATGATAGTAAGAAATGATATCAAAATTATAGCTTCATATATTAATGCCATGGATATTAACCTGGCAACTAAATAGTCTAACTCCGTCATGCCGGACTTGATCCGGCATCCAGTACCCTCCTGGATTCCGGCTTTCGCCGGAATGACAATATTGAGGTATTTAATTGCCGGAGTAATATCCCTTCATGGTTATTTTATGACAGGAAAGGAATAAAAACATGTCCAAGAAAAAATCTGAAAAAAGCGGTAAGGAAATCGTGAGAATGGAACGAGAGCATTTATTTAAGTTTAGCTGTAACCCTGGGGTTTCCTGCTTTACCCGGTGCTGCCAGGATATAACTATTGTCTTGACCCCATTTGATGTTTTGCGTCTGAAAAACGGGTTGGAGATTTCTTCAAGTGAGTTTCTGGAAAAACACACCATAATTGTTCCAAAAGAAAAACGCCTGATCCCGTTGGTCATATTAAAGATGAACGAAGATAATAAAAAATGTCCTTTTGTTTCACAGAAAGGATGTAAAGTCTATGATGATAGGCCATGGCCATGTAGAATGTACCCTCTGGATATGAACGACGATGGGACTTTTAGACTTATAACCGATGCCTCGCGTTGTCTGGGACTTAAAGAAAACAATAAACAGAAGATTTGTGACTGGATGGAAGAACAAGGTGTTTCCCTTTATGATGAAATGAATGAGTATTTCTCAAGCCTTACTATACAACTCCAGTCCCAGGAACTGGATATAGATAACCCAAAGATTCAGCAAATGACTTTTATGGCCTTGTATAATATTGATAAATTCAAAGACTTTGTGTTTAAAAGTACGTTCCTGGATAGATTAGAGGTTGAACCTGAAAGAATTGAAGAAATCAAGGACAGCGATGAGCAATTGCTTATATTTGCTTATGACTGGATAAAGTTTGGCCTTTTTGGGAAAAAGGTGTTTTGGGTAAAAGAAAAGGCACCTGAATAAATCAATAAGCGATTTTGCACGTCGCCCTGATAGAATCGGGCTTAAAAGAGGGTAATTCCAATCATTGATATAGCTCATAAACAAGCAGCATTTAAACCTGTTACGGGAAATACATTCAAATTTCTGTGTCACAAGGGCATTCGTTGCTTTACACACTGCTGTGCTGACCTCAATTTAGTCCTGACACCTTATGACATAGTACGCATAAAAAACAGGCTTGCCATATCATCCGACGATTTTTTGAATAAACACACCGATACAACTATTGACAGCAATTCGAGATTTCCGATGATTAAACTCAAAATGGGCCAGAATGAAAAGAAAAAATGTCCTTTTGTTTCATCTGATGGGTGCATTATTTATGAAGACCGCCCCGGGGCCTGTCGTATTTATCCGTTGGGAAGAGCTGCCACAAGACCGGATAGCCAAAGAGACACACAGGAAAAATATTTCATTGTGAATGAAGATCACTGTCTGGGTTTTCAGGAAAACAGGGAATGGATCATTGAAAATTGGCTGAAAAACGAGGGAATGGATGAGTACAATACAATGAACGATCAATGGTTAGAGATCATCACATCTCAAAAAACCCTTGGCCGGGAAAAAGGCTACCATCAAAAAATCCAAATGTTCTTTATGGCATCTTATAACCTGGATAAATTCAGAGAATTTATCTTTAAAAGCAAGTTTTTTGAACGTTTCAAGGTTGAGGCATCCCTAAAAGAAAGGCTTTTATCTGATGATGTGGAATTAATGAAGTTTGCCTTCGACTGGCTTAAATTCAGCCTGTTTGGGGAGAAAACAGCTCAAATAAGGCCCCAAACTTCTATGAAAACCGATTAGTCTTTAACCTCTTTTGTCCCTATGTACCCCGGGAGTTTGCGAATGAGAGCGTTTATTTCCTGGCCTTTTTCGTTCAAGAATCTGAATATCTTATCCGATTTTGATTTTAAGGGCAGAATATTGTTCTCATGAATCTCTGCTCCTTTTATCAGTAATCCATTTTCGAACAGATAAGATACAATTGTATCATCAGCATCTAACTGTACATCAAACCTTTTCTTAAGATAATCGAGCCAGTAACCAAACTCTTCAGGGTGCTCGAGATGATCTACGGGAATCTCTGATTCAAGACTCAAAGGCTGAAGTGTGCCAGGCATCAATTTTGAGCCACCGAGGTAATCCAGGGCATGGGCTATCTCATGAATCAAAGTTGAATCATCGATATCGCGAGAAATAGCGAGATAAATGTTATCCGGATCTGTCTTCATGGTTTTATAAAGATTAATAAAAACCCCGCCGTTCTTTTCTTTTGGTGCCACGGGATTGTTGCTGCCAAAAGTGATTAAATCAGTGTATTTTTTTAAATCCACGCACTTTATCCCTGTGGCATTTCCTGTAAGTTCTTTGATGTTCAAGGAATTTATTATTTTACCGGAACGCCCATAGCTGACTTCCGGAAGACCGGTTATCCCGGCACTCATTTCGACGGAAATTTCACCAATATCATCTGAAATCATTTCGTTTTCTCTCCCCATATGGCATTTTTTAAACTTTTTGCCGCTGCCGCAGGGACATGGATCATTTCTTCCTGTTTTATTCATTGTTAAACTATTTCTTTCGGAAAAGGGATTAAACAGATATAGGTCTTTTAGAATTAACCTTCAATAATCTGATCTTTAAGGGCATCATGGGACCAGACCGGCAGAGGTCCGGATGTGCCTGTCTCTGGGTCGATCCGATGCCTGTATGAGGCCTTTACATCCTGGGATTTCAGAATCCAGTCCCATCCGCGCACGAAATAAGGACACTCGTCATTAAAGCAGACCCATTGAAAAATTGTCCCCCATGAGGAGTCTGCAGGAGTCCTCCACTTTTTCATTTCCATGCCACAATGGGGGCACTCAGGGGTTTCCTGTTGATTCATTTTCTGCTCCTAAATAAAATGTCTTTATATAAAATATTATGAGACAATCCTAATTTTGTCCCTGAAGATATTTCTCTTTGACACTCATGCTGAAAAGGACTACCGGTCGAAACATCAGGTGGGCCCATTTTGCAAAAGGGACTTCCAGAACCAGCATTGGCACAGCTACCATCAGGTGGAGCACATACAGGATATAAGTGGTCAAAGGCCAATCCAGAAGCCGGGTAAAATGGACAAAGATTCCTGTAAGTGTAGTGAGCTGTAAAAGAATCAGGAACATCCAATCAGTAGGGTGAGAATTTTTATAGGGCGCCTTGGTTTTCTTTATTCTGCCAATCATCGCATATGTGGTACCATATAAAAGTGCAAAGGTAGCATAGTACCCCAAAAGACGAACCGGATGAAAAAACGGATATATCACATCACGCTGGAACATTATCTGGTCCCAGGATAGACCAATAACATGTATGCCTCCTGCCAGGAAGAGTACCACAAGCATGAAAATCGAGCTGTAACCCGTCATTATCAGTAAGTGGACAATCCATTGCATTTTGTCCGTACATTCGCTAAATTTTCTTTGGGTGATAAAATGGATAACGAACTCTTTGGCCTGTGTTATATACAGCCCAAGAGGAATTTTATTCTTTAAATCACCCATAACAAAGCTGAAACAGCGGTATGTGTTGGTTAATAGAAAGAAGGTGAGAATAGCGGCCATAATGAGGTCGGCGATTTCCAGGGCCGGTGCAGGCCATACCGAATTGAGATGGGCATGCTCCATATTGGGATTACCGGCATGAAATATCCACATGGCTAATCCAACAAGCACGGCAACAATAGAAATGGCAGCTATTTCAAATTTTTCAGAAATATAAAATTTCCGGGAAAAGCCTGTCCAGTCATATAGTGAAGTCAAATACCGTCGCATAACCATCATGGTTTCACCTGGATCCGCACCTCGTGGACAGGTGTCGGAACAGTCGCCGCAATAGTAACAGAGCCATGGCTCGGGGCTTTTTAAGATTTTATCTTTAAGACCCATCTGGGCATACTTTACCAGTTTTCTTGGGAACGGATTTTCCGGTGTTGAAAGGGGGCATACTGCTGTGCAGTTTCCGCAGTGCATACATTTATTGGCATCTTTCAGACCGAATGCCTTCAGGTCCTTCATCAAACTCGGATCGATTTTGACACTCATCCTCATACCTCCTGTGAACAGCGCATAGTTCTAAACTCATAGATGATAATCAAGTTGAAAAACGCATCTTTTTCTTCTATGAACTTTCAGCACTTACTTACGTTCTTTTTTAGAACCCTTTAAATGGATTGGGGCCAACTTCGTCAATTGTCTTAGCAAACTCATCTAATATCCCTGGAAGCCTGTCGTAATCGATAATAGATATCGTTTCAAAACGCACCCGTGCTGATTCCAATGCCAGTCTTTCCAGAGTTTCTGAGACTTTGCTCAAACGGACATCAGCGAGTTCACTCCCCTTGACAAAATGGCACTGATAATCATCTCCATGCTTGCACCCTAAAAGAATGATGCCGTCAATACCTTTTGAAAGTGAGTCGGCAATCCAGACGAGATTCATAGAGCCCAGGCATCGCACGGGAATTACCCTTACCCAGGCGTTGTATTTCATACGATTAATTCCGGCCATGTCGAGTGCCGCATAAGCGTCATTTTCACAGGCCAACACTAAAATGCGGGGTTTTTCTTCATCCTCATCAGGCACTTCAATTGATTTAATCATTGATCCGATAATCTGGACGGAATAGTTACTGAAAGAGATAATACGTTCAGGGCATGCTCCCATACAGATACCACAGCGTCTGCATCGTGTGAGCTGTGGTAAAGGATTGGCATCTTCATCTTCGTTAATCGCGCCAAAAGGGCATTCCACCGTACATCTCTTGCACTGGGTGCATCGCTGCATAGCAAATTCCGGAAAGGTCAGATCACCTGATCGAGGATGAACTGCTGCACCTTGAGAAGTAAGCTCAATACATTGGATCGCTTTCATAACTGCTCCGGCAGCATCTTCCTGGGCCATAGCAATTCCCACAGGCTTTCGGACACAACCGGCAGCATAAATACCGGTTCGCCGGCTTTCATACGGAAAGCAGATAAAATGGGAGTCAGGGAAGTCATAACGAAGGGCAGGGAGTTCGGGCCCTTGCCGGTATTCCAGATTTAAGAGTTCCGAACGCCGGATAACATCAAGAGGTACTTCCAGTTCCTCTTCCTCTTTTTTCTCTTTCTCTTCCCCCTCTTCTTTCTTCTGCTTTGCTTCCTGAACGATATCCATACCAATGGCGGTCACAGGGACCATTCCTGTGGCAAGGACAACCATATCAAGAGCTTCTAATAGAATAGTCTCGCCTAACAGTTCATCTTCTGCCTCAACAGCCAGGCTATCCACGTCAGTCTTGACCTCAGGTGATTGGCACCGGATGAATATTATTCCTTCTTCCTGAGCCTTACGGTAAAGATCCTCAGACTGTCCTGGTGTTCGCATCTCTTTGTAAACTATAAAGATATTGGCTTCCGGATACCGGGCCTTAATCGAAAGGGCCTGCTTTAATGCAGTGATACAGCATACACTTGAACAATAAGGCAAGTGATCAGGATCTCTTTGTCCAGCACATTGCAGGAAAGCAACATTTATGGCGTCTTTACCGTCGCTGGGTTTTGTTATTTTCCCTTCTTTAAAATTTTCCTCAAACATGACATTGGTAATCACATCGGGAGATGCCCCGAACCCCAGTTTTTGGTCTAATTTATCGGGATCATAGGGCTGCCATCCGGCCGCCAGCACAATGGCACCTACACGATGTTCTGCCGTTGTTCCATTCTGGCTTATGGAAACTTCAAAAACACCCGGACCTCCGGCAGTCTTATTCACTTTGGCCCCGCTATAGACCTTGATTTTTTCGTTTTGGGTGACTTCCTGTATTAATTCTTTCAGATCATTATCCTGAACACTATGGTAAGGAAAGGATGTTGTCTTTTGGACATTACCCTGGAAACCACCTAATTGAGGTTCTTTTTCTACCAGAATTACTGAACTGCCGGCCTTTGCAGCATCTAAAGCTGCTGTCATACCGGTTAATCCGCCTCCGACCACAAGGATATTTCTTGATATTTCCTCTTCCGGAATAAAGGGATCAGGCAATTCCATGTTTTCAGCTTTGGCCATGCCCATCCGAAGATAATCCTCTGCCATCATCTGAGTATCTTCATCCCCTGGTTTCTGGCACCAAACAACCTGTTCCCGGATATTGACCCTATCAACGATACAATGCTCGAAGTTAAAAGCATCATACATCACCCGATGCGAACAGGCTGCAATCACCAGGGTATTGGCGCCTTCATTGGCAATGTCATCTTTGATAAGCGCCACTCCTTCCTGACTGCATAGATTGGAGTGGTTTCGACAAATGGGGGCACTGCCTTCATCTGTGGCCACCTTGCTGAACTGTTCTATATCAAGGGCGTCTCCAATGCCACATCCAGTACATATATAGACTGCTGTCTTTTTTTCCATTGAGTTTACCTCCTCACAACGGATTGAATGCCTTTTAGGGCTGCTGCTGTTCCATCCTGGACTGCCTCTGAAACAAAAGAGGGTGTCCTTACACAACCAGCAGCGTAAATTCCGGGCCTGGTATTCTGGGAAGCCATGAACCCATAATCATCATAGGGTACCTCAATAGGCATAGGGTTATCAGATGTATTGGGTTGCATCCCTGTTGCCAGAACCACCAGATCAGCATTAATTTCATGCAATTTCTCTGTTGTTGTATCTTCAACCCTCAGGATCAGATCTTTTTCTTCTTCACCCTGGCTGATCTTGGCTACTTTGCCCTTAAAAAATTGGATGTTTTCATCCTCCTTGACCTTGTTATAAAAGTCCTCCAGTCGGTCTGTAGCTCTAATATCAATAAAAAAGATATAGATCTTTGCATCAGGATATTGTTCACGCACATAGGTGGCCTGCTTCATGGATGCCAGACAGCAAATGCCCGAGCAGAAGGGAAGATGGTTTTCATCTCTTGAACCGGCACACTGGACAAAGGCAATAGTTTTAGGTGCCTCACCGTCCGAAGGGCGGACAATCTTACCTTGTGTTGGGCCTGACGAGGAAGCCAGTCTTTCCATCATGACATTAGTAATAACATCGGGATTTTGCCCAAATCCATAGGTATCTAATTTGTTAGCATCATAGGGCTTCCATCCCGTTGCCCACACAATGGAGCCTACCTTTAGTTCCATGGTCTTAGGTGACATATCCAGTTCAATGGCATCATAAGGACAGGCATCTTTAACTTTTTGGGCATCATCGCTTTTTACAAGGGTCGGGTCCAGGACATAGCGCATAGGGTAGGCCATATCATGCGGTAAATAGGCGGCCTTGATCTTGTCCATACCATAGTTGAAGGCATTCTCTATTTCCATGGTACAGGCTTCAGCGCATTTTCCGCAACAGGTACATTTCTCATTAACATAACGGGGTTCTAATCGAATTGTGACATCGAAATTGCCTTCCTCCCCTGAAATATTTTCTACTTCAGCCATGGTAAAAAATCGTACCCTTGGATTTTGTTTAATACGGCGGAAGTTTATTTCCAGACCACAGTAGGGAGGACACAATTTAGGGAAGTAATGATGAAGCTGGGCCACCCTCCCCCCTAAGTAGGGGTTTTTCTCTACTAAATAGGTATCATAACCCGCTTCTGAAGCCTCAATAGCGGTAGTAAGACCACTCATACCGCTACCGACTACCAAGATACTCTGAGTGTCTGTGTTTGCCATGCGTATCCTCCAGAAAATACCCCGACCACGTTGTCTCATGTTGTAGCCGGGGTATGTTTTCAGTTCAGGTTAATCACTATACACCGGGCATGGTCCAGATATCTTTCTTCATCATTTCCCATTCACCAGTGTTTGGATCCCAACGGCAGTTGGCAAAGCATTTCCAGTTATCCTCATCCATCTTAGGAGTATCGGCCCGGAAATAATAGCCCGGCCACCTGGTTTCCTCTCTGAAGAGCATGGTACGAATGTGGGATTCTGCAATCCACATCCTCTGTGTATTCTCCCAGAGTCTCATAAGGTCATGCAAGTCACCTGCAGCCTGCTTGTCTGAATCTTCTTTCAGGAGACCCATCAACTCTAAGCCTCTTTCAAGGAGAGCCTTGCTGGTCTTAAAGGCAGCGGTCACACCACCGGCATACTCGTCCATGATCTTCTGGAGACGATGCAGGAACTGCCTGGGCATGATATAATTGACGTTTATTTCCGGATCAGTTGTCTCGCCCTTATGGGTCTCATAAAGGTCTAACGGAGCCAGAATTTCAGTCTTCAGTTTTTCCACCTGAGCCGCGTCAACATTGGGCTCTGTGCCTTTTTCAATGATATATTTAATGGCCGCTTTACCGGCAATCCTTCCCTCAGCATGGGAACCGGAAGAGAACTTATGACTTGATGCCCCTGAGGCATCGCCTGCGGCAAAAAGCCCATCCGCTGTGGTCATGTTGGCATAACCCCACTTATAGGGGGTATCCATATCCTCAGGACCGCTTACCCAGGCACCAGAGGCGCCGGAATGGGAACCGATAAAGTATGGCTCACATGCGGCGATCTCAGAGTGTTTTTCCTCGGGCTTGACATTCATAGATGCCCAGAGAATTGCCTGGGAAATAGTCATGTCAAGGAAGTCCTCCCATGCCTCGGACTCTAATTCCTTCATTTTTTTCTTGAAGGCTTTAGGGTCATCTTTAAATTCTGAAGCAATCTTTTGAATTGCCTCGTCAGTCTCCATGTAGAGTGGCCCCAGACCGGAATCAATATCCAGCATCCCGAGGTAATTTCTCAGGTTGGCCGGGATGGGTTTGGCCAATCCATAAGGCGCCCAGTTATTGAGCTCCTCTTTCCTTACTACCATATACTCACCACCCTCGGCACTTATTGCACGCGCCTTAAAAAGCAGGAACCATGCCCCTACAGGGCCGTATCCATCCTTAAACCTTACAGGGATGAAACGGACTTCCTGACAGGTCATTTCCGCACCGGCCTGAAGGGTGAAATAGGCGCTTGTTCCTGAATTAAATGGCGGATACCAGGAACGGCCAAAGCCTTCACCCACTGAACGCGGACGAAATACGTGCACGGCGCCACCTGCGCCAATAAAGACTGCCTTTGCCTTAAATACGTAGAACTGGTTCTCGCGTATGCTAAATCCTACGGCGCCCACACATTTGTTGCCGTCCATCAGAGGACCAACAATAAAGATTCGCTCATAAATCTCTCCACCTGCTTCTGCTAAGGCATTCTTGGCTGCCTCGGCAATGAGGATTTTGTAGGATTCACCATTAATCATAAGCTGCCAACGGCCTTCATGAACATACTTGCCGTCTTCATCCAGCCAGATATTAAGACCCCATTTCTCAAACAGGTGGACCGAGGAGTCTACGTGACGGGCGATGTTATAAACCAGATCTTCCCTGGATATGCCCATCAAATCCTGACGAACGTAACGGACATAATCCTCAACCGTATTTTCGCCATCTTTTAAACCAACATACTGGTTAATAGCCGAAAGACCCATGGCCACAGCACCACTTCTATCCATTGCCGCCTTATCAACCAGAGCAATCTTCAGGCCGTTCTTTTTGGCCCAGTGCGCTGCCTCTGTGGCAGCGCCGCATGCTGAAAACCCTCCGCCAATGATCAGGAGGTCGGTGTTCACTTCTACTGTTTCAAAATTTGCCATATCTGTTTACCTCCCTTTTGTTTAATTAGGCGTGGTAACTGCATCAAGTCCTAAGGATGCCGGTTCAGTTGCCAGAGCTTGATTGTTAATATCATCATGAGCTGAAAACCCGCCCAGCGGATCTGCTGAGCCTTCAGGAGTTGTCCTGGTAGTGAACTTGAACCGCTTAACTGAACCTTCACGGAATTTTACCGTCCACATGATGTCCTCAGTACCTCGTAACGGTGTGGCGCTGGCTCCCAAGGGAACAAAGTCTGCATACCCCCGGACATCCATTGCCTGCTGGGGGCAGAGTTTGACGCAGCACATACATTCCCAGCACATTTGAGGATCGCGGTTGTATGCCTTCATTTCTCCATAACCGGCTGAACCGTCCATATCCAGTACCATCAGGTCGTTAGGGCAGATGTACATACAGGCAGTCCTGTCCTGTCCCTTACAGCCATCACATTTTTCTGTAATTACATAACTTGGCATTATTGCACCTCCTAAATATTAACAGTTAAAATAGAAATCTGATTAATACAAACCAACACAAAAAAAATTATTGCACCTCCTTTCTTTGAAATAGTATCTTAAAAGATTGGGAAAAATAACAGTTTCCGGTCGGGCACTATTTCTTTACGTCGCCGGTAGCAGCACCGTGTAGTTTTACCTCAACCTTATCCTCAAGATTCTGATAATACTTCTGGAGTATTTCTACCACCTCGGGACGGGAGAATTCAGCCGGGAGATCATCTCCTTCTGAGAGGGTCTTTCTTACCATGGTTCCGGAAAGAAGGAGCCTGTCATCTTTTCCATGGGGGCATGTTCTCATGGAGGCCATCCCTCCGCACTTATAACAATGGAATGTCCAGTCAATATTGAGGTTCTCGCATTTGAGGGCCCCTTCCGGGATCTGATCAAATATCTTCTGCGCATCAAAGGGCCCATAATAATCACCTACACCAGCGTGATCACGGCCTACTATCAAGTGGCTGCACCCATAATTCTGGCGAAATACGGCATGTAACAGGGCCTCCCTCGGGCCGGCATACAGCATCTCCATGGGATAACCGCCCTGGACTACTGTGCCCTTGACAAACCAGTTGTCAACAAGGGCCTGAATCGCGTCTACACGGACATCGGCCGGAATATCACCAGATTTAAGCTTTCCCAGCAACTGGTGAATATATAAGCCATCCATAACTTCAACAGCAATCTTGGCCAGGAACTCATGGGAACGATGCATGGGATTACGAAGCTGAAGTGCGGCTACACGTTTCCACCCAAGATCTTCAAAAATTTTCCGGGATTCCGCAGGTCTCTGGTAAACATCCTTGAATTCTGTGGGATATACGCCTTCGCTTAAAACCTTCACTGGTCCCGCAAGATTA
>Ga0233412_10001255_pt1 | contig 13541 bp, 19 predicted proteins | sample Na_anoxic_4_MG_FD_180667 | JGI IMG/M metagenome (GOLD analysis project Ga0233412, IMG submission 180667) | Seawater microbial communities from Saanich Inlet, British Columbia, Canada - Na_anoxic_4_MG | ecosystem: Environmental > Aquatic > Marine > Inlet | place: Canada: British Columbia... | reverse complement strand
ACCAACTATCTTTTTTTTTACAATCTACGCATAACGCTTTCATTACACTTTCGTCTTCATCTAAAAACCAGTAGCAGTCTTCATTTATCAAAATTTTCTCATTTTGGAATTATTCCTCTTTGTCTATATAATAGTAAATGGTTCAGCAATTAAAAAAAAGAGGATGTGCTAATACAGGAACTATTTCTAAAGCTACCTTCTTGGCTATGTTGCCAGTAGGAAGCAGGACAAGAGAGCTTTTTACGGAGTTAGATGATGATGATTGGTCGATTCTTAGTTTTGACACCGTTACTAGAGAAACTTGCTTGGCCATGTATGCTAATACAGATGAGAGAGTTGGTGATGCACAAGTTAATGTTTTAAGCGTCACACTGCCGGAATTAACTCCGGCTTTTTAGAGGAATAGAAAATGAAAACATTTTTAGAATATAATGAGAATAATAATACAGACGCCCAAATAGAGCAATTAGCTTATAACATAGCTGAATTAGGTATAAACCCACTTGAAATCATCGGGGAGATGACAGAAAATATCATATCTAAATTAGACAATAAAGAGGATAAGATAAGAGACGCAAAGATTGAACAAGAAATTATTGAAGGCGTGGGCGATTGGCTGGGAAAAAAGGCAGGGCAAGCTGTAAATGCGGCGGGAGGTTTCTTTTCGGATATGGGCAATGCTTATAAAAATCAAAGGAATCAACCACCTGTACAGGGTCAAGAACCGCCACCAGTACCTCAACAAGGTCAACAACCCCAACAGGGTCAACAGGGTCAACAGGGTCAACAACCTCAACAACCTCAACAACCTCAACAGGGTCAACAACCTCAACAGCAAGATTCTCAAGCTAATCAAATGTATAAAGTAATACAATCATTCAAGAACAATTTAAGACAAGCAGGTTTGGAAAATGATTTTCAAGATGAAATGAAAGCTATAGAACAAAAATTTATTAAGCTAGGACAACAAGCTCAAGCTCAACGGCAAGCACCAATGAATCCGGGCGGAGCTTCGGGACAACAATAAGGGACGTAAATAATGAAAACATTTAATAAATATCTAGAACAACGTCTTGAGGAGCTTCAAGCCCCACAACAAGGTCAACAAGGTCAACAAGGTCAACAAGGTCAAGGTATTGATTATAAAAAAATGGCGCAAGCATTTACTACCTTAGCAGGGGCAGCACAAAACCCACAGCAAGGAAATACCTCGCAAGCTCAACAAGCAATTAAAGATATATTGGGAGGTTTGCCTCAACAAACGAATGACCTTCAACAACATTTCTCTAATCTCTTCCCTCAACAGCAGGGGCGACAACCTAATCAACAACCTAATCAACAAAAACCCGGTGCGGTTTTTCAACAACAACCACAACAAGGTCAACAACCACAACAAGGTCAACAACCACAACAAGGTCAACAACCACAACAAGGTCAACAACCACAACAAGGTCAACAACCACAACAAGGTCTATCATCCGTTTGGCAACAAAAATGATGAAAACCGGGAGCAATTTTTCAACAACAACCACGTTAAATCAAAACTATAGGTAGTTAACATATATATTATTGTATGGATTTCAAAAGTTGGATAATTGCAGAGTCTTCTCTTGCCGAACTGTTTCAAAGTACAGTGGATGCCTTTCCAAATACCACCAAGAGACAGTACGCCACGGATACCATAAATATAACTAATGTAACATTTAGACCATTTCTTGGAATGAGAACTTTATTTGTTAAGGCGTTAGCCCAAAATGAAGGAAAAGAATATTCTCCCATAATTGTTTTCAAAAACGTTCAATATCATCAAAATCAAAACCCCGATTTGATAAAAATAACTGAAGATGGTAACGACCATTTCTTTGAGCAACTGTCCATGAATACTGATGTTATTTTAAGATGCGGTTGTGCCGACTTTTATTGGAGAGGGGTACATTTTAATCATTTAGATAAATCTCTTTATGGAAGAGATAGAAAAAGATATGAAGCTATGTATAATCCGGGGTCTTCAAATCCTACTCAATCTCCTATTATGTGTAAACATTTAATAAAATTAGCAGACACAATGAGAGAGAATAATATTATTATTTAAATCTGTACTTAAAATATTCTATATCTCTACAATATTTTTCTTCTATTATCTTACGTGTTTCTTTATTATAATACTCTGTGTAATGTTTATGTTTCGATTTATTTGTATGTTTTAATGATATTGGTGGAATACCTATTTTTTTGCAAATTTTCTTGAAATCCATAGCTAGATTTTCAAATCGCCCAATAAAATCAATTAATACTTTTCCATTTTCATCACTTATCCAATCTAATTGATTTTCGAATGGGGAATATTTCTTCATTATTTTTTCTAAATAAATACGCTGACCCGGAAAAACATTAGCATATCTTTTTGTATCTAAAAAGAATTCATTGTTTTCATTTCTTACGTATTCTTCGAATGTACTATTTTTATATCTTTTTATACGAGTTTTTTTCTTATTTTTAGAATTGGCTTTCACATAAAAATATCTAGAAACTGCTCTATCCCAAGGATTTCTAACAAAGGCAAATTTGAAATAATTTTTATTTAATTCGGATTCGGCTAACATGTCAAGAATATGTTGGTGAAAACGCCCTTTCCCACCATGTTTTGATAATGCATTTACAATACTAATGCCAGCCGTTTTTTGTATATGTACAAACATAAAATTTTTTGAATGAGAAATCATAAAAGTATATATAAAAACCCCCCGCAAAATTGCGGGGGGTTTTCTGCTAGTATTAATTCCCTACTGATTATGCGTTAGCGTTACCGATAGTTGTTACAACATAATCTACAACATCAGCATTAGTGCCTGTTAGCGTAATTGAAGTCAGAATGTCAGCCGTTTCTGTCTTTGCTGTAACTGTTACAGCATGTGGCCCATTCGCCTGTACTGAATAAAACTCTTGCCCAAGAGTCAGACCTTGTAGTGTAACTGTTACGGTTAAACCAGCGGGTATAGTTGCATTACCTGCGGCTACGATATGCGGACTTACCAACGGAACGAAAATATCTCTTCCATTACCCGGACCTTTGACTCCTGCGCCCATTGCTGAACCGGGTCCAGATGGTCCTTGATTACCAGTTGTTGCTCCCATAATTTTCTCCTTTTATTTTTTAATTAAGTTGTACTAATTTGCACAACCTTATCTATCTTTCTTAAAATAATTTGTATATACAGTTGGTATAATTTTTTACCAATTGCATATGTAAGGTAATGCACGTAATAAGTCCCACAATATCAAAAAGGCAAAATAAGATAATAATAGGAACTATCTTGGGTGGTTCTTCCATTGTAAAACCATCAAAGGGAAGACACTGTTATTTGGCTATGCGAAGTAGAAATAAAAAGTGGATTGAGCATAAAGCATCTGAACTCTTTTCTTTATCTTCTGATAATCCATTTACATTATCAAAACACACTAACAGATGGCAGTCTCTTTGTTATCCAATTTTTGATGAATATAGAAATATGTTCTATAAAAATAATATAAGACATATTAAGGCTATCACATTAGACACAATGTATGATTTGTCTATAGCAATATGGTATATGGATTCAGGAAAATATCATAACAATGAAATTATTTTAAACACACACATATGGGGAGAAAAAGGGACTAATACAATAGAAAAGTTTTTCAGGATAGGTCTTAATTACTCTACAAGAATAACAACAGATAGGGGTCGTTTTAGAATTATAATTGATGCTGATTCATCCAAAGATTTTTTCAAAATAATAGCACCTTATACTCATGTAAAGTATGAATAAGAAAGCTATTATTACTGGCATTACAGGTCAAGATGGGAGCTATCTAGCAGAATTTTTGTTAGATAAAGGATATGAAGTGCATGGAATCATGCGTAGAAGTTCTGTTTTTACCACAGAACGAATAGAACATCTCATGTCAAATGACAAGATATATGGTAAAAAATTATTTATTCATCATGGAGATATGACAGATTCCAGTAATCTTACAGCTTTAATTTCTAAAATAAACCCAAAAGAAATATATAATCTCGCCGCTCAAAGTCATGTAAAAGTATCTTTTGAGGTTCCAGAATATACAGCAGAAGTTGACGCTTTAGGGTGTCTTAGATTGTTAGATGCTATGTATCAAAATTGTCCTGACTCTAAATTCTATCAAGCATCTACATCAGAGATGTTTGGAGGACGGCGTAGCGAAATGCCTAAAAATGGATATAATGAAAATAATGATTTCCATCCTCGTTCTCCATACGGGGCCGCTAAATTATACGCATATTGGATTACAAAGAATTATCGTGAAGCTTATGACTCTTTTGCTTGCAATGGAATCTTATTCAATCATGAATCATCTCGCAGAGGTGAGACTTTTGTAACTAAAAAAATAACAAGATGGTGTGGCGAAAACTTATCACTACTTAGAGAAAGAAAGTTTCAGCTTATAGAACCTCTTAGGTTGGGGAACATGGATGCCTATAGAGATTGGGGACACGCTAGGGATTATGTTAAATCACAATGGCTTATTTTACAACAAGATGAACCAGATGATTATGTTGTGGCTACAGGAGAGACACATACCGTAAGAGAATTTGTAAAAAAATGTTTTGACTGGATGGGAATGCCATTAGAATGGAGCGGGACTGGTATAGATGAAGTAGGCGTACACGCTGGCAACATAGTGGTAAAAGTAGATAAAAAGTATTTTCGCCCGTCAGAGGTAGATGTTCTTCTCGGAAATCCTTCTAAAATAAAAAAAATTGGTTGGAAACCCGAATTTGATTTTGACATGATTATTGATGATATGATGAAACACGATTGTTATGGACTAGGACAGAGACTCAAGAATAAGGCAAAAGTAAAATGAAAAAAGAAAGCAAAATAATCGTTTTAGGGCACAGAGGGTTGGTGGGGTCGGCTATAGTAAGAAAATTATCTTTGGAAGGGTATGAAAATATAGAATCTAAAACTGTAGATTTGAGAAATCGTGAAGAAGTTGACCAATGGTTTAGAGAAAGCAAACCAGAATATATTTTCTTGGCAGCAGCAAAGGTGGGAGGAATTGTTGCTAATTCAACACGTCCTGCTGATTTCATATATGATAATTTAATGATTCAAACTAACGTTATTGATTCATCACGATGGAATGGGGTTAAAAAGCTTCTGTTTTTAGGCTCATCTTGTATTTATCCTAAAGAATGTCCGCAACCTATTAAGGAAGATTATCTTCTAACTGGGCCACTTGAATCTACAAATAATGCCTATGCAATTGCTAAAATAGCTGGAATCCAAATGATACAGTCTTATGCTAAACAATATGGGTTTAACGGTATTTGTTTAATGCCAACTAATTTATTTGGTCCTAATGATAATTTTAATTTAGAAACATCTCATCTTCTTCCGGCATTAATGAGGAAATTTCATGAGGCTAAAATAAATGGAGATAAACAAGTGGTGATGTGGGGAACCGGAACGCCGAAAAGAGAAATGCTTCATGTAGATGATTTAGCTGATGCCTGTTTATTTTTAATGAATAATTATGATTCTCCTGATATCATCAATATTGGAACCGGAGAAGATTTGTCTATATTAGAAATTGCCGAATCAATAAAAAATGTAGTCGGATTTAATGGAGAAATCATAACAGATACTTCCAAACCAGATGGGACAATGAGAAAACTTCTTGATGTGTCAAAAATAACTGAAGTAGGTTGGAAAGCTAAAATTAAATTTGAAGATGGTCTTAAATCTACTTATAAATGGTACAAAGAATCACTCGCAGAAAATAGTATGTAAAACGTCACCCAATAATTTTGGCTTAACAGCATGTATTTCTACCTTACCTAGGCCCACAGGAAGAACCATCTTTATTTCTGTGGGCTTTTTCTTACCTTCTATTATTTGTACCGCATAAGTTACATCACTTCTCTGACCATCATTATGCATTATGGTTTGCATTAGAAGAACCACATCTTTATGTATGGTATGACCAGTTTCAACCTCAAGAGAAAAATGAGTTGACATCAAGTTCTCAATTTCAGTTAGATTTTCGATACTAAGAAGATTCATCCTATGAGATATACGACATGCTACTATTATTCCTAACGGCAAAGAAATTGAATGTCCAAATCTATGCTTGCGTTCCAAAGCATCGAAAACAGTCTTGCCTAAATTCAAAGCAATTTTTTTGTCGTACAAACTATCTGCGAGGAATGCCTTTTTAATTACTAGATTTCTGTAAATCAATTCTTCTAAAACTTGAGGGTCTTTGGCATATATCTTCTCAGAATTTTCTTTTATGAAATATAAAAGACCCTCATCACATATCAATGCATGTTTTAAGCAATCACAAAGACCATCTTGAATCGCCCATATAGGCAAGCTTTTCAAGCATTTTAAATCAATAAATACAGCATTTGGATTTTTGAATGTTCCAATAGCATTTTTGTATACCTTATAATTTATTGCTGTTTCTTCCCCAATGCATCCGTCAACACTACACGCCAGAGTTGTTGGACAGTAAATACAATTTATTCCTTTACGAATAAGTGAGGAAATAAATCCAGCCATATCAATTGTGACACCACCGCCTAACCCAATTATTAGGGAGTTTTCTTTAGCACCATATGCGAATATATTGTCTATCAGAGTAGTTGCTGTCTTCCAAGTTTTTGCTTCTTCTGCTGAATGTTGATAATTTCTCTTCTTGGGAAGAGGAAGAAAAACTAATTCGGAATCACCAAATTGGTTATATTTAATTAGTTGTTCTGCATTTTTCATGTAGGGGTCATATATGACAAAAATAGTAGTAGCATCTGCATGATGAGCTTTAATGTATTTTACCATTTCGAAAATGGCAGTATCAGATATGACTACGTTGTAATCACCCAGTTTGGAATTTATTGTTAAAGTTCTCATATTTAGACGCTTGTTGTTCTTCTATTCCTTCTACCACGCTCTGGGTTAACAGCGTTGACAGCTTTATCTTCTTTTTCTTTTTCCTTGGCAGCACGAATCTTACTTTTAGCCGCATGACTAAAGTTTCGTCGTCTGTACTGGCTCTCTATTTCGTCTTTATTCTGCCCCAGTTCTTTAAGAGCTTCCTGTTCTATAACCGCATCTGTAGTTCTGGCTTTTTTCAAGGCTGCTTTTAATGTTTTAGAGTCCATTTTAAGCAAACTTAATGCATGTTCAAACATGTCTTCTTTTGTAACAGCCTTTTTTGCCAAATTCTTTTTTACATCTTCTGGTTTTTTGTCCAGTAATTCAAAGATAAATTCTCTAAATTTCTTTTTAGGAATTGGCTTTTTACCTAAGAGAGTTTCGATGGTTTTGACATCTACATTTCGGAATGAACTAACCCATTGACTTCCACTTCCCGAATACCATGTGTGTCCATCTAAGAAACGTTGTATGGCTTTTTTGGTCCCACTAGTATAAGAAATACTGTAGAGTGCCTTCTCAAAGTTTCCTGTGTAATTACACGCTGCTCTTAATAATGCCGTGAACAAAGATTGTCTCATCGGCTTAAACAACCAGAATTCGGCTGGCTCGATATATGTGATTTTCTTTATGTTTGTTGGCGCAATATGAGTAATGTTCTTATGGCCAAGCTTTTTTTCGAATAGATTTATAAATTCGGCTATTCTCTCACTAGTTACCTTAGATGAGTGAGAGAATAGTATTTTACCCATAGGACGGCCATGGAAAGTTTCACGGCAATGAATGAATTCATTATATCGTATAGTACCACTGCCCTTGCTGGTGACAACTGCATAACTCCCATCTGACAACCCATTATTAGGTCGTTCAATTTTTATCTCTGGGAGGAAATATGGTTTTTTATTTTTTTCTTGTGACTTTTTCATAACTGGATTATACCGCCGTTTGAAAATAGGGTCAATGAATATTGACTTCAGATACATATATATTTGGGATAACGTATTGTTGAACGTTTTAGATAGCATATACAAGGGCCACCATGATAAAATTTTCGGAATGGGTAATTAAAGAATCGGCTGAAAGAAGTCTTGCCATTGGCGATGTCCTTCTCAAAATCAAAAAGGCGAATACGAATATATTGTTCAATGGATAGAAAACGGTTCAGTTAATGATGACAAATCATATTATGCTAGTGGTTTGGAACCTGAAGACCTAGAAGACGCCCTCGGAACCATGAACGATATGGCTCAGAGAGTTTCAGCTAGAAGCGGGAAACCGATAGGTGACGCATCGCATGTTACCAGTGCTTCAAAGAACCGTCTTCGGGGTGGCTCTGCTTTCCCGTCGTTACGGCAGCATTTTCCCGGCGATTAATCACATTTTCCGCTAGTTATGAATCAAATATTTCTTTACAAGTTCAATACAATACTGGAATCCTTCTGAATCATGAGACATATATTCTGGATGATACTGCATTCCAAGAGCATTCGTATTCGGATAATAAACACAATCATATTCACGTTCGGGCGGCAAAACACCATCTGTAGGAGTCCATCCCTCATATATTTTTGACAATTTAGGGTCAGCCCATGCTAAAATTTCTGCGTCAACAGGAGGCAATTGCATTTGATGGTGAGTGGAAGTAACAATTATTGTTCTGCCATCATTAGTTGTTACTTTATGATTTCCACCATGACCCTGAATATTTTGAACTAATTTTCCACCAGACAAAACACATAACAATTGTGCTCCACGACATATTCCCGCCATAGGGATACCTAACTTCAGCAATCTTTCGAAAACAGCTTTTTCGAATATATCACGTTGGAAGTCACTAGATGTAGTTCTATGTTCTGCTTCATTGTACAAATTGGGAGAAACGTCACTTCCCCCTTCGAATACTGCAAGGCCAATTGAATCTGGATTAGTTGTCAATACCGAAGAATCCATTTCACACGGGCCAAATTCTGCAAATGGGGTGTAATATGAGGATTGTCTATATCCATATTTACTTACGATAAGAACCTTTTTTTTCATGTCACTACTCTTTCGTTCCATTCTTCCCCCCACACTGTGGGGGAATTTGGTGTTAAGTCGATAGTAAGTTCGAACTCTTTACATTGTCCGATAATTTCGTTTCTAATATTATTTAAATCAGATTCACTAATTTTGTCTGTTACGTCAATCCAATCACTTTCCCATGTCAAAGTTCCAAATTCTTCATCGTATACATCGAATGAGATAAAAACTTCATTATCCGGCCCTGTCCATTCTTGTCGTAATAAAGTATAGCTCATTTAGATTTTCTACTTATGAATTCTTCACCTAACATGGGCTTATGTTCTTCTGCAAAATCAAATAGTCCTGTTTCATTATTATAATTTTTTATTGTGAGGACTTCATGATTTATTGTTTCGACCACATCTCCAACAAATAGGTACTGAGCAACGTCATTATCATGGAATAAAACCAGTATTCCGGGTTCTACGCCATCAGCACCAGAATCTCTAAATTCTTTGACATCTACGATGCCTAAAACACGCAACATGCGGAATGTACCAAAATGACCATTTCTCCGCAAGCTAATTTGGAAATTCTTCAAATCATTTTTGCTCGAAAACCTATTTGCATCTACCCACCCACCCTTTGTCTTTTTTTGAACCAAATACGACATTTCTTCTTTCTTGCTGTACCATTCATTAAACTTACCTGTCAAAATTGGAACTATGTTATATTTTTTGCAAGCCTCTGCCACTTCCCTTCTGAAGAAGGATAAAGCCTCTTCTGTGTCAAGAGAGCATATGTCGTATTTTTCGCTTTTCCATAAAGATTCATTCTCTAGGTTGAGGATTTGGAAACAAACATCAGATGGAAGGATATAATGTATTTTTAGTTGGTTCATAGAATATTATTATACAAAATATTCATGAAATTTCTATGTTAAATGCATGGATAGAAAGAAAAACCCTCATATGGAATATTATAAATTTGTTTATAAAAAAAGCAATACTTGGGATGGTAAATCTTCTTTATCTGGCAAAACCGTTATTGTGTATTGTGAACAAGGATATGGAGACATCATACAATTCCTAAGATTCATTCCGCTTTTGGCAAAAGAAAAATGTCACATTATTCTTCATTGCCCTAAATCTCTTCAAAGACTTGTTAAAGAACAAAATTGGGGTGTAGAGTTATTCGACAAACATAATCCCGATATTCCAAAACATGATTTTCATGTTTTATCCATGGATTTACCCCTATTTTTCGAAATACCTTATAATTCCTACTTGAAAGTTAAAAGCAACACGCCAATAAACAATAGTATTGGTGTATGTTGGGAAAGCGGATTCAGTAAAGAGGGAAGAGATTTTAATTTGAAAGAATTTAAAGACTTCGACCAAAAGTTGTTCATGATATTCCCAGAAATAAAGAAACAGGAATTTTTCGATGACTCTATAACAGTATTCGATGCAGAGATAAAAGACTTTTTAGACACAGCAAAATTAATCAATTCGGTAGATGTGGTCATCAGTGTTGACACAGCAGTTTTACATTTAGCCGGAGCTATGGGCAAAAATACATATGCCATTCTTCCAGAAGATACAGATGAAAGATGGGCAGGCGGTTCAAAATCCATATGGTATCCCTCCATACGGATGTTCAAAGGAAAAACGAAAAATTCGTTGAAGTCCATAAAAATACTTTTAGATGTAAAAAAACAGTTGAATTAATATATTTTTCCATTATAATTAATGTTGGCTTTTGAAAGATAGATTATATGATGAATGAACAAATATTTGAATTGATATCTCTTAGACAAGCTGTTTTAAAAAAATTAAAAAAGCTTGATAAAGAAATAGTTGAAAAACTTAACAAACACAATATCAACGGGAATACACTAGCGGACGAACGTTATCCATTAGGGTATGAAGAAGAATACTACGAAGAAGAACCCGAAGAAAACGAAGAAACCGAATTTGGACTTGGTGGAGATTGGTGGAAGAATAATTAATTAAAACTGATAAATAAGTCATAAGGAGGGGTGATGAAACATGCATTGTTAGTGGGAATAAACAAGTACAAAAAACCGGGGAGTAACTTAAAAGGATGTATCAATGATGTTAAACTTATGAAAATTCTATGCAAAAAGAATGGCTATAAGACAACAGTATTGAAAAATAGACATGCGACACAAAAGAACATCATAAAGAGGCTAACCAAAATTATCAATAAAACAAAAGCTGGTGATAGGATTATGTATTATCACAGTGGACACGGAGCACAAGTCCCAGATTTTGACAAAAATGAAATTGATGGATTAGATGAATGTTTAGTAACATATGACCATGATTGGCATAATGCTTTTACTGATGACAAATTGGCTTCTTGCTTAAAAAATCTTCACAAAAAAGCCTTTTTATCTCTTATAATTGATACATGCCATAGCGGAACGATAACAGATGCTACAGGTATAAAAACTCTGTCTAAGAACGTAAAAGGAACCGCCAAAACCATAGTAATACCTAAAAAAATTGCAAAACTCATCAAAAATAAGAATTTGAAGACAAACTTGTTCGGCGTAAAAAACTCCAATCCCAACACACAGCGTCATGTTCTTATAGCAGGATGCAAAGAGTCTCAATATAGTTATGAAGTATATGTTGGAGGCAAAATGTACGGGTTAATGACATGGTGCCTGTTCAAATTATTTTCACTTAAAAAAACAAAAAAAATGTCATGGGAGCAGTTTCACAAACTTGTTTATGCAAAAGTACGTAAAAGTATTATCTCACAACATTCTGTAATTTCTGGAGAAAAATCTCTCCTAAAACGACAAGTGTTCTTGTTTTAAATTGTCCTCCGCTATATAATGCCCACTCAAGAATTTCGAGAGTGAAACTATGAAGCTAGATAAAGCGGTATTTCAACGCAAACATAAATCATCCCGGTATAATGTCAAATATCACTTGTTCAATGAACGAAGCAAGACTCTCGGACAATCTATAAATATTCCTAAAAGCATCGAAAAGAAAAAAGGTCTTGTTACTCTGAAAAATGTTTGCTTCTCTGGCTTGATGGGAACTTTTTTTGAAGACGTGAAATTGAATAGAATTTGTTACAAGCCAAAAATTAACAAGGTTCTTAAGTCCAAAGATGTTCAACGTTGGATTGATATTGCCAAAGCTGGAAGATTACTTCCTCCTTATGTGGAATTTGAGCATTTGAAAAAAACATTCCTGTTAAGATGCAATATCCCTCCAAGTTTGTTATATGTTTATCTTTGTACCTTAAGAGATGTAGAAGAAGAACCAGATTTCGTCCGTATAACTTCTTACCTAGTTGAAAAAGGAATGGATATACATGCTGCTGTCGTTGCAGCAAGCGGTATAACCATCAATAATTCGGGTCACCATTATTTAAGAATTCATGCGGGTTATTCTGACAGGCCAGTGACTTCTGTTAAGGTTCCTCTAGGCAAAATCTTCCAATTAAAGAAATTCTTAGAGAATCCTTCAACATATGATAAGAGAAGTTGTACGTTACTTGGAAAGTCAACGTCTACGACCTATGCTGGAAGCCAATTTTCCGCCCAAAATACTATAGGAAAGATACCAGCTTCAACAGAAAAAGAGATTTCTATTGCGGATTTGTTTGACGAAGACATTGTTGATATGCTATCATCTGGAAAGTACAGTAAAAAACTTTACGATAAATACCTAGCGAGAAAAAAGAAATGAGCAAAGACACCTCAAGTAAGCTGGCAGATGTTGGAATTCATATTTTGATGGGAGAAATAACAGATTCTTCTTGCAAAGATGCTATTTCATTTATTCTGGAAAAGAATATTGATACAACTAAAACCAGACCAAAAGAAATACGACTCATAATAAATTCGCAAGGGGGAAGTGTTACAGCAGCGTTTTCTCTGATTGATATTATGCTTGGGTCAACTATTCCTATCGTCACGACAGGAATAGGACAAATAGCGTCATGTGGGTTGTTAATCTTTATGACTGGAAATAAAAGAGTACTCACTCCAAATACATCAATACTTAGCCATCAATATAGTTGGGGCAGTGGTGGCAAACAACATGATTTGGTTGCAATTAGAAAAGAAGAAGACCTTATAGCAGAACGTATCGCTAATCACTATAGAATGTGTACGAAAATGACAAAGAAACAAGTGCAAAAGTTTTTAGGGCCGTCTGATATGTGGCTGACCGCAGAAGAAGCAATGGAAAATAACTTTTGTGATGAAATAAAACACTACGGCTGCACAAATGGCTAAGAAATACAAATACAAAATTGGTGATTGGGTTGAAGTACGAAATGTTGTACGTTTTGTGTATGTAGACCAAAGACGCAAAATGATTAGAGAGTCTAGCGACGAAGATTTTCAATCATTCATAGGACAAATTGTTGGCTATAAACAATGTTTTACAGGAAAAGTTTATAACGACGATGGTTATAAATATTTTAGTCAAGATAAGGCAATTGGTGTATGGCTTGTAAGACAAGGGCTAATAAATAAATCTTTGTATGTTAGAGAAAATAATTTGTCATTATGTCCGTCGCAGG
>Ga0233412_10001254_pt1 | contig 13543 bp, 13 predicted proteins | sample Na_anoxic_4_MG_FD_180667 | JGI IMG/M metagenome (GOLD analysis project Ga0233412, IMG submission 180667) | Seawater microbial communities from Saanich Inlet, British Columbia, Canada - Na_anoxic_4_MG | ecosystem: Environmental > Aquatic > Marine > Inlet | place: Canada: British Columbia... | reverse complement strand
TTTTTCTTTCCTCGGGCCTTAAATAAGCAAATTCACCGGTCCCGCCACAAACTAAAATAATGTGAACCCCGGCTTCCAACATGGAATCGATGTGGTCTTTCAATGCTTGTTCATCAACTGCTTCACCGTCCTCCGTAAATGGTGTACACAACGCGGCGCATATCCCTTTAAATTCTTTCATGGTAATTCCCTCCTTTCAATTTTATTTTTAGATACTTTTTTGCATAATTTAAGTCCTAAATCCAAAACCATAGAGTTTCTCAGTTTTTGCAAGCTGAAATCCCACAGGAAACGGATCATCAGGATCAACCACAAACTGGTTGATACCCGTTATATAAGCACTGCCTCGTATGACCGGCACTACCGCCTCATAATCGCCAACTTTGGTTTCTCTTATAAGTTTTGCGTAGAACAAGCTTCCAATAATGCTTTCGTGAACGAATTCCTCATTCAGATTAAGTTTCCCCATTGAATAGAGGGTAGCCATTTTCGCACAGGTTCCTGTTCCACAAGGAGACCGGTCCATACCCCCCGGTGGCACAACCACCGCATTCTTCATATTAGCCTTTGGATTCGTCGCTGGAGCAGAAAATTCCACGTAATTCACACAATCTATCTCCGGTTTTTCCGGATGGTGTATCTCAATCTCCTCGTTAACCGCCCGCCAGATTCTTGTCCCGGTTGATATCAGCTTCCGTGCATGCCCGGGTTTTACCTCCAGACCTACGCTTTCAGCCTCCAATATGGCATAGAAATTACCGCCATAAGCAATATCTACCTTCACGCGACCCACATCTGGAACATCCACTTTGACGTCCGCCATGTAAAGAAAGGAAGGAACGTTGCGCATGGTAACGGATTCGGCTTTTCCATCTTTCACGGCCACCTTGGCCCGCACGAGTCCGGCGGGCGTATCGAGGACGATCTCGGTTTCGGGCTCCAGGGCCTCGATAATTCCCGTTTCTACAAGAACAGTGCAGATCGCAATCGTTCCATGGCCGCACATGGTAACATATCCGCCCGGCTCCATGTAAATCACCCCAAAGTCTGCTCCATCCACGGTAGGTGGAACAAGGAGGGAAGCATACATATTGCTGTGTCCTCGGGGCTCATAGACGAGCAATGTACGGATATAATCCAGGTTGTTTCGTGTATACTTCGATTTTTCAAGCATGGTCTTGCCGGGAATAAAAGGTATCCCACCCGTTACCACCCGCTCGGGATTTCCCTCTGTGTGGGTGTCAATAGCTGTTATCAGTTTATCAAATTTCATAAGTTATTCTATATTCACTTCAGAGAATAGGAAAGCTGAACAGTACCTCTTATGTGGGGCAAATCTTAAAGGAAATGTAGATTAATCACCCGACCGAGCAGCTACAGCATTCAAGGCATCCAGAAAAGAGTTAAAACCGCCTTTTTCACTGATGATCGCCAGTGCCTGTTCATTAAGCCCTCCTGGTGTTGCTGCCTCCACCGCCAATTCCGAGAAATTACTTTTGTCCATAGTCATCGCTTGAAGACTCAATGCGTGGAACATTGAAACAGTGTACTGATGTGCAACACTTTTTTCTATCCCTCCAGTCGCAGCCCAGTCGGAAACTGCTCCCATTAAAGCAAAAAATGGGCTTATCAGGGCGGTCACCGACGCCAATAGACCTATATCCCTTTCACTGGACACTGTGAACAAGGTCCCCACTTTCTTGAAAATATTCCCTACTTCAGGGTCATCAGGATAAAGAATAACAGGCCCCTTCTGTTGAGCGACTGTAGGTAAAGGAACCGCCCGAACAACATGGTGCATATCTCCGATAAATTTCTTGATCAGATCGATCGCTGTTACGGCGATTAGAGAAACTATTTTTTGATCCTCACTAAAATGCAGCTGAGAGAGGACATCAGGCGCAGCTTCCGGACGTAATGCGAGAAATACAATGTCACTTCCGACAATGACCTGTTGGTTACTATCCATTACTTTCACCTGGGAGAATCTTGCTGCAAGACGCGACGCTTTTGCAGCATTTCGCGGAGAAACAAGGATACTTTCCGGTGCTTCTACCGTAGTACAGAGGCCTTCAATCAAGGCCGTAGTGATATTCCCAGTGCCAATAAATCCCAAATTCTTCATGTGATTCCTTTTTCGTTCTTGAGCTCTCTTTCACTTCCTGGTCACGGGCAAACCGGTTAATCGGCTCAACCCCTAAAAAATACCACTCCAAAGGACAAAAACAATCAGTCGCCCAGGAAAGCTTCTCGAATCTGATCATTACTGAGAATTGAATCAGCCGACCCATCAAAATAATTCTCTCCCATGGCCAAAACATATCCCCTGTCAGAAATACTTAGAGACCCATGAGCATCCTGTTCAATGATCAGAATACCGATTCCCTCTTGATGCAAGCGCTCAATTTGATTAAAAACTTCTTCAGTAATCTTTGGAGAAAGGCCTGCAGACGGTTCATCCAACAGGAGGAGTTGAGGTTCGGTCATGAGTGCCATGCTCATGGCCAGCATCTGTCTCTCGCCGCCGCTGAGGGACTTTGCCCGTTGTCTTCTTCTCCTGCCGAGTATGGGGAAAGTTTCGAAAGCATGCTCTATACCTTTCATGAGTGCCTCACTATCTTTCGAGTACCCCCCCATTTCCAGGTTTTCCTGGATCGTGAGAGACGGAAAAATATTATCCAGCTGGGGGACATAGGCTATGCCTTTTTCTACTTTCTTATTGGGTGCCAATCTGGTTACATCTTCCCCCGAAAACAAGATAGTGCCGGCGCGAGGTATGAGATATCCCATTATTGTTTTAAACAACGTCGATTTTCCCGCTCCATTAGGTCCAATGATTGTCACTATCTCATTTTTTTCAACGGTTATGGATACGCCGTGCAGTATATCTGTTTTTCCATAACCTGATACGACGTTACTTGCCTCTAATAAAGCCATACAACTCGAACCTCCCGGAAGCATAACCGATTCAAGCACCGCCCAGGTATGCTTCCAGCACTTTTTCGTTTTTTTGAATCTCGGCCGGTGTACCCTCTGCCATCTTTTTACCAAAGTTCAATACGAAAACCTTGTCACAAATACTACTAATAACCTTCATACTATGCTCTATGATAAAGACCGATTTATGTTCCCTTTGCTGCAATTCTTTTATTGCCTTCATCAACTGCATGGTCAATGTGGGATTGACTCCGGCGGTAGGCTCATCAAGGAGAATCATATCCGGATTCAGCATAAAGACCCTGCCCAGTGAAAGAAGTTTTTTCTGCCCTCCTGAGAGATCACCCGCATACTCGTTTTTCAAGTCCACAAGCTGTAGTACTTCGAGCAGTTCCATTGACCTGTCGAGATTTTCTTTTTCCACCCGGGCAGTTCGCCTGCGAGTGAACAGGGCACTAAATGGATTCTCGCCGACTTGATTCTTGGCAGCAAGCATCATATTCTCCAATATGGTCAACTTCTCAGGAGCTTTGGCAATCTGGAAAGTCCGACAGAGCCCTTTTCTGGCAATCCTATCCGGCGTCAATCCGTCTATTCTTTCTTCCTTGAAATAAATTTCGCCACCGTCTTTTTCGTAAAAGCCTGATACAACATTAAATAAAGTGGTTTTTCCTGAACCGTTCGGGCCTATCAACCCAAAGATTGAATCGCCTTCCACCTCAAGGGACACTCTATCCAACGCCCGAAGGTTGCCAAAATTTTTCTGCAGGTCCTTGATTTTCAGCATAAGAGCGGTCACTCCCCATGTCTACTTTTTGGATAGTAAACTTTCTTTTTTTCCTTTATCAGCCCTTCCGGCCGGTACGAAACAAATATGATTATTAAAAGACCAATAATAAGCATTCGTAAGGATGCCATGGAATCAGGACTCAAAGGCACATATCCACCTATGAATCTCGTAGAGACATTGAATAGCTGTATAATTCCAGCTCCAAGAATAGCACCGGCATGGTTTCCCCTACCTCCCACGATTATCATTGCCCACATGAGGAATGTCTCGATAGGTCTAAAGTTTTCAGGTGAAATAAAGGCAATATAATGCGCAAATAGCGCTCCTGCCAGGCCTCCCACCATTCCAGCCACCACCATGGCCTGCAATTTTATCTGACGGGTGTTTTTCCCAAGGCTCAGGCACAACTCCTCTTCGTCCCGAATTGCCTTAACATCCCTGCCGAATGGAGAATCGCTGAGCAAAGAAAGGACAAAATAGATCAGTAAAACACAGATAAGGACCAAAATAAGATAGAAAAGGGGATAACTGTCCCTGGAAAAAAGAAATTGGAAGGGCTGAGGGATGGTCATAACCCCGAAAGGCCCCCCGGTCAACCAGCCTTCGTTGAGGGCAACCAGCCTGATTACCTCTGCTGTGGCCAGTGTTGCGATTGCCCAATAATCTGACTTCAGAGATTTTGTGGGGATACTCATAAGGTAACCGAACAGGCCGCTGAGGATCATCCCTCCCGCAAAGCAAAATGGGAGAGGGATTCCGATTTTGGTTGCCATGAGCGATGATGTGTAAGCCCCTATACAAAAAAAAGCAACTTGGCCAAAATTTATCAATCCAGCGAAACCAACCTGAAAATTGAGGCTCATGGCAAGCAGGCCATAAATACCGATCATTGTCAGGAGGTAAATAAAAAAATTGATTACTGTCATCTTATTTTTTCCTCAAGATTCCCGTTGGTTTCCAGAGTAAAATGATTATCAGCATGACAAAGCTAATTGCAGGTTTGTAACCAGTACTTATTTGAATGGAATTGACATTGAAAAATCCACCCAAATTGATTAACCAGCTCAAATCCAGGGCCAGGACGATATTTTCTGCAAATGCCAGAATCAATGCACCCAACATTGCCCCATACGGATTCCCAATACCTCCCAATATTGTTGCACAAAAGACCGGAATGAGGATATCAAAACCCAATCTTGGATAGAGCACATGCTCCATCGCGATCATGGTTCCCCCAATAACACCATAGGCACATGCCAAGAACCACATCCATGTGATCATCTTTTCAGAGTCGATAGCACAGGCACTGGCCAGCACCCTATTGTCGGAAATTGCCCGCAATGATTTACCGAATTTTGTTTTGTGCAGAAGAATGTGAAAGGCTATCATAGAAAGAAATCCCACGAGAATTATTTTGATCTGGAGCGGGGTGATCCGTGCCCCTAATATTTCCAGAGGTTTTCTTATTGCTATTGCATATGTCTTTATCTCGCTCGTCCATATCAATCGCAACATATTTCTCAAACCAATTTCAATCCCCATGGAAACTATCATTAAAGATACCGGTTTAACCCCAATGATCCTTAACCGCTTAAAAAGAATTCTATCTATCCCTATTCCAAACAATCCGGTAAAAAATGCTGCCAAAATTATTGATATTAAGAGATTTATTCCAAATGTCTGATTAAAAGAATAGGCTAGGAAGGCACCCAAAACAGCATAGTCAGCGTGAGCGAAATTGGAAAATTTCAAGATATCGAATACCATTGTAAGGCCAATTGCCAACAAACTCAGTTCCGAGCCTCTGATCAAACTGTTCACTACAATTTGAGAAAATTCCATTATCCTCAACCTGATTTTTCAATTATTTACAGAGAGATTCTGAAAGGAGATAATATTGGTAAAATAAATTTCCCACCGGCCTATATAACGGCCGGTGGGATTTCCAGTTCGTTCAATGGATGCGCCATTTATGAAAAAGCATATCCTGCCTTTTATTCATGGTCCTATTTCTTATAAGGCACTATCTTTCCGTTTTTTATGATAACTTTGGAATACTGTCCGAAGCCCTGCATGCCATCCTTGTCGAACCGTTTATCTCCACCGGTTGACTGTCCTTTGTACCAGTCATCAATCTTCCGCAAGGTATCTCTGATAACTGTTGGGTCTGCGGAATTGGCGAAATTAGCAGCCATCGCTATCATAATGAGCGCATCATAATTCATAGCAGCGTAGGCTGTTATCGGTTCACGCCCCATTTTCTTCCTGAATTTTTCCATATACAGGCCGCCTGGTTGAAGCGGATTCAGGCCTTTTATCCCATCAACCACCTGAGGAATCTTCTTTATTGCCGACGCAAAGCTTGATGTCATTTCAGGCACATACCAGGGAACCTTATTCACATTGAGCATTCCCATCTCATATGCCTGTTTCGCAGTTACCAGGCCCTCTTTGGCATAAAAAGTCGCTATAACCGCTTCAGGTTTTTTTGAAAACAGTCTCTGAAGTTCCGCCTTATAATCCACTTTGTTCATTTCATAAACAACATTGGTGACGATCTGTGCCCCTTGTTTTTTCAGGTTCTTCAGGGTTTCATCCATCAAAGCCTTGCCAAAAGCGTTGTTCATAAACATGGTGGCGAATCTCTTTTTTCCCGAATCCGCAACGGCGAAATCAGCGATCACCTTTCCCTTGTAGTTATCCAATACGTTTGTGAGGAAAATATAGGAACCGACGTTGCGAAAAAGCGGAGATGTCGGAGGCTGGAAAACAGCCAAGATTTTGTTTTGCTGGCAGTATTTTGCAATGGGCAGGGCCACACCGCTGGAAAAACCACCGGAAATAATCTTGACCTTGTCTACCTCTATCAATTTTCGTGCGGCATCCATTCCAGGAGACGGACGAGTCTCGGTATCCTCAATAATTAATTTTACCGGCTTTCCAAGAATACCACCGGCCGCGTTAATTTCTTCCTGTGCCAATTTAAATCCGGTCATCAGATCTTCGGACATTACAGCTTGCGTTCCTGTAATGGGACACAAGATACCAACTTTAAAGGTTTCCTCGGCACTTACCGAACCAACACCGATAAGCAGAAACAAAAAACTAACAATCATCGTCGTAAATGCATACCTTCTCATTTTTTTCCTCCTTTGATTTTTTTTGCCAAATTTTCCTAATTTCAATCGCCTGTTTCTGACTGACTTTCCTTTATTCACCTCCTTCCTTTCTAAGTTCTCAATAAATTCGGGCTGTGTTAAGAAAATTCCCCCTGGCCCAGACCTGGCCTTTACACATTGAGAGAGTGGCTGATCGAACATAACTGCTTCGTGAAGTTACCACATATGTCCGTCAAGTCGCACCTCCCAATCCCGTCCCGGGCTCGCGACAGGGAGGGCAGGCCGCAATCCCCCTTTACAAAATGTGGAAGCAGTAGGAATGCCCAGACTTATTGAGATGTTACCTTTCTTTTGTCTATTTTTATACGGAATTTAAATATATTGCAAATCAATTATCCGCCCCCAATGGCTGGAGGGAGGAAAAAAACGGTGTCATCTTCGGATAATACGCTTTTGAGCTCTCCCTGTTTTCCATTAATGAAGATCAATTTAATTAGTTTGAGGGGTAAATCAACATTTTTGACCAAATCTTGTACAATGGCTCCATCTTTTACAGTGGCTTTGCCATCAGACAGGTTTTCCGTATATTTTGAAAACGTTGAACCAAGCTTGACATTAACTTCAATCGGCAAAACCTTTTCTCCTGTGGACAAGGTTCTAGGTTTCCAGCGGGACTGATTCCCGATCTTATTACTGGTAGACTACTTATCAAGAAAACTGATGGGTTAACAAAGGGGAATTTAGTTATTGTATCAAACCTAACCGATTCAAAGTCCCCTGACTCGGTTTACCGTTTTCATCCCACCCCCTAAGATTGTAGTAATCCTCCATTAACTCTTTAAAAGGCGGCACTTTACCTGCCCTGAACCCCTCTTTTGCAGCCTGGAACATTTTGTTCGGCAACACATCCGCGCTGGCATTATATCCATCCCGATTGTTTATGAGTCGCTGAACGGTAAAAACCCTCTCACCGGCATTCATTAGATCTTCGATAGAATAATCCCATCCCGTGACGGCATTGAAAAGCTCCCTGACCTCGGAAAAGGTCATACCCCCGCCATCGACCATAAATGCACAGATAACCAGTGAATTAAGAAGGGCAAAATAATCCTGGCATTTGGCTGCCAGGAAACTCTGATTTTCTTTTTCAAAAAATTTGACCATCCCTTCCTTTATGCCGATTTCAGGTATGAAAAATCCTCCCATCTCTACATCCTCACACCCACCCCTGAAGTGGCAGGCTCCTCTGGTGCCGGTAGCATAGGTCGGCGCCAGGGAGATGCATGACCTGGCGTCATGAGATGGTAAGTCCAGCCCTTTGCAATGGGCTACAATTTCAACCGCCTCTGGGCTGATATTCTTTGCGGCACCCAATGTCCCTTCCGAAAATATTGCCCCAAAACCCTCCTTATTCCCTATCTGATCTAATAACTTAAACAGAACTTCCGGATTACCCCATTTGAGCTCTAATCCATCCGTGTCCTCAGCAGTGATCCATCCTTTTTCAAAGCACTCTATGGCAAAGCCAACCATCGCTCCGGCGGAGATCGTATCAAGTCCCAATCTATTTGCCATATCATTGCCCTTGGCGACAGCTTTTGGGTCGTCAATGAGCAGATTAGTACCCATCATCCCCAACGTCTCGTATTCCGGCCCAATCCCTTCCAGAGCATATTTGACAGGGTCTGTAATCTTGATGTTTCTGTGACACCCAACAGGGCAGAACTTGCATGGATACGGTTTCGCGTTGAGTGCCTCGGTGAAGTTTGGGGCTCCCAGTTTCTTTGCCCCCTCTGGCCAGACATCCCCTTCCCAGTACTTGATCGGCATATCTCCCAATCCTTCTGCCGTTTCGCACAGCCCAGGTGTCCCATGCTCTCTGAACCCATTCTCCTTTACTTCATCGGAGATTTGACGCTGGTAATGTTTTATAAGTTCTTTGACCTTATCGGGTTCATTCATTTCAGGTTTTTGAGTTCCCCTGACGGCTATGGCCTTCAGACCCTTGGAACCCATGACGGCACCCATGCCACATCGCCCCGCAAAACTGTGTTTATCGACAACGACACATGCAATGGCGACCTGTTTTTCTCCTGCCGGTCCAATGGCGGCGATGCTTAATTTTCTGTCCCCCGTCTCTGTGTGAATCGCATCGATCGTTTCATACGTATCCCTTCCCGACAAATGAGAGGCGTCATTGATCTCAACGTGGTCATCTATAATATGAAGGTATACCGGTTTTTCAGAAGCACCTTCAATCACCAGAATGTCATAGCCTGCATCCTTTAATGCAGGACCCCAGTCCGCTCCCGCAGCCGTGTCGCCGAAAGTGCCCGTTACAGGAGATATCCCGACAATGCTGAATTTCGCCCCTCCCGCTATAGCCGGCCCCTGAAAAGGGCCTGTCCCGAAAATAACAAGGTTTTTAGGGTCGTAAGGGGTTATTTTGGCCGGGACCTCCCTGCGAAGAATTTCAGCTGCCAGGCCGGCGCCTCCGATGAACCGTCTAAGGTCTTCCTCCGCTATGGGTTCGACCAGTATTTTTTTGTTTGTTAAATCTATCCTGAGCAGTTTTTGCCAATAGCCATTCTTCATAAGGAACCTCCTTAACTATCCACTTTTTGGCAAGAAAAACAAATCTGCCAGAATTATATCACTCAAGGTCATTGGTGATCATTATAGCAAACTACATCTGGTAGTTACAAGTCATTTTAAGCGAATATTTTGTTCCCAATTTGATGATATGCCCGATCTCAATCCCATAAGCTTCTTTCAGTTTTCCCTTATTACAACGAGGGCATAAATTACCTTCTTTGGCAAGTTTAAAATCGCCAAAGGTAGGTAAAGGAAAGTCACAGCCGAAATTTACATCGATATAATGATAATCAGTTCGATTAGCTCCACACTCGAAGTTGACGCGATTATTAGTATAGTGATCGGCAATTACAGTGACCTCTGGAGGGACACCAATAGGGCCAGCATAGCCCACTTCAGCTCCGGTAAGTTCTTTAATATTTTCTGGAGAAACGAGTGTCAGTTCGTTGCATTTAAGATATCTTTTTACTTTGAACTCATTTACATCGCAATCCCCACGGACCATGACGGCGACAACTCTGTCATCTGACTGAAATAAAAGCGTTTTGGTGGTTTTCCAAACCGGTAATTTTAAAAACTTTGCCAGAGGTTTAACACCGATGAGTCCTGGGCCGTGGATTGCCTCCATTGGCTTCATTTCCTTATCCTGTGGGAAAACTTCCAATCGTGATTCGCTTACTTTCTGGGTGGCAGCATATTCACAAGCATCACAATATACGATAACATCTTCACCAGTGTCTGCGAATACTATGAATTCACCGCTGCTGCTTTCACCGTTTTCCCCAATATCAGACTCTACACAGCGGTATGCCAAGCCAATGCGCTTACAGATATGATGATAAACCTCATGCATAGCTTGATAAGAAGCGGCTAAGGCTGCTTCATCAACATCAAAACTGTAAGCATCTAACATAATGAATTCCCTCGCCTGTATTAATCCAAAGCGAGGGCGGATTTCATCGCGAAATTCTGTTTGAATCTGGTAAAGTTTTTTGGGAAGGTGCTTATAGGAATTAACCTCTTTTCGAACGATATCAGTAATCAGCTCTTCATGTCCCAGTCCAAGGCCGACTATGTTTCCTCGCCGATCCTTGAAGTCGAACATAATTCGGTCAATTTTAGTATACCTTTCCCATCTGCCGGATTCCACCCAGAGATGCTTGGGCTGAAGAGCAGGCATCAAAAGTTCTTCATAATCCCTCGTATTCATTTCATCTCGGATAATTTGAGAGATCTTATTTAAAGCGCGCAAGAGAAAAGGCATATAGGCGTATACTCCTGCCGAAACCTGTTTGATGTACCCAGCACGAAGCATAAGTTTATGTGCTACTGTTTGGGCGTCTTTTGGAGCTTCTCTAAAAGTTTTCCCTATATGGTTCGGTAGTCTCATAGTACATCCGGTCTTAATTCATCTCTTTAGCTGTGCCCGACCCGTTTTCCTCTGCTTCAGTCAGAATTGCTGCAGCGGTAGCGGCATACCCCATAGCCACCCCTACCGTTTTGAAAAATGTGATTCCATCGTCAGGTTCCCTTTCCGGCTTTAAAACCATTGATAATCTCACCCAGCTCAACGTCATTTGTTACCTCCGGCCAGGTAACCCCCTTCAAACATTTAACAAATATCAAATCGGTAATAGCGAGGCAACAAAAAATTTTGTGGCATCTAAAATAACATTCTGACGATTATGTGCCAGGATAATTTATTAGATAACATGGCACGAAATCTACAATTGGGTTCCCTACAATGACTTAAGTCATCTAACCTCTCGACAAAGCCCCTCTGGTCTCTAAAATGATACCTTTGCAAAACGTCTCCTATTGCCCGATTTCCGGCATGCCCCCAATATCCTCCCGAACTTATTGAAAATTTACCATTTTTCAAAGACTAAAAAATATTCTCGACAATGACAATGAAATATGATAATGGTTAAACCATTCTAAAGGAGTTTCGAGATGTTTCGTGAAGCCAAGCAGGGGAAAATTTTTCAGGACGTGGTCGAACAGGTTCAGGAGGCCATCCTTCAAGGTAGACTTAAGGAGGGAAACAAACTACCCCCTGAGAGAGAATTGCAAGAAATGTTTAAGACCAGCAGGGGAACCCTTCGGGAGGCCTTGCGAGTCCTTGAACAGAAAGGTTTGATTTCCATCAGGACTGGTGTGAGCGGCGGGGCTTTTGTGAAGGCCTTGACCACCTTTGAGGTCAGTGAAAGCCTTGACCTTTTGATACGGTATCAGAGGGTTTCTTTGAGGGATCTTGCTGAATTTCGAGAAGGAGTGGAAGGAATTGTTGTAGGTCTTGCTGTGGAGAGGGCCAAAAGTGAGGATATCCAGCATCTGAAGAAGCTTTTGGTAGATGCGAAGGCCCACCTTGAGGAAGGGAGCGTTGGCTGGAATGAGTTTATTCTGGTGGACAACCGGGTGCATATGGCGTTGGCTAATATTGCCGGAAATCCCATATATGAATGGGTTCTTCAGACGATTTACGATAACATACATCGCTATTTTGATCAGTTTCTCCCCAGGGAAGAAGGGCTCTTACAGGAAAATTATCAAGATCTGTGTGAAATCGTGGAGGCAGTGGAACAGAGACAGGCAGCCAGAGCACATTTACTGGTGCAAAATCATGTGTATCGGTTTAACCGAATAATGGAGGAAAACGAACAAAAGAGTCAAGGAGCGGAGGTTTAAGCACATAATATATGCAGAGAGATCCAATGCCCGCTGAATGGCGTATTGAAAAACATCCTATTCTTAGTATTCCTGAGAGAAGAAAAATCCCTTTTTACTGGAAGAGCCAGAAACTTGAGGCCAGTGAAGGTGAAGTGATTTCATCTGCCCTCTTTGCAAATGGGATCCACATCTTTGGCCATCATGCAAAAGATGACTCTCCCCAGGGAATGTTTTGTGCCAATGGGCAGTGTGCCCAATGTGCAGTTATTGCAAATGGGGTTCCGGTAAAATCCTGTATGACCAAAGTAGAAGAAAATATGATTGTGGAAAGTGTTGAAGGCATATCGGCGCTTCCGAAAGCTGTCGATAATCTTCAATTCTCTGATATCAAAGAAATTGAGACAGATGTGTTAATCGTGGGAGGCGGTCCTGCCGGTCTTTCGGCAGCCCTACAATTAGGTGAACGGGAGATTGAAACCATCATTGTTGACGATAAGGATAGGTTAGGAGGGAAATTGGTACTTCAGACACATAAGTTTTTTGGCTCAATTGATGATTGTTATGCAGGAACCAGGGGTATAGAGATCGCAAAAATTTTAGAAGACAGAGTAGGGGAATATTCCTCTGCGAAGGTATGGCTCAATAGTGCTGCAATGTATGTATTTAGTGATAAAAAGGTGGGGATAGTTACCAATAACAACCAATATAGAATAGTCAAACCTAAGATTGTATTAAATGCCGCAGGGGCAAGGGAGAAATCCCTGAACTTTCCTGGCAATACTTTGCCAGGTGTATATGGGGCCGGTGCCTTTCAAACCCTTGTTAACAGAGACCTTGTTAAACCTGCCAAAAGACTGTTTGTAGTGGGTGGTGGAAATGTAGGGTTGATTGCTGCATATCATGCCTTACAGGCTGGCATTAGTGTGGTTGGATTAGTTGAGGCCTTAAGCCAGGTGGGTGGTTACCAGGTGCACGCTAATAAAATAAAAAGATTAGGTGTTCCCGTATATACGAGGCATACTATATTGTCCGCTAATGGCAATGAACATGTAGAGTCTGTAACCGTATGCCAGGTTAATGATAGTTTTAGGCTAATCTCAGGGACTGAAAAAACTTTTGAATGTGACACAGTATTAATTGGCACAGGTCTTAGCCCTGTAAATGAATTTTTTATGGAGGCTAAGGAGGCCGGTATCAATACCTTTTCAGCGGGAGACGCACAGGAAATTGCCGAGGCCTCCTCTGCCATGTTTAGTGGGAAAATAGCCGGCCTGGAGATTGCCAGAGAACTTGGGAAAGAAGATAAGCCTGTCCCAAGTGATTGGTATAAAAAGGCAAATATTCTGAAAAGCCATCCTGGGCCCATTACTTTGCCCCAATATGATTCTTATCCAGAAACAGGAGTTACCCCGGTTATCCATTGCAACCAGGA
>Ga0233412_10001251_pt1 | contig 13573 bp, 12 predicted proteins | sample Na_anoxic_4_MG_FD_180667 | JGI IMG/M metagenome (GOLD analysis project Ga0233412, IMG submission 180667) | Seawater microbial communities from Saanich Inlet, British Columbia, Canada - Na_anoxic_4_MG | ecosystem: Environmental > Aquatic > Marine > Inlet | place: Canada: British Columbia... | reverse complement strand
TATTAACCTGGCAATTAGATAGTCTAACTCCGTCATGCCGGACTTGATCCGGCATCCAGTACCCTCCTGGATTCCGGCTTTCGCCGGAATGACAATATTGAGGTATTTAATTGCCGGAGTAATAAGATAAGCAATTTTCGTGATTTTCTAAATATTATCATTCAATATGGCGACTACTGCTATGCTTGTCCCAGAGTACATCTTGGCGATAAGCCTGGCAAAAAGCCCGACTAAGGGAATACCCTTTAAAGCCATTTTTACAGTTTCCGAATGATAGTTCTTAGTCTTTACTATGTGAAATCCACACTTCTCTACCAGTGTTTTTAATGCTTCAGGATTAAAGTGATAGAAATGGTAAGGTAGCTGCCATCCAACCCAGTTTATCCAGTTCTTGCGGGCGTCAGTACTCTCATAATTAGGCACATCTATAATCATGATTCCATCCTTTTTCAACCAATTTCTAACCTTCAATATAGTCTGGTACGGATCTCGCGTATGTTCTAAGAAATGCCACATGGTAATAATGTCGAAGCTCTGATGCGGCAGCTCTATCTTATCTAACTCACCGGAAATAACCGAAAGGCCAAGCTTCTGAGCAGCATATTGTATGGCCCAGCCGGAAACATCAAAACCCTGTACCTCATAGCCATTATTGCGGCAGGCAGCCAGAAAATATCCATTACCGCATCCAATATCCAGAACCCGACCTTGCCTCTTTAAACTTTTGAAAAACTTAATGCGATGCGCCTCCAAATCAAGCCTTTTTTTGAAGTCACGTGTATTCGGGTCAACCCCTTTATCATACTGATCTGTGAAATATTCTTCATCATAAAAATTTTCAACGTCTTCCCCCGAAGGCCTTGGATCTAAAAAACCCAGCCCACAACATGAACAGCGATAAACATGCCATGAATTTTTCTCAATTAGTATTTCCCTATCAGTTGCACCGCACAGCACGCATGTCTCAGGTGGGTGTTCCATTATCTGGTTCTCCATTCATGAAACTGATGATATAAATTTGCAACCTGATCAGCCGTTTTATCCCATGTGTTCTGGAGCGCCGTCTGTTGGGCATTCTTACCCATTTCTAATCTGTCTTCTTTTTTCATCAAGGAAGCCAGTGCGGCAGTCATGTCGGAAGGTGAAGGATTTTCGGAAAGAATAAATCCCTGCACACCGGAATCTATTAAATCCATTGCGCCTACCCTATTGGAAATAATAACCGGTAAACCCGCTGTCATTGCTTCAAGGACAGTCAATCCAAATGTATCGAATTGAGATGGCATTGCAAAGATATCGCTTGCAAGATAATATTTTTCCACTCCCCTGATTACGCCTGTAAAAATAATCCGGTCAGCGATCCCCAGCTCACGACATAGAGCTATGTACCGTTTCTTTTTCCCTTTTCCGACAACAAGCATCTTCAATTTAGATTTTTTATCTTCTCTTTCAATTAGACCGGCAAAACCCCTGAGAACTAATTCCAGACCTTTGACCTTAAAATTCATGCCCGCAAATAGTATAACGACATCATTTTGAGACAAACCATGCCGGCCACGAATTTCATATCGACAGGCCTTTTTATCCAAAGCGGAAAAGCGATCCATTGAAATGCCCGGGTGGATTACATGAATATTTGATTCCGGGATATTGTAGACTTTAAGAAATTCTCTTTTTGCAAGTCTCGAAACCGGCAGGATTACTGGTTTATGTGAGCCCATTATGCCCTTTTTTTCAACCCATGCCATAGACCTGTCAAAAAGGCTAAGGTGCTTATGTCTTACTTTTTTTATCCATGTTTTATGAGGAATACCATGCATTGTAAAAAGGTCCATTTTGAAGATGCGATCGTGACTGTGGATTAAATCAAACTTCTCGGTGCAAATAAGTCTGTTCGAAATATATGCAAAACTGATCTGCCTCATAAAACGCGGGAAGGCCAATATCCTGACTTTGTGAAAGGAAATTGAGGGATTTCCTCGAAGCCATTGATTTGCAAACACATGAATCTCAAAACCACTATGTGCCGCTAATCGTTCCGTGACTTCATATGAAAAACCTTCAGCCCCTCCTACCAAACCATATTTCGGAATCACAACTGCAATCTTCATGAAAACACCAAAGTATTACTCCGACAATTAAATACCTCAATATTGTCATTCCGGCGAAAGCCGGAATCCAGGTGGATACTGGATGCCGGATCAAGTCCGGCATGACGGAGTTAGAATATCTAATTGCCAGGTTAATATTATTTTTTATTCAATTCTTTATCAGTCTTAGGGCTCGCTCAAAAATAACTTCGCAGAATTGACGCTCAGATTTGGGTGAGATTTGGCTGCTGCGATTGAGTGAAGCCAGAGGAATAGTGAACTATTTCGATGACTTCACGATTGAGCGGCAGCCGAAGATGGCCCGAAGCTGAGATGGGAAAATGTGAAGTTATTTTTGAGTGAGCCCTTAGATACCTCTGTCATAAAACATTTCCAGGGCGAGTTTATACTTATCTAATTTATTAAGGGATATCTCCTTATCAGTGCAAAAAGGGATAGTAACTTTTAACGTAAATATCCTCCAAAAGGCCTGGATAATGTTGGCCCTCTTTATTGCTCGAATTGCTTTCTTTGAGTAATGTTTCTTGTAAAACAACAATTCCGCCTCAAATTTTTTTTTCCAGACTTCTATCGGGGGATTGTCTCGCTCGCTTTTTCCACCCCAGTGAACTATCACGGCATCAGGAATACAGCCGATAGCCCATCCTTCTTTCCTTACCCTGAGACATAGATCTTGTTCCTCACCATATATATAAAATCTTTCATCAAAGCCGCCCAGCCTGTCAACAATGTCTCGCCTTCCTACCATGCTGGCTCCCAAGACCCAGGCAATGTTTCCTTTCAGATCTTTCAGCCCTCGTTTTTCATATTTTTCACCCGGATAGCGCTGTTCTGTTGATGATTGCAATGATCCATCCGGGTTTACAATACGTGTTCCAGCAATACCCACATCAGGATATGAATCCATAAATTCAACTATTTTGCCAAAAGCACCCTCCCTAACCTCCGTATCCGGATTAAGAAAATAGACATATTTACCCTTACAGGTTTTCAGTGCCTGGTTATTTGCACGTGCAAAACCAAGGTTACGTTTATTGGCTTTTAGTTTTACCCACGGGAAATTATTTTTCACAATATCAAGACTATTATCTTGTGAAGCATTGTCGACAACAATGACCTCTGAATTAACATTAGACTGAGAGGCAACAGTTATCAGGCATCTGTTAAGAAATCCTTCTGTGTTATAGTTGATAATAATTATAGAAAGGTCACATAGAGGACTATTTTCCAAAACGGTGTCCTATCTCCCTGAGCTTGACATAACGGATAAACATGGCATGTGCGGAATTGACGGCAATAACTAAGCCTGCAATACCGTCTAAAATTCCCAGTTTAAGGAAATAGACCTCTACAAACTTAAAGAAGGGCCGAAGTATAAGCATCAGGAAATGATAGCGTTTCCCCTTTTCATACATATCTTCTGCAATTAGGCTGGAAAATTTATCGACTGTCTGGACCTGTCCGGAGACAGCACCATTATAAGGATAGTGTGAAAGATCATTCCTTAAAACCCCAATGCTTCCTTGAATCCGTACCCGTTCATGTACCCGTTTCCCTACCCATGTGCCTTTTCCGCGTCTAAAAAGGCGAAGCTGTCTATCAGGATAAAAGCCGCTATGATTTATCCACCTGCCCTGATAATAAGAGCGCCGGGGGATTTTGTATCCATTTTTGGCATCATGTTTCACTATTTCTGATAGAATCTCATCACGCAAAACAGGTTTAATTTCTTCATCTGCATCAATACTCAGTATCCAGTCTCCGTGAGCCTTTTCCAGGGCGAAATTTTTTTGATCTACATATCCCGTCCAAGGCCTTTGAAACACGCTATTTGTGTATTCTCCTGCAATTTCAACAGTCTTATCTTCACTTATGGAATCAACCACAATAACTTCATCTGCCCACGACAAACTCTCAAGGCATCGCCTTATATTTTTCTCTTCATTGAAACATATGACACATACTGAAAGGGCCATGACTTTCTTTTCCATTCATAAGTTATTTTCATAAAATCTAAATAGTTACCTTATAAAGTGATTATTATAGAGCAGATAGATCTAATGGGTCAACCAGAATCAGGAAATAATATTCTTGAAAAATTATAATTAATTACGTTAAATTAATATTTTATTTAAAAAATGTAAAAAGGAGGATCTCGTGAAGATTGCCGTAAGTGGTAAAGGGGGGGTAGGTAAAACAACATTGGCCTCTTTCATAATTAGGGCTCTCGCAGACGATGGGAAAAAAGTACTGGCCATTGATGCCGATCCCGATGCAAACTTGGCCCAGGCACTTGGGGTCAAAAACAGCGATCAAATCGTTCCGATTTCACAAATGAAAGAGCTGATCGAGGAAAGAACTGAAGCCAAGACAGGTACCATGGGATCATTTTTTAAATTGAACCCTAAGGTCAATGACCTGCCTGAAAAACTCTCTATAGAGGTTGCCGGAGTCAAACTCATGGTTATGGGTGGGGTCAAGAAAGGCGGTGCAGGCTGTATATGTCCGGAAAGTGTCCTGCTTAAACATCTGGTAACTCACATTGTCTTGGCCCGGGATGAGGTAGTTGTTCTGGATATGGAAGCAGGTCTGGAGCATTTGGGCCGCGCAACAGCAATGGCCGTTGATCAGATGTTAGTCGTGGTCGAACCTGGCAGACGAAGTGTAGAGACGGCTTTCAACGTCCGAAAACTGGCAGGAGATATCGGGATCAAAAAGTTGGGTTTTATGGGTAATAAGATAAGATCGGATAAGGACAGGAGCTTCTTACTGAAACAAATGCCCAACTTCAAATTCATGTGTTTCGTTCCATACCGAACCGATATTATTGATGCTGACCTTGAAGGTAAACCGCCATTTGAAACGGACAGGGAAACATTAAAGGCTATTAAAGAGATGCTTAAAGGACTCTACCCTAACCCGGATAAACCGGGATAAGTAAATATAAACTAAAACTTGAAGTAATCTAATTAAGGAGGTTATATTATGGTAAAAAGAATCAGTAATTTTAATGCAGGGCCTGCCGCACTGCCTCTGCCGGTTTTGGAGGAAATCCAGGAAGAACTATTAGATTTTAAAGGCTCCGGGATGTCTATCCTGGAGGTGAGCCATCGTTCCAAGTGGTTTGATGATGTTATTAATAAAGCAATTGAAAGAATTAACAGGCTTTTAAAACTTGATGATGACTTCCATGTCCTTTTTGTCCAGGGTGGTGCCAGCCTTCAATTCTGTATGATCCCCATGAATCTAACATTAGAGGGAAAGCCGGCGGATTACATCAATACCGGGGCATGGTCCACCAAGGCCATCAAAGAGGCAAAAATTCTGGGAAAGGATGTCCGCGTAATTGCTTCATCGGAAGATAAGGGTTTCTCTTACATACCTAATGATTTCGAGGTAAACAAAGATGCGGCTTATCTTCACTTTACATCAAACAACACAATAAAAGGAACTCAATGGGGTCAATTTCCCGAAAGTAGAAATGTGCCTCTTATATGTGACATGTCCTCTGATATTATGAGCCGTTCATTTAATGCTAAACCTTTTGGGTTGATCTATGCCGGAGCACAAAAAAATATCGGGCCTTCAGGCACGGCATTAGTAATTATAAGAAAGGATATGTTAGATAGAGTACCGGATAACCTGCCGGCTATGTTAAAATATACTACATTCTCAGACAAAAATTCTATGTACAATACCCCGGCTTGTTTTTCAATCTATACCATTGATCTGGTCTTAAAGTGGGTTGAGGAAACAATCGGAGGATTAGAAGAGATGGAGAAAATTAACAAGGAGAAGGCCGCTATCCTATATGACTTCATAGATCAATCCGGTTTTTATCATGGCACTGCTGCAAAAGACAGCCGGTCCCTGATGAATGTGACCTTCAGGCTTCCAAATGAGGACATGGAAACCAGATTTGTATCTGAAGCTCTTAAATCAAATTTGGGAGGTCTTAAAGGACATCGATCGGTCGGTGGCTGCCGAGCCTCGATCTATAACGCTACAGGAATTGAGGCAATAAAATCCCTTGTTGAATTCATGGCTGAATTTGAAAAAAAAGAAGGATAATACACTTTAACCATATATAATTTATGAGAGGCCATTAATTTTGAAACGAACCAGGATTTCAGAAATACTTTCTTCAGGAGAGTTAGAAACAAAACTCACAATAAAGGGTTGGGTCAGGACAAAAAGAGACTCAAAAGGCGGGTTTTCTTTTATTGAAGTTAATGACGGATCCTGCATGAGTGGTATCCAAATCATAGCCGATAAAAAACTGTCCAATTATAGAGACGAGATTCTTAAATTACAGACAGGCTGTTCAATCGAGGCAGTAGGGATTCTGAAATCCTCACCTGGTAAGGGACAAAAATGTGAGCTTCAGGCCGAGGAAATCAAGATCATCGGATGGGCAGACCCGACAGTTTACCCGCTTCAAAAAAAACGGCATTCCTTTGAATTTTTACGTTCAATTGCCCATCTTAGACCCAGGACCAACACCTTTGGGGCAGTTGCAAGAATAAGGAATACAATGAGCCACGCCATTCACACATTCTTTCAAGAGAGAGGCTTCATTTATTTGCATTCTCCGATTATTACAGGAAGCGACTGCGAAGGTGCAGGAGAGATGTTTAAAGTAACCGCCTTTGATCTTGACCAAATCCCTAAAAAGGAAGGGCGGATTGATTTTGAAAAGGACTTTTTTGGTCGTCTTGCCGGCCTTACAGTCAGTGGACAGCTCGAAGCAGAGATTTATGCTCTTGCAATGGGAGATGTGTACACATTTGGCCCAACCTTCAGGGCTGAAAATTCAAATACATCCCGCCATCTCGCTGAATTCTGGATGATAGAGCCGGAGATGGCCTTCTGCGATCTTGATTGTAATATTGAACTATCAGTAGATTTACTTAAATATATTTTTTCATACGTATTGGAAAATTGTAAGGAAGATATTGAATTCTTTAACCGTTTCATAGATTCCTCTGTAATTGTGACCCTTGAAAATCTGGTTTCACAGGACTTTGAAATCCTCACCTATACAGAAAGCATAGAGATTCTTTTAAAGGCCGGGGAGAAGTTCGAGTTTCCTGTCACCTGGGGTTGTGACCTGCAGTCTGAACATGAAAGATACCTTTGTGAAAAGGTAACTGAAAGACCGGTTGTTTTGATAGACTACCCCAAAGAAATCAAAGCTTTTTATATGAAAGTCAACGATGATGGGAAGACAGTCCGGGCAATGGATGTACTTGTGCCCAGAATCGGGGAAATCATCGGCGGCAGTCAGCGTGAAGATGATTACGATGTACTTTTTAAAAGGATCAAGGAGATGGGTCTCAACCCTGATGATTACTGGTGGTACCTGGAGCTAAGGAAATTTGGTTCCACTCCCCACTCCGGATTTGGCCTTGGATTTGAACGACTCATTCAATTTGTAACCGGTCTTTCAAATATCAGAGATGTAATTCCTTTCCCAAGAACACCTGGAAACGTAAGTTTTTAAGGAATACCTATTGCGATGAACAAAAAATATTCAGGGGCGGCAAATTCAGTATTTGATTCTTCAAATCCTGTTTCTACATTTGAAGGGGGTAATCTTTATAAATCAGGCATGATAGACGTCCTGGATCTCCGCGGCACATACCGGCAGATGGGACGACAGTATGGATATCTCCTTAAGGATCAACTCCATCACCTTCATAGAATTGCCATTGAAGAATACTTTATCGGTAAAAAAGGGTTATCCTATGAAACACTGAAGGACACGGGAACGGCGCTGTTCAACCTGTATCCAAATAGATTCAAGGAAGTCATTTATGGCATGGCGGAAACATCCGGAATGTCGACAGACAAGCATATATTACTTAACGGGCTGGAATTGTATGGAATGATTCCCGGTTGTTCGGGCATAGCAGCGTGGGATGATTATACAAAGGGCAGCCCTCTCATCTTTGGAAGAAACTATGACTGGTTTGACAGTTATGGGGAATTTGCAAAACATCTTGCAGTAACTGTTTTTAATGCCGATTCAGATATACCCTGCGCCATTGTCACCTTTGCCGGCATAATTTATGCGACTACCGGGATCAACAAAGAAGGACTCTTCCTGGAGCTGAACAACGGTTTACCTTCGGGAGGAGAACTCTCATATTCAAACAGAGTGCCTGTAATAATTAACCTCCTGGCTTTCCTGCTTGATTATTCCAGCATGAAGGAGCTCAATGCAGCCTTTAACAGCGTCCGTTCGAATTTCACATTTATTATCAACGTTGCCGATGATAATTGTGCATATTCTTATGAATGGCCGCCATTTGACTTAAGGCGCAGAACAGGTGAAGTCGAAGGACTGCTTGTTGCGACAAATCACTTTGTAGACCCTGAGTGGGGAATGGCGCCCGTGCAGAATACAGGTTTTGAAACAGTAGAACGACGTAATAATCTACTTTCGCTGGGACATAAAAACAAGGGGAAAATAAATGCTGGCAAGATGATGGATATCCTCGATATTCCAATGAATGAGGGAGGTGCAACGTGGCCGGCAGGAGCAAAGATCCAAACATTATATCAGGTTGTCGCCATTCCCGCGGAATTAAAGCTATGGTTGAAAGTACCAGGCATCCAGAATTGGACAAGTGTTGATTTGGCCTCGATATTCGGATCAAATATGCAGTAAACCATGACCCACAATGATTTGAGATTATGAGAGTATCTTGAGGATCTCGTGCAGCTCCGTGTTTAGATTTTGGATGAAGGAGTAATCAACGGTGGATTTTTCGGTTTTTTCTTGTCTCAGACGCTGCTTTGCTCCCTTTATGGTCATTTTTTCTTCATAAAGCAGCTTTTTTACCTTCAGCAGAGTTTCAATATCCTTCTTTTGGTATGTTCTCTGTTTGGAATCAGCCCTTTGCGGCCTTATTTCCGGAAACTCACCTTCCCAGTATCTCAAGACATATGGATCAACACCGATTATACGACTTGCCTCACCAATACGAAAATACCTCTTATCATCAGGAATCTGGACCATTTGTTCAGCCCTCTCTCAGTTTACCACCGGTCTCTTCTCTTATCTTTTCAATTATGGACTCGTGCAACTGATTTATTTCCCCGCCATCCAGAGTACCATGTTCTGACCTATAACAGATCCTGAATCCTATTGCTTTTTGGGAAGGATCTATTTTTTTCCCCTCGTATAAATCAAATATTTTGACTGACTCAATCAGATCAGCGCCTTCTTGCTTAATAATATCAGTTAATTTTTCGCTTTCCAGGTTCCGCTTCACAATAATCGAAATATCCCTGTGTACAGCAGGAAACCTGGCAAAAGTCTCAAATTTTCCTGTTTTGGAGTGGTGTTTTAAAAGTGCTTCAATATCAAGTTCAAAGAGATAAGCGTCCTCCATTTTCAGATCATATGCCGTTATTACATCAGGAGATATCCGTCCTGCCTGCCCGATGAGAGAGCCTGAACAATAAATACCGCTTGAAAGTTCCGGGTCATACCCGGGGAAACCGGTCTCTTTTTGAAAAAAGAAGTCCCGGAAGCCCAGGCCTTTCAACACAGCTTCAGCCGAACCCTTAATATCATAAAAATCAACATGTCTTTGATTGCCATACCATGTTTCCTGATAATACCGGCCAGTCATTATTGCTGCCAGAAAATTCTTTTCAAGAGGCAGTTGCTCGTTCTCATTCTGGATAAATATTTTACCCCACTCAAAGAGTTTCAGATCCTTTTCATCATGAAGAATATTTGTCTTGACTGCAGACAGGAGTCCTGGAATCAAAGAGGTCCGCATAACAGACTGATCAATTGAAAGGGGGTTCAAAATTTTCACAAATGACCTGAGAGAACTATTATCTGCATCAAGTATATCAGCAAAGTCAGGAGAAATAAAACTGTAAGTAATAATTTCCGAAAAACCAAGGCCTGAAATGATTGACTTCATCTTGTCCCGGAGGAGTAGTTCAGTCGATTCACTCTTTTCAGAAGGTCTGACACTTGGATAAATAACAGGAATTTCATCAAACCCACTCAGCCTTGCTACTTCTTCTATAAGATCCATTTCCCTTGTAATATCTACTCGAAATGAAGGTGGTTTTACCCTCAATTTATTCTCATTAATATCCTTAACATCCATCTCTAAATTTTTTAAATATCCGCTGATAGCATCTTTTGAAAGTGTCCTGCCAAGGAGACGATTAGTTCTATCCACCCTGAGATCTATGATAGGAGGAATATAAATATTTGGATAGTTATCAATGAATCCGGCAGCGACATTTCCTCCTGCCAAGTTGGAAATAAGTGAAACGGCCCTCGCAAGTGCCACTTTGACACCTTCAATATCGATACCCCTTTCAAAACGATACGATGCCTCTGTGGAAATCCCAAGATTCTTTGAACCTCTCCTAATAGTTACCGGATCAAAGAAAGCACTCTCCAACAGGATATTCCTGGTCCCTGCAAAGATCTCCGAATTGAGCCCTCCCATGATTCCCGCCAAGGCTACTGGACGCTCTCCATCACAGATCATAAGTGTTTCGGTATTCAGCTTGCGATCAACTCCATCAAGCGTAGTAAAGACCTCTCCTTTTTCTGCCCGCCTTACTATAATCCTGTTCTCTCTAAGCCTGTTGTAATCAAAGGCATGCAGAGGCTGGCCCATTTCCAGCATCACATAGTTTGTCGCATCCACCATGTTATTAATAGCTCTTACTCCGGAGAGATGGAGCCTGTACCTCATCCAAAAAGGCGAGGGTTCTATTTCAACATCTTGAATTATGCCTGCAGCATAGCGAGGACAACCTGCAGGATCAATAATTGTAACGCTTGAAAGCTGTTCAATATGTGGACCACTCTCTCTGATTTCTACCTCGGGTCGCTTCAGCCTTTCCCCTGTTTTGGCTGCTATTTCTCTGGCAATCCCCATAACTGAAGCGCAATCCGGGCGATTAGGCGTGATGTCTATATCAAAGACCCAGTCGGACAGAGGAAGCGCTGAAACCAAAGGTGCCCCGGGGGTAAAATCTTTCGGAAGCATCATGATACCCGTGTGATCATCGGTCAATCCCATTTCATCTTCTGCCAAAAGCATTCCTTTTGAACTTTCACCCCTTATCTTGCTTTCTTTAATAACTGTTCCGGCAGGAAGTTTTACACCAGGCAATGCTAAAGGAACCAAACAGCCTTTTTCTAAGTTTTGGGCACCACAAACCACCTGTAGTCTTTCCTTGCCGATGTCTAATTGACAAATAGAAAGGTGATCTGCCTTAGGATGAGGTTCAACAGTCAGGATCTTTGCCGCCACAATATCTTCAAGGGACTGAGCAATAACCTCAATTCTTTCCACTTCCAATCCTGTCATGGTCAGAAGCTCGCCAAGCTCATCAGGCGACATTTCTATATTTACATAGTCTTTCAACCAGTTCAGACTTACTTTCATAACTTTCGATCACACTATTTTAATTAGTAAAACTGTCTTAAAAACCTCATATCATTCTTAAAAAACAATTGAATATCGTTTATGCCGTACTTGAGCATTGTAATTCTTTCAATGCCCATACCAAATGCAAAACCTGAGTAAATCTCAGGATCATAACCGACATGTCTATATACTTCGGGGTCAACCATTCCGGACCCTAGAATCTCTAACCAGCCACTATGAGAACATGTCCTGCAGCCCTTTCCTCCACAGATCACACACTGGATATCAACCTCTGCACTGGGTTCCGTGAATGGAAAGAAGCTGGGCCTGAAGCGAAGTTTGGTATCACTACCAAACATCTGGTGGACAAAGCTTGTCAATGTCCCTTTCAACTCACCCAAACTTACGTTTTTATCTACTAAAAGGCCCTCCACCTGATGAAACATGGGGGTGTGAGATACATCTGAATCTCTCCTGTAGACCTTTCCAGGAGCGATAATGCTTACGGGAGGCTTCTGAGTTTCCATGACACGGACTTGGAGAGGGGAGGTATGGGTCCTTAAGACTATGTTTTCTGAGATATATAAGGTGTCCTGCATATCCCTTGCAGGATGGTCCTTAGGAAAATTGAGCGCCTCAAAATTATAATAGTCCAGTTCAACATTGGGACCCTTTACAATACTGAATCCCATCCTGGAAAAAATTTGGCAGACCTCTTTGTTAACTAAAGTAATGGGATGGAGATGTCCTCGCAGCGGTTCCCTTCCCGGCAGCGTCACATCCAGAAAGGAAGCTTCGTTTACTTTCCGGGAGGTAATGCTTTCATTTACCTCGACAAGACGGTTGGACAGGCTACTCTTGATAAGGTTTGCCAGTTTACCCAGCTCGGGCCGCTCACTTGGGGGCACCTCCCCCAATTTCCTCATAAAGGAGGTTAGAAGACCCTTTTTTCCCAGGTATTTAACTCTGAATTTTTCAAGTTCAGAGATATCACTGATTGCCTCAAGATCCTTGAGCGCGGTTTTTTCCAGTTCCTGCAGTTGTTCTTTCATTGCCCTGATATTTATTATCGAAACCTCTCTATTGGGCAATACTTGCCAATTTAGAAAATGCCGCAGGGTCTCGAACAGCCATATCGGCAAGTATCTTTCGATCCAGAACAACACCTGCTTTTTGAAGACCTCCGATCAGCCTGCTGTATGACAGTCCATTTTCCCTGGCAGCTGCATTAATCCTCACAATCCAAAGTCTCCGGAAATCCCTTTTCCTGGTCCGCCTGTCTCGATAGGCATACATTCCGGCCCTGCTGACAGCTACAGTAGCAGTCCTTAGTTGCTTGCTGTGACCTCCCCTATAGCCCTTTGCAGCCTTAAGAATCTTATTTCTTCTTCTCCTGGCCTTAAACCCTCTTTTTACTCTTGGCATTGGAAAACCTCTTATTCCTTTCGTTTTTCAATTTGTTACATAGTGTCCGACCAAAACTGTTATTTTCTCAACCTCTGTGCCTGCCCCGCAGCTCCGGAAGATGGTGCCGGGGGCGGTTATAATTTTCGTCTTTATTTATCTTTAAAAAAATACCGTAATAGTTTAGCTTTTTTTATTCTTAGTTCTTAGTGATTAGGCAATGTTCTAAGGCATCGGTATGGGGTTTGCTGTCCTTTCAACGCCCCGGGTAGCGTAACACGAAACCGGGGTCCCCGTTAGCAGGATCTGCCCAGGGCTGCGAAAGACACAGAAGATGACCTTGTTTTCAAAGACTACCTTCCGGGGCTGCCTGACCCCTGTATAAATGAGGTGCTGTTCTATAGGACAAGATAAGTATATTTTGTCTCTTTAAGAAATCCCCATGTCTATGCCGGTTTGTTTGCAAAGAGCTAAAGTAATACGTTAATCATTATTTATAAGGAATCAATCTCGCTATCTGTTTCGAGTTGGAAGAATCAATCACCGTTGATTTACGAAGACCCCTTTTCCTTTTTGTGCTCTTTTTTGTAAGAATATGATTCGCAAACGCCTTGTTTCTGACGATTTTACCTGATC
>Ga0233412_10001249_pt1 | contig 13583 bp, 14 predicted proteins | sample Na_anoxic_4_MG_FD_180667 | JGI IMG/M metagenome (GOLD analysis project Ga0233412, IMG submission 180667) | Seawater microbial communities from Saanich Inlet, British Columbia, Canada - Na_anoxic_4_MG | ecosystem: Environmental > Aquatic > Marine > Inlet | place: Canada: British Columbia... | reverse complement strand
TATATTGCCACACATTTTAACAACTATCAAAGGTGCGAGTAATACAATGACCATGTTTTTGCTAAAATGTGTGGCAATATATCCAATTAAAATAAATAAAATCACGCATTGAAGTTGTCCTAACATCATATAACCTAATACATTTGTCAATGCCAAAAATGCAACAAGATATAAAACATATTTATTTGTAATTAAGTTTTTAAATAAACTTGAAAATTGGCGAGGTAGTTTCATCTATATATATAACATATTAAAAAAAGATAAATAAATAGATTTTAGATAATGAAATTTATTTATTACTAATGTACTCCATAAATTAATAATTATGGTGATCTTGAAGACTTAGAACTTCTCTTACTACTACTACTACTACTAGTATCTGTCTTACGTTTTCCTTTCCTTGTTTTTTTATTGCGACGCTTTTTTGATTTACTACTAGATTTTTTCTCCATCACGTAACCACCTTTTAATGATTTATATTTTTTACCTTTATTATGACGACGACGTTTTGTTTTCCCTCCTTTGGATGGTCCTTTTCCCGCTGCCGGTGGTAGTTTTCCCGCTGCCGGTGGTAGGTTTATTGGTGGTTGTTTTGAAGATGAACCACGATTTAATCCTACACGACCATCAGGACCTGATTCTGGTACTAGTGGTTCTGGTTCTTTAAATAAATCACCAAAAAATCCACTATCACCTGATCCAGAATTACTTCCGCTACTACCTAAAGCTTTTTCAGTTTTTGATAAAAGAGATATTAATTCATCAATATCTGCTTGATTAATACTCATTTGATCAATTTGAGCAAATATTTCATCAATTTTTGAAATAACTCTCTGAACAAGAGCATCAGTCTTATCACGTAATTCATCGTATTGTGCTAACTTGGCTTTTAATAGTTCAATCTGACTTAGTGATGCTGTTTGTGCTTGTTGTGCAGAGGTTAAATCATTACGTAATTTATCCGCAATAGTTTGCATATTTTGAATATCTGGATTTGGCGCATTTAATTGTGCCTGTAATTGTTGAACAGAATTTTGAGTATCATTTAAATTTGTTTGTAACGCGGTTTTATCCTGTTCAGCACGCTGTAATGCGTCAGCTCCCTCTTTTTTAATCTGTTCTTGTTGAGCTTGTAATTCTTGTCTAGTTTTTTCTAAATTGCTGTCTGTTTCTTGTGTAATACGCAAAATTTTATCTTGTTGATTTTTCAATATTTCAGCAATTTTAGTCTGAATTCTGCCTAAACTTTCTTTAACAAGTTTTTTATAATTCTGCGCCAATGCATTTTTGGCATTTAACTTTCCAGTTAATCCATTTAATTTATTTTCTAAAGTTTGACTACTATTCATTTATTCTATATATATAAAATAACAATATTATATTTATTCTATATATCACTTAACGCATCATCTTTATATTCTTGATAGTTACCAATATCTACATAATCATTATCATAATCATCATAATCATCATAATCATCACTATCATCACTATCATTGTCATTTGTATTTTCATCATTGCGAATAATTGTATCCAAATCATCTTTAATATTTTTCATTTCGTGCATAAGAACTTCTTGTTCTAGTCTCGCATTTTCTAAATCTGTTTCAGTAAGCTTTCCATTAACAATAATATCATCAACATATTGATTTAAATAATTCATAGCATTTATCTGGTCCTGTTTTTGTTTAACAATATAGTCATAATATTTTTGATAGTCATTTCTTACAAGTTCAATATACTCATTTTCTTTTGCAATTTTTTGTAATTTTTTCTGTTTCTTCATTAACATTTCTCTCTTGTTTTTAATTTGTTCTTCAATACTAACTAAATACAAATCTCTTTGGGCTAAACTTAATTCATACATATCTCTCTTATATTACTACTCAAAAATAAAATTATCATAAATTACCAAATATACTAAAAAAATTGAATTAATAATCATAATAATATAGTATATTATCATACACGATATATCGTATAAAACGATGAATATTTTAATTATATTATTAGGTTGTAATATTGCATCTATCTTATTAGATAGAATAGAAACAGCATTAGCATTTAGTTATATTTATAGAGATGATAATGTTGATTGGTTTTTAAGCGGTGGTATAAAAGACCCTTTTAGTGAAACAATCACAGAAGCACAAAAAATGCGCAATATCATTGAATCAAATTATCATACAACGCATAAAAATATTAACAACCAATATTGGAATTATATATACGATACCAATTCAACAAATACTGCTGAAAATATGTTTATGTTGAAGGAGTATCTTTACACAAATACTCGTACATATGATGATATGTATATAATCACATCACAATTTCATGAACCTCGGGTAAAAAAGATGGTTGACATTATACATCCATACGCTAATTTCCAATGGGTTCTTTCTCCACTCCAAGAAGAAGATTCTGAATATTGGGAAAACATTCATATACCAAATGTTGAAAATGATATTACTAAGGCACAAAAAAAATATAGTAGTATCTAAGATAATGAACTACTATTTGACTATCATCTTGACAATTTGTTTCACTAAAAATAATGGAGATAGTAGTGATAAATAAATCATAATATTATGTAGTAAATGCATTATATATGAATATACAAACCCAACATAAAAAACAAAGACAAATGGATGTGTAACAACTCTTATGAAAAATGTAAACATTGTAGAATATATTTTTATTGATTGAACTATAATATAATTATATTGACACAAGTGAGAACACAAAGGGGGATATATTACAATATATTGATAGTTATCTTCAATACAATTATAGTAATAAAAAGCAAATTTTTTATTAGAGTGATTCGGTGGAATATATTTATTACAAATATTATAATATATTATTTCTTTGTCACACATAAAGCATTTATCGGTTGGTATATATCCATAAATTAATCGTTTCAATTCAATTGGTAATTTTCTATTAATATTTGAACATAACATTTATTATATTTATATAATGTTTTATGTATATGTATGAAAAAATAATATTAAATAAATATTATAAATAATAACTATTATGATAACATGCAAATTAAAAGGTGGATTAGGGAACCAACTTTTCCAAATATTCGCAGTAATAGCATATTCACTTCGCAATAAAAAAAATTTTAAATTTTTATATTCAAAACAAGTGGAATCTATTACGCCTAGACATAGTTATTGGGATTCTTTTCTTACATCTCTAAAGTCATTTACGCTTACTACATTACCTCAAATGAATATTGTAAATTTTAAGGATTTTGAATACAAAGAAATGACCTTAATAGAAGATGAAAATGTGATGTTTAATGGATATTTTCAAAGCTATAAATTTTTTCAGGATAAACAAGATGATATATACAGACTAATTCGTTTACAAACACAGCAAAAAGAATGTATAAATAAGTATAATTTAGATTTATCCAATACAATTTCTATGCATTTTAGAATTGGTGATTACAAAAAGTTGGGGTTTTTCCATCCAATAATGGGGTTTGATTATTATAAAAATTCTTTGACTAGTATTCTCTCTTCATGTCCTCCACGTCCTTATAAAATATTATATTTCTGTGAGTCAGAAGACAATGATATTGTTTTAAATATCATTAATGAATTGAAAGGTGTTTTTCCCGTTTTAGTATTTGAAAAAGCATCAGATGAAATTGAGGATTGGGAGCAAATGCTTGTTATGAGTTCATGTGAACATAACATTATTGCAAATAGTTCATTCAGTTGGTTTGGAGCCTATTTCAACATGAATAAAGAAAAAATTATATGTTATCCAGATACGTGGTTTTGTGGTTCTGGTTCTAATATCTCTACAGATGACTTATTTCCACCATTATGGAAAAAAATAAAATGTTAGTTGCTACTTTTATTGAATCAAAAACAAGTATTTGATATGTTGTTCTTATAAGATATCAAATTATTGGTTAAAAAAGCATTTAATACATTCAATTATATATTTCTTATTTTCATCAGTTAACCACCAACCAACGGGTATAGAGACTATTTCTTTTTCTAAAATATCTAATTTTGGTAAGACTTCTTTATATTCAAGAACACAAGTATTAATATCATTACGATTATGCACTTGACTTGTCATAATACCTTTTTCTTTCATAAAATTTATAAATTCAAATTTTTTATCATGTAATACACGAATAGTATATAACCAATAAGCCGAATTACATTTAGCATGTGAATGAAGTAATTGAATTCCAGTAATATCTTTTAATTGTTCATTGTAATAATTACCATTATTCCTATTTTTTATTAAAAGTGCATCAATATGAGGTAAATTATATAGACCAATAGTAGCATTAATATCATTCATATGAAATTTATATCCATACTCTACAATATCATTTTCTAATCTAAAATCGTTTGGTTTGTAATTGCGCTTTTCACGATCAATACCATACCAGCGCAATAGTTTACAACGATCATACAATGTTTTATTGGGTAGTGTTATTATTCCTCCGTCACCACAGGTTAAATGTTTAATAGCTTGTAAACTAAATACGCATATATTATTACTTCCAATTTTTTTACCATTATATTCAGCACCAAATGCATGAGCACAATCTTCTACAATTATTGGTTTAAAACCATAATTATCTTTATGATTTTCACAAATAATATCCAATTCATCTAAATCTACTGGATTACCTCCCCAGTGAACAAGATAAATGACTTTTGTCTTTTCATTTAATTTACTTTTTACGTCCTGTAAACAAATATTTGCATTTTCTAAATCAGTATCAAGCCACCGAATCTTGACGTTCTGACTGAGTACTGCTGCTGTTGTAGCAAAACAAGTTAATGACGGAATTAAAACAATATCATCATTATTAATTCCAGGCCAATTATTGTTATCATCAGGTGCTATTAAAAGTCTTAGTGCTAACGTAAGACCTGCAGTAGCAGAATTTAATGTTAATAAATGTGGATGCTGGATATAGTTTTGTAACGCGGATTCAAAAGATTCTACCTGTTTCCCTTGTGTTAAAAAACCTGACATTAATACTTTATTTACTGGTTCCAAAACATCATTACTCATGAATACTTTAAAAAGTGGTATATTCTCCATATATAACTAATTAAATAAGGTTTAATTAGTTATATTACGTATTATTTAAAATAGATAAATTGTAATTATGAATACCGAAATACAAAATATACTACTTATTATGAATTGCACAAAATACAGAGATAAAGCACTTTATCAAAAAAAAACATGGCTTTCAACTCTAGACGAGAAAATTATTCCTTATTATCATGTTATTGGGGATCCATTATTAAACAAAGAGTTCTCATTTGATGTTGACGAAAGAATATTATGGGTAAAAACAATGGATGATTATAATTCACTCCCGAAAAAGGTGATTAGTGCCTACCAAGCTGTATATGAAACATTTAACAATATCAAGTATATATTCAAAACAGATGATGACCAAATGCTACAATCTAATAATCCTGACAAATTTTTCAACAACATTTTTAAATTACTTGAAAAAAAGAACCAAGATGTAAAGATTCATTACGCAGGAAATATAGTGGATGTACCGCAACCTTATTTGAGCCAATATCATCGTATTCATCCTGAATTACCAAAAGAATTACCTGTATATAAAACAAGGTATTGTTCAGGACGATTCTATATTTTGTCTCAAGAATCCATTAGCGATTTATTATCCAAGAGAGAAAAAATAGATCAGGAATACTTAGAGGATTATGCGATTGGGTTTTATCTGGATGAAAAATATAAAACCTCCATGTTATTTGTGAATAGCAATTTGTTTTTCAAAGATATGGAAACTATAACTACCTAAACTCATTTTCCATTATTTATTGACATACTATTCAATAATGATTTTTTGTCTAGATCTAACATACGTTTCGTAACATTAACTTGGCGTTTTTCAATATCACTATATCCTTCTCTCTGTGTAACAGATAATGGAACAATTAAATACCATTTGTCTTTTCTTTGCAACTGAAACCAATATTTATCAATCGCATAATAAAAATGGTTATCTGGGTATTTCATTAATTTTGTCATTCCCTCCTTTATATTATTTGCCAGAGTTTCAATATAATGCCCGTTCACTAAATAGCCTGTAGTGGTTTGACAACTACCGACTTTAATACATGTATCATCAACCTCAACATAAGGAGGCATATTGTTTCCAGCAAGTAAAATAACATCCCAATCTTTACGTGTAGAGAGAAACTTATTACATTGTGTAAGGAACAGAGTTGGGTCTAAAAATTGTATGTCATCTTCAACAATCATTACATGAGATAAATTATTTTCTTTCGCATTCATTAAACATTTTAAATGACTCATACTACATCCTAAACGTGGATCTGGAAGTTTAAATGCATCAAATCTGTGAGGAGAAGATATGCCTATTTTTTCCAGTTCATTCTCCACTTCTCTCTCCCTATCGGTTCTAGATTTTAAATTTATATAAAATACATGTTGTACGTCCTCAACCTTATCCATTTAATATATAAATTACCTCTGTTATTTTTAAATATAATTTTGTATTCATTAAATTATTGTTTTTTTTCTCTCTACTCATGATATATCTATACTAAAATGGAAAAAAATATTCATCAGTATATAAAAAATATATCATTGGCAGATGTTGAATCAGATTACAATGAATTGTGTAAATTCTCTAGAGATATTATTTCACACAACAAGGAAATATCAGACAGATGCAGAATAGGAAATAATGTTGTTGACTACTTTACATTTAAAGAACGACTCAATACAAAAGGAAAATATAATGTAAATTTCTATGAATTTCTAGATCGTATTGATGAGTTTAGAGAGAAAAAATTCATACAAAATATGCTTATTTATTATGAAAATGTGAAAAACAAAAATAAGACCAAAAATAAGTATGTTGTTTTTAAAGAAGTGTATAATATTTGTATTAGCGCAATAAATATATTTAGACCATTAGTAGCCGTTGATATTTATGCAAAATATAAACCGACCTGCATCCTAGACCCTTGTGCGGGTTGGGGTGGACGTCTTGTCGGGGCTTCTGTGTTAAACATTCCTCGCTATATTGGAGTTGAAATAAATACAAATTTAAAACAAGGGTATCAAGAGCTTGAATCATTTTTGAAGCCACAAACAACTACACAAATAGATATGCGTTTTCAAGATGCATTAACAATAGATTATTCTACATTACCTTGTTATGATATGGTATTCACCAGTCCTCCGTACTACTTTTTAGAAAAATACTCAAACAATAAAGCGTATAAAAATAAAAAAGAAATGAATGACCAATTTTACATACCATTAATAAGAGAGACGTATAAATATTTACAAAATAATGGAATATTTGCGTTAAATGTAAATAAAGAGATATATGAATCTGTCTGTATATTATTACTTGGGGAAGCAAAAACTATTATTCCCTTGAAGAAAAGTAAACGTCAAAATAATTATGGAGAGAATATTTATATATGGTGTAAATAAAAAATGATTACCTTTACCAGTAATTCAATAATAATAATAATAATAATAAAAATAAAAGAATATAAGTAGTTGTTATATTTTATAGGATGCTAAATGTGACAATTATTCTTGCTGCAGGTTTAAGAAAAAATCGTAATACCGAAAGACCTTGCGTTCTTGATATTGTTAATCATTTTCCTGTAATATACTATCATATTAAGAACGCGTTGGCAATGAATTCCCTCCATATATTGATTGTTGTAGGGAAATATAAAGATATCATTCAAGATATGGTAAGGGAATTATTTCCGAATTGTAATAAAATACATTTTATTCAACAAAAATATGAAACACGACATAATCAAATCAAAGCACAGGGTACAGCACATGCAATAAAAACATGTTTATCATTTTTTGAAGAGAATAATGTGTATTTTGAAACAAATGTTCTTATTATGTCAGGTGAAGGTTCCTTATTATCATTAAATGATTTATATAGATTGATAGATAAGCCTTATTCATGTAGTATACTTACTAAACATGTTATTGACCCTACTGGATATGGTCGCATTGTTATGAATGATGATAATATGCGAATTGATAAAATAATTGAAGAAAAGCAATGTACAAATAGGGAAAGAATTATTAAACATATCAATTGTGGTGTGTATAATATTCAATTAGGGGTTTTGTATAAATTTGTACCATTAATTAAAAATGATAATTATAGACAAGAATATTGTCTTACAGATATAGTGGAAATTGCAAATGATTCTTTTATAGATTTTATCAATGTTACTATTTAGTAAAAAATAAAAAATACTATTATATAAATGGATAATCAAATAAAAAGATTAAATAGTCTTTTTGAAAGTAAGAATGCTGTGACTGATAGTTTTTATATTACTTATGTTTTTCTAATGACAACTGCGACTATCACATTTATTGAAGCAATACGCACAAAGGAATATAAAGTGCGTAATATATTAAATTTAGAAACCGCCATCTCTGTGATTGCTGCTTTTTTTTATGGCAAATTTGTTTATTCTATTGAAAATGATGAACAAATTAATTATGAAAAAATAAATAAAACTCGTTATCTTGATTGGTCTATTACAACACCTATTATGTTATTGGTTCTTGTACTTGCATTTTTATTTAATAGTAAAGGAGGACCACTATCCTTTTTTTCTTATATAAAAATATTGATAATGAATTATGCTATGCTTGGGTCTGGATATTTGGGAGAAATTGGCGCATTAAACAAATTAGGTGCTAATTTATTAGGTTTTGGATTTTTTGCAGCTCTTTATGGTTATATTTATAAATGTTTTTTACATAAAAAATATAATCGTGTAAATATGATATTATACTTTGCGTTCTTTATATTATGGGCCTTATATGGAGTTGTATATTTTATGGATGAAGTCGCTAAAAATGTAGCTTTTAATATATTAGATTTATTTGCCAAGTGTTTTGTAGGTATTTTCTTCTGGGCTTACTATACACAAGTATTCAAAATTAATTAATTTTATACATTTATTATGTTATGTAATAGATGTATACTATCGTTTGATTTCTTATAAAAAAACTAACTAGTAAATTGAACTTTATTGGGTTTTCCAAAAACTCGGTGTTGTGACCTATATTGAGTTGGGTAAATATTTATTGTAGACTTATTAGTTTTGGGAAATTGATGAACCACTTGTGGTGGCTGAGGTATTTTTACAATAGACCTTTTATTTTGTTTTGATTGCATAGTTTTTTCCATAATCTGTCTCTCTTCAATGGTAGGATAATAAGGGATATGTCTAGAATTTGTTTTCATATTTACAATATTTTTTATTTGTTTATGAGGTTCAGGGTTCATTATTTTGTTAACTGGTTCTCTCAAATCATAATTAAAATATTCATCATTTTCAAACGGAGTTTCGGTTTGAAATTGAGTTATATTAATATACCCAAACTCATGAGAACATGAACCATATAAATTATCTTTATCGTTACTAGACTTGTCATCTATAGTATATTCTAATTTTTGTATAGTAGATAATCCATTACTTCCATCATCATATGTTAATCTATGAGGGTCTTTTTTGTTAATAATACGATGTACACCATCAAATAATTGTAGTATTTCTGGACTTCCTATTTTATAAAAGTGACTACGATCAATTGCAATTTCTGCATTTGTGCAACGTTTTTGTAGACACGAATCTTCGTTTCCCCAGGACCAATAATTGGGATATCCATTTATTATCTCAAAATCTCCTCCTTTAATAACTACAATACCGCCTAACGAATTTTCAAACCCATAATAATGCTTAACTACTCCAAATGTAGTATTATAATCAAAAATACGATTAAATGGAATTGTATCTAAATCATTAAAAATAAAAGTAATTCCTTGATAATCATCAGGATATTTTTCTTTCATTGCTAAAAACCCAATATTTTTTGTAGCTCCTCTATTGAAGCTTCGTAAATCAGATTGATGAGAAAAATATATTTCATAATCTGTCATATGTTCTAAAATAAATCCCATATATTTACAAAAAAAGAATTTCTGTTCAGCTCTATCTCTATAGGGAACTATAAATATTTTTTTTGGAATATTTTCAACCATATGTTAATTTATCATTTTATTTATTATGTTTAAACTTATGATGTTATATATTGTTTGGAATCTTTACAATAGGTTCTGTTTTTTGTAGTATCTTCCATTTTACGGAATCCTTAAATAGTGTACGACATTCAGGATATTTACAACTAAAATATTGATTATAATCAATACCATAAATCCTATAACGAACACCATCTTTATTATAAATATTATTAGTGTCTTTACATATTGTTGCATGGTTTATAGTATCATTATACAATTCTTTATGTACCTCATTAACTGCTAGTGTAAAGGCGGTAGGACCTGTCATTTTATGAATATCATGAGGATATTTATTCATTTTTATATTTTCAGTCACTATTTCTATTGTTTTTTTTAATATAGGATGTTCTTTTTTAAATATGAGTGCCCATTGTACGTATAAATTAGGATTTCCCTCTGCTGTTATTATAGCGTCATCATCGTCTTTTATTAAATCATTTAATGGATGATGAATACCAGAATCCATATCTAAATAAATACCACCATGTTTATACAATATTAAATATCTCCAAAAATCTACTTTTGCTACCCTAATATTCAAAGAATTATAACAATTTATTATATCTTTATCAAAGTTATTATTTACAAAATCATCCATATCATCATCTAAAAAAAACTGGTATTCATATCCTTGATAATATTTTTTCATATCATCTATTCTTGTTTGAATAGTTGGGTGAAAAGTGTTAGTTTTCCATGTTTGATATATAATTTTAGGTATCATGTATATAGTTAGTTACAATGATAATTTAAGTATATTTTTTCAATATTATATTTGGCAATAGGTCAGTTTTAATTTTTTCTAATTTTTTAAAACATTTATTTATGGTTACTTCGCTTGTCTCGCTTACCTGTTTTACATCTCGCTTACAAACATTTAAATTACAAATTTGTGCTATAAAATAGACAACGCCTGCAGCAATAGAATGAGGTGTATTTTCAGGCATTAAATCTTGTTTTTCTATTTTCATAGCAATGAATTTACACAACTTAGTAAGTTCCTTGTTAATATTTAATTTACTACAATACCTTTCAATAAATGCCTCAGGTTTTGTTCTTCCAAAACACGTTTTTTCCTTTATGTCCATATCTTTTTCAATATCATTAATAATAGTTTGAGCATTTTTACAACCTTTGGTAGCGCTAGTTACGTCAAGATGAAATATACTAGCAATTTCTTTTGCTGTTCGTGGATAATTATTTACACGACAAGCTATATAAATAGATGATGCCAATATACCATCTCTATTATCACCACGAAAAGTCAATTCATATTCAGATATTTTTTTATGATACCTCATAGCATCATCAATAATCATTTTAGGCATTCCTGCATTTTGAGCCATAATAGTAATAATTTGAAATTCATCATATTGCGATTTTTCTTTATACGGCATAGATTGCCATTCTGTATATCGGCGAATTTTTCGCATCTCATAACTAGTTGCACCTTGACATAGTACTTTACATCCAAACGAAGATTCTTGTAATAGTGGATTAATTGGCATACCACATCTTGTAGGATCACTATTTTGATTATCATCAGGGCCATAAAATCTCCATTCCGCACCTTGATCTACCATATCTTTATAAATTATACCACATTTATTGTTAACACATGTTAAAAATCCTTCATCGGAAAACGCAAGGTTATAATTACAATGGTCGCATGTTTCTCTATTTCCACATTCGCGAAATATACATTCTAAAGGAGCATTATTTTTGTTATTATCGGTGATTTCATTATCAAATATATTCCATAGTTCTGTTTTATTAACGTTACTTTTTCTTATCTTTTTACTTCGTTCTGTCATTGTATTCTATTAGATAATATATTTAAAATTTGATTCAATTTTAATAAAAAATACGAATTAGAAAGGTTATTTTATTATCTATTTATAAACCATATGGGAAACTTTTTCAGTAAAAATAATATACAAACATCTGAAAATAAATCATTTGGAAATGTTATTGATTTTATTGCTACACGATATATTCTTACTGCGGATTTTCAAAGTTTAACTAAATTATATGACCAGCAATATTGTAATGATCTTGTGGTATTAACGGCAGATATTATTAATAAAAATTTTAATGATTTGGAAATTACATATTTAGCACAACGACTAAAGGGCAAAGAAGTAGTTGACATTGAAACTAAAGATAAAGTTATTTTTTTTAATAGAAATGATATTGATAAGTTAGATGTTGGAACAAAATTGAAAAAAAAACGTATTTGTGAAGGAATTGCTAAGTTTTATGTGAAAATTGCTCATGTATTTGCAGCCATTATTATGACTATTAATCCTGTATATACCTATAATGATGATGAAGGCACTCTTATTACTCGCTCACTATCCGAAAAAGATCAAATTCCTGTAAATGCGAAGAATAGAAAACTTACAAAGTTAGGTCTTTGTTATAATCGTATAAATTCTTTAAAATATGGACAAGATTTTGAACACATACCCGCTGACGGAATTATTAATATACATCCAAAATATTGTAATATGAATCCTCCCGGTACAACTTTAGAAAATGAACCAGGAATACCTGAATTATATCCATTATATTTTGATAAATATGATTATAAAACTGGCAAATTCAGTAATATGAAAGACTCTACAAAGAGAGAATATTTTAATGACTTACGACAATTTTATAAAATATTTACTGGTTCTGATGACAATGGACAAGTAGGTTCAACTATTTTACGCTTTAATGATATTAAGTTAAAGGATTATCAAAAAGTAGAAGGATGTCAAGGACCTAATGCTCCTTATACAAAAAGTGTAAGAGGATCATTAAAGGAAGATCTTTTTAAAAAATATGCATTAAACTTACAATCTATGGTACGCAAGTCAAATGATGTACAAAGTCAATTACTGGGTATTATTAATGAATTATTTACATATGATATAGATACTAAACTTGATAAAAAATTAGTTCGCGTAAAACCAACATTAACTGAACAAAAATTACAAAATATTGTAGTAAAAACTCGTAAAATTATCATAAATTATTATTTAACATGTGAGACTGATTTTACCGAAGGGGTTAAACTATATCAAGCGATTGTAGAAAATCAAATACGTGTCACAACTGAAGAACAACTGAAATCCTTAGATAATGTTTCTAAAGAATTAACATATACTGCAAATGTTCCATCGTCTCCTGAAGAAATGAATATGGCTGAAGATATTCAGTCTGAAGAAAACAATGAAGCAGTCAAAAAATCCAACATTGAAAACGAGGAACAAGAAATTGCGCTAAAGGAAGCAGACGAAGCAGCAGACGAAGCAGCAGACGAAGCAACCCAAGAATCCAACATTGAAAATGAGGAACAAGAAATTGCGCTAAAGGAAGCAGACGAAGCAACCCAAGAATCCAACATTGAAAATGAAGAACAAGAAATTGCGCTAAAGGA
>Ga0233412_10001248_pt1 | contig 13587 bp, 20 predicted proteins | sample Na_anoxic_4_MG_FD_180667 | JGI IMG/M metagenome (GOLD analysis project Ga0233412, IMG submission 180667) | Seawater microbial communities from Saanich Inlet, British Columbia, Canada - Na_anoxic_4_MG | ecosystem: Environmental > Aquatic > Marine > Inlet | place: Canada: British Columbia... | reverse complement strand
TACTACTATATACCCTATTGTTAAACCTCTCATATTACTTTATATTTGTTAAATTAACTTTACAACCACAATCTAAACACTCTCCTTCATTATCCAAGTTACTAATAACATCTGATGTATTAACACCAATTGTTACATTTCTTGCAATATTCACACTCTTACAGGCAGGGCAAGCTACTACTTTCTTACTCTCTATTAAGAAATCATCTTTATAACCTTCTAATACAACATCTAATGAGTTATTAATTATGTCTGAAAGATGAGATGATTCTACAAATTGATCATCATTTTGTTTCTCAATAACTTTAGATAAGTAGTTTTCTATTTCATCTGTTAATAGATTAGCTTTCTTTTTTAACGTTTGTCTAAAGTCCTTAGGGTATAATTCTTTAAGATCATATATCCTTCGAGCCATAGTCTCTAACTCAGCCACACTATAACTGTATCTTAAGTCTTTTTCATCTACTTTGTATTTACTCATAAGTCTAATTGATTAATCTTTTCTACTAAATCTTCTATACTCCCATCATTCTGTACCGTGTGAGTGAACTCATAGTTGTCCAGGGCTGTTTCTGACTCATGTTCAAAACCTACAGATGCTGCTCTCCATGCTCCTTTAGTTGTTATTCCAACTTCATCATGAATATTTCCTATTTTCATGTTAGAATCATCTACTCTAATAACTATCCCTCCTCTATCTTCAATAGCTTTAACCTCATCTGGAAAACGAACATCAGTGATTATCCACTTGGGTGATTTTCGATACTCAAATTCAAGGTTGCTAACTTCTTTACCAACGTGTTCTCCATGTCCTTCTGGTACATATAGCTTACCATCCTCTCTTTTTTCAGAAAAACCTCTTACTAGATCAGTTTTTTTATATTCAGCAAACAGAGCATTTATCCATATATTAGGATGTATAATCTCTCGTCCTCCTTCAGTTCCTAATAGTTGTAGAAGTTTACGAGGAGAGAGTCTAACAGTTTCCCATGCACAGCAATCATCACCATCAAATACTCTACTATCGAAACCTATAAAAGGTATCAATTTGAATACCTTTTTATGGTTAGGATTAGCAGGATACCAATGTTTAACATACCACCACTCCTCTCCTAACTCCTTCTCTTTAAACTCTCTATCTTCTAAGTCTTCTCTAGTACAGTTAAGTAGTAAACAGACTATATCTTTAAGTTTATCTGCATATTTACGTATTTCGTAGGATCTTACTCCATACCAAAGACCACCACTAGCTACTTGTTGACATAGCTCAGGATCATTAATCATATCTTTACCTAACTGACCAATAACTCCACTTGTATTCACTTCAGTAGTTAGTGCTTGTATAATTAATCCAACTAAGTCTTTTCCTGAGCCTATCTTTCCTGAAATTCCTATTAAGTTATGTTTCATTTCTTCTTCTCTTCAGGTAATACATATATCATTCTTTCACTATTATAATGTCCTACATACCTAATCCATGACACTTCATCTAAGATGATTGCAATGGAAGCAGCTGTATAATTACGAACTGTACCTTTATATAACTTATTGTTATATGATTCAATACATATTATTCTGGCTCCTGGTAATATCTTATTACCTTCTATGTCTAAGCATAGATCTGACTCTCTAATGTCTTCCATTTTATTTTATGTTTATAGAAGGGAGCTATTAACTCCCTTATTATTAATCTTCTGGTGTTAGTGATATAACTCCAAAACTTTCATTACTCCATGTATTCCAATCTCCTGTTGATTCACATGATGCTATATCTTCTATTAACTTAGTATATTCAGCTTTACCTTTTTCTAAGTAAGCCTCTGATACACTAAATACTTTACATTCATGTAAATAACTAGTCTCTACAGCTACTATGTAAACATCAATCTCCCATCCTATATTATCACCATAGAAATCAGCAATGTATTTAAGCAGGGCATGTTTATACCAAGCCATCTGTCTATAATATCTGTAATAGTCGAATGAGTTCTGGAAATTAGCTAATGGTTTACCCGTAGTCTTTAAATCAACTAATGTAGCTTTCTTCTCTTCTTCAACGATAATTACTCTATCTAATAGACCTTTACACTTCAATTGAACATTAACATTTTGAGGTAAATAAACAACTTCGTCCCAGTAAATAGCTAACTCATTCATTTCAGTACTCATTAACTGACTATCAAATAGTAATGAATTAGCTAATTTATTCCCATGTAAAGAAGTTATACAGTTATCTATTATCTCTTTCTGAGATAGAGTAAGAGCTATCTTACCATTACCTCTAATTAAGAACTTAAGATAATCAAATCCTTCTTGGAACTTCAACCATACTTTATCTTCATGTTTAGTAGACTTATATCTATCTCCTCTAGATTCAAATGCAATATCTCTAAGATGTTCATTTTCAGCAAAGATTAATTCTTCAGTAGTTACTAAATGATAATGTACTTCTTCAACCCATTCAGCTAGCATTGAAGTAGGTTTAACAACATCAGCTACTATAAATGCATCAGGATCCTCTACATATAGATGAATTAACTTACCATTTTCTAAAGAAGGAGTATCTAAAGAGACTTCTCTATCTAGTACTACACTCTTATACTTTGCAGGACTACCTCCTTGGTCAGGGTTGATATTGCTTATGCCTGAATTACTGACAGCCTTTCTATCGAAGTATTCTTTCATGCTTCTTCTTTAATGTATTCTTTAAACTCATTAAACTCTTCATCTCCTAAGAAACTATGTATCTGAGAATACAATTTATTATTCTCTTGAATCACATTCTCAGCCTTACGTATAGCATTAAGCTTCTTAACCTTAAGTTGACACAACTGAGAGAACTTAGAATATAAGTTCTTCTTCATTGCAATACCTTGGTACCAATCACTATTGATGTTAGATGAGTCTAACTTACAATCATCTAGGTATTTCTGTATTGATAATTTCATGTTAGCCAATAGAGTATCAATCTCTAATTTCATCTCTAGTATATTATCTAAATCATCATCTCTACGTAAGTCATCAGTAGAGTAATTTATCTCTGTTATATTAATAATCATTTTTCTTGTTGTTTTAATTTAGTTTTAATCTCTTCAGAAGACTGTTTCTTATTTCTAATAACTCTTGCAATCATTGCTTCTGCTTTAATTAATTCAGCTAATTCATAAACTGTGAAATTATAAGAATTACTATATGCTAGGTTTCTTAAGTTACCTGAAATGTAAGCCAATCTTCCAAATAACCAATTCCTAGGTATTATCGCTTTTTGTATCTTGCTCATCTCCTGTTATCTTAATTAGTTTAACTTCCCAATAAGCATCACATTCCCCATCCTCATCAGGTGTCCTTTCAAGGAATGATTGATATGTGCTTTTAGGCGCTACATACCGGTAACAACTAGTCTTCTTAGGACAGTCATTACCGGAACACATTGATATATCCATTTTTTAATTATTAAATTTGATAGTATGTTTAGTGGTGTGTTATCAACAATATTGCTTAATGTAGTCATCTAATTCAAGTAATGGTAATTCTTCTCGGTCACACCTTACACAAAATTCAGCATACTCTTTCGCAACACTTTTACTAACAATGTCTATACTTAAATTTTTAACTAACGTCCATGCGTGGCTATAAGATTGTACTTCACCATCTCTTTTGCCTTTCATATAGTCATTTAAATCATCTTTTGGTTTTTCAGCACCGTTTTTAAGTATTCTTAACGTCTCATCTATATTCATTACAATGAGTTATCTTCCAGTTCTAAGTTTCTTTGATTAGGATCAATTTGAATAGGATCAAATAAGTCACCATGTCTTATCTTTAATTTAGTCAGATTAGAGTGAGCAATATCTTCTATTGACCATCCTTCTGCATTAATTAACTTAACAAGAGCTGTTGCTACATTACCCATTGCAATCATAGTCATTGAATAACCTTCTCCTAACTCTAAGATGATAGTGACATTCTTACTCATATCAGTAATTTCTCTCATGATATTAGTAGATACTTCATCTGTATTTAATGACACATTTAAGTAATCAGTATTATCTAATAGTTCAGAATACTTTACCAGATAATATAGTAAGTCACCAAACTCACCCTTAAGACCTACTTTAACTTTATCGTTGTTTAGTCCATAATATAAACGTTTCTTGTACCATCCTGTAATTTCTCCTATTTCTTCTAATATTCCTACTTTACAATGAGACATTTCATTATCTCTTGTATCACCCTTCCAAGTCCTGTTCACCCCAGAAAGATACTCTTTCAAATTTGTTAATTGCATCGTTTAAATGTGTTTTATGTACTTTACTATTTAATACTCTCTCATCATCTTCACTCTCTATTGTAAAGATTAACTTACGTGTTTCTCCCTCCTCTATTGGTATATACTTAGTGGCAGGAGGTGTTGTAATGAACAATATATTATCATCCGGTATTATTTGTTTGTTTTTTCTATTTCCTTCTTTATCCTTATTTCCAGTTAAACAATCTTGAAAGGCCTTAATATATGGCCAAGATCTGTTATCAGCATCCCATAGTGACTTACTTCCTGTTGCATGAATTGTATCATGTATCTCAAGAGTAATCTTTAAGGGATAGTGTTCAGCTTCTATCACTTCAAGTTTGTTTATGTAATTAGCAAATTGAGCTTTAATAGACATTAATACTTTATTACGGAGTTGTTTGTTAATTTCTCCATTGTATATTTTCTGTCCACTTATACGTAGTATTCTAGGAGTTCCAGCGGCTTTAGGGTTAGCTATTACACGTTCATCTGTTTCCTTATCTACTAAGTACTCTCTTTTCTTAATTACCTTCCATTCATATTTAGATTCATCTAAGTATTTCTGAGCTTTAGGTAAAGTCTTACCTTTCTCGTAGTATTTACGAAGCCTAGCATTACTTAATTTTACATCTATGATATAATTGGGGATTTCAACTGTTATTTTCTCCATGTGAAAATAAGTAGAGAGGTAACTATTACCCCTCTACTAAATTAGGTTAAAGTGATTTAATATACTTAATTTGTTCTTTTACTTCATCTTTATACTCACCATACTGAGATAAGATCTCAGCGTTAATCTCAGACCACTCTTCTTCTGTCTGCTTAGCATAAGTACTAGAGTGATAGATGTTATGATTAATTGTTACAAGAGAACCATGTACATAATACTGAAGAACTCTAATTGCTTTATCAGATGCATAATCAGGAATAGCTCCAATATGAATAGGATTAACTAAACAAGTATGAATATCTGCTCCATCCCAGTGTGCAATATAAGACAATCCACCTAAGTGTAAACCTTTAACGCAAGAATCATTATCATTAGTATTCACATAGCTCCAATCTGGTAATCTATGAGTACATCCAATCTTGATGAAGTGTCCTGGTTTCTCATATCCATTAACACCTTCACAATAGAAAGCATCTCCACTATTACCCATCATGTAAGGAGTAAATATCCTATCTTCACCACGTGAATCTTCTCTATCATCTCCTTCAATCTCTCCTGTGTCAGGATTGAATTTCTTCTTATACCTAGATACTTCCTTAACTTCATCATTATCACCTAGTTCAAACTTAGTGATGATTTCATTAGATGTCTTGAAACAAGCAATTAATCCTTCTTGAGTAATCTTAACTTCATAAGTCTTAGCTTTTTCTTCAGCTAATTCTAATCCTATACCTTGTTCCATATAATCAGATACTTTAGCAGGATCGATATATGTCATGTTGATATAATCACAGTATCTTTCAAAGAAGTCTTCTGCTAAAGGTCCACCTTTAATCATCTTAGGGTTTCTAAGTACTAACTTCAAGTTCTTAATGATAGGAGTTACATCTATTTCTTTCTCAATAGACTCTTCTAATCTCCATACCATTGCTTCTGGTAATGCTACATTACATACTACATCATTCAATTTAAGATAATACTTATTTTGATGAGGGTTGTATGTTAGTTCATCATGAAATGAATCATAAGTGGTGCTTAATGATTCAGTACATACTAACTCTGCTTGAGTTACTAATTCTTCTAATTCAGCCATTGTTGTAACTGTCATAGATTTCTCAGATATTCCCAAAAGAACATCAAATGTTTCTTTTGCATATCTTACATTAAACTCTTTATCTTTATAAGATACGTTAATGTTTTCTCCGATTCTGTTTACTACTATCATAATTTACTTATTTATTGTTTATTTATTAATACTTGATGTTTTTCCAAGATACTATGTCTGCTACATACATAGATAATTTTTGACTGATGTTTTCATTCTCAGTTAATGCAGGTATCTCATTTAATAGGTCAGTTAAAGGTGTTGCATAAGCTAATAACCTATCAAATATAGCTAATATTTCTGTATTAACCGCAAGTCCGGTAACTATATTATTAGATAGTTTTTGCTCTTCTAAGAAGTCTTTAAGTCCCTCAGTATCAGACGCATCTGATAAGTTTTGTATCACTTCAACCTTATCTATAAATGCAATAAAGTCATCATAATGATCATTAACACCAAATCTATTTCTGTACCCTGTAAGGTCTGAATGATAACGTTTAAGATAACTTCTAATCTTAAGGTAATCTGTATGAACTTCATTATCAATATCTGAGAATCCCCATAAGAAATCTAACTTACTGAAATCATCCTTTATCTTTCTTGCTGTATTCCAATGTACTATTGCATTATCCATTACTATCTGTGTTCCTACTACTTTATCATTACTATCTTTAAATTCTACCTCCTTACCAAAGAAGTCATCTATATGAGAATGACTCTTAAAGTGTTTCTTATTGTTATTAGCAATATATACTACTTTAGAGTGTTCATTGAAGAATAAGTTTTCCTCTCTGTCATTGTAACTATTACAATAAGCTAAGTTATTTCTATTCAATACATGAGCTGCAAAGTGTAACTTAGAAGAATCTACTTTATGACCGTAGTAAAGCTTACCTTGATAATCTTTAATATCTGCATATCTCTCTTCTCTTTTACTTCTCTGAAAACTTTCAGTGATTTCATTATCATTTCTGTAAGCTACATATCTAGGAGTTAGAGCATGACATACCACTTTCTCTTCAAGAGCTCTTCTGTCAGCATTACTCATCTCAGCTTCAGCCTTATCAGTAGCTAGTTTTTGCTCTATCTTACTAAGAGAATCTTTGTATGCATCTGTTACTTCTACTTCATCATAAGAAAGTGTTTGAGCAGAGGCTTCAAGTAATGCACTTATTCTATCTCTGTGCCTAAGTCTACTCTGAACCCATGAATCACCTACAGCTTTAGACATCTTAGTAGGAGTCATTAACTTAACTGCTGTTTCTGTCTTAGGATGAATAGTAATAAAGTTATCTTGAATTGTATCATTAATGAATAGAGAAGTTAACTTATTAACTGAACCTTCCTTAAGGAATACATTCTTAAACTTAAACTCATTCCAAGATTTAACTTCTTCAGTATTCATTATAAGCTTACCATCTCTCTTTACCTTAGTGTTACGATAAACATTAAATAAAGAAAAGAACTGACTCACATGACCAAATTCAATATTAGTCTTATTGAACTTAGGTTTAACTGAATCAAGGTCTACTATTCTACTTAATCTACTGATTACAGTACCACCAATGCCACTGTTGATGCCTCTACAAGACTCTAACCATTTAACTAAGTCAGTTTCCCTTAATTCCTTTTCAATGATCTCACCTGCTTCTATTTGAGCATTAAGGAATTGTTTCTTTAAGAACTCTCTAGTTGCAGGAGTCCATCTTACTGACTCTCTGCTGGGTACAACTTCTATCCCAGGGTTAAGCTCTATTTCATTCCCATCTTCATCTTCATATACTTGACGAATAGGGCACTTAATACCTACATCACCATACATCTCCTCAAGTTCCATTTCCTTAAAGTCAATATATCCATAAGACACACCTGTCTGAGTCTCTACATTATCACCACCTTTAACTATCACAACGTGAGGTTTAGAATAAGGTGAATTATTAGATACAATTAAGTTCTTAGAGTTGTATATTACATCAGCTTTAAATTCATATTCATAACCATCTTCACCTTCATCTTCAATTAAGAATTTAACGTTATTGAAGTATAATAACTGAGTACGTACTGCATTAATGTAATCACTCTTATGGTGTTTAAGAGTAGGAATAATTACTTCAGTGTAATTCTTCTCTATTGTCTTTTCACCATATATTACATAACCATCACTGAAGGTATGAGGTACATTAGATTCACCTGTATCTAAGTTAATAGGACCAATTAAACTATTAATCTTACGACTGAATACTTTAATCTTATATTTAATTCCATTATATACAGTAATCAATGTATAGTAATCAGAACCTGTTGATAAGCCTACTTTGGCTCCCAATCCGAAACTTCCCAAACTATCGGTCCTATTCCTTTTTGAGGAAAATCCTATTTCTGTACAGCCCTCTAACCTACTCTTACCTATACCTACACCATAATCACGTACGATAAATGAATCACATCTACCTGAACCAGTACCTGACTTATATATTAATTCAACTTCATTCCTTTCAGTGTTTAAGTGTGATAAATTATAGTATGAAGGATCCCACTTAGAATCTTCATATAACTCTCCTTCTCTTTCAATGAAGTACTTCGATGATTCAGCTTTACCTGATAATATCTCAAATGCTTTCTCCTTCTCACTTTGAGAATCTACTGCATTGGCTGTAAGTTCCCTTACTGTACTTTCTGTTGGTTTTTGATATTGTTGAGCTTGTACTATATCCATTACTAAACCTTCAGCTGCAGCATTAATCTTACGCTTACCTCCAGTTGTACCTTGTGCTTCTTTTCTTTCTATTTGTTGTATTGACATTTTTATTTATTTTTTAAATCTCCAACTATACCCTTTATATATTTTCTTCTTGCCGTTACAGCATTTAGATATAGATTGATGCCCACCTCCTATTTTTAAAGCAGCTTCTCTCATGCTTCTGTACTCAGCAATCACTATATTGTCTTTCATCATTTCAATGACTTTTACTTTTGAACCATGGTTACATAAATTAAATTCAATAGCGTGTAGATTCTGCTCTCTATGAGTAATCCACTCAAGATTAGAATAATTATTATTGAGTTTATTACCATCAATATGATTTACTGTTAAATTGACATCCCCTTTCACAAAAGCTTCCGCTACTAATCTATGTATATTTTTACTAACAGATAGATTTACTAGTAGATAACCTGAAGAACCTAATGAAGACTTAAGGACTTTACCCTTTTTTAATTTCTTACCACCATAACCATTTACTAATTTATCTAAACTTCTAACTCTTCCTAAATTAGATACTTCATAATTTTCATTTTCTATTTCCCTCCATTCTTCTTGAATAGCCATTCTATGTTCTTATTTATTATTATTGCATTTCTAAACTCATTATAATCTAGAGTACGTCTCCATCCATCATTCACTCCATTTTTCACTTTAACAGTAGCTCCATCTTTATAACCGGTAACTACAGCTGTATAAAATGCGTTATAGGTAGCAAATAATATAGTAGTTCCTATATCAGGAGAGTTTCCATGTAAGTCTTTTAACTGACTTAATTCATTGTCTGTACCGACCATATTAATTCATTTATTAATTCTTCTGCTTCTTCATATCCAATATTAAGTGATATATCACTGAGGTCTTTACCTCCCATATCTTCAGTGCCCCATCTACCATCTGTAAACATAATAGGAGTAATTCCATATAATCTCTTCATCTTATTAGCCGATCTAACACCTGTTAAATCAAAATCATATAGACTTATAATCTTATCAAATCTTAAATTAAATTCAATCCATTCATCTTTACTTATTATACTTGATTCACTACTAGGAGCTACTGCAGGTATATCATATTGATGTAGTAACATAACATCTTTAAGTGACTTAGTAATTACTAAGACATCTCCAAACTTAGGTAACTGTGTATATCCTTGTAATCCTTTGTAAGTATTTAAGAATCTGTAATTAGCTCTTAATGGATAATATAGCTTAAACTCAGTTCCAAACTTATACGCAAAGCAAGGATCTGATTCATCATAAGAGTATATTATAACATCATCTAACCATGCATATTCTACACATTTAACATTGTATTTAGCTATCGTTGAGCCAGTTAATCCATATTGTTTCCAATAAGATGCATCTGATTCAGAATATTGTTTTGACTTAATCTTAATTACTTTAGGTATTTCTTCAACTCGCTCTAAGATAGGTGCCGGTTCTAAATCAATATTACCACCTAAGTTAAAGTCAGATGCTATCTTACTTAATGCATCATTAAAACTACATCCAAACATTCTTTGAACAGCATCAAAACAATCTCCATAGAAATCACCTGACCAGTCCTTAAACATTACTTTACCATTTCGATATAGCTTGAAATTACATGTTGGATTCCTATCATCTCTGAAAGGAGACTTATACATAGTACCATACTCAACATATATACCAAGATACCTCTCAAGAATTTCTTCCTGAGAGATATATTTTAGTATATAATCTTTAGTTATTTCAGCATCAAATTGATACATTAAAATGGTAAATCACTAGATTCTCCAGTAGAATCTTCAATTGTTAATTCAATATCATCTTCATCTGGCTCAACACCATACTCTGACATAGGTAAGATTCTATCATAAGGGATACCATCAGCACCTACTTTATCATTTAATCTTAAACCTAAAGGTCTGAATGAAGTACTAATGAATGCTCCAAATCTAGGGATAACACAATTAGTATCATCTCCTTTCTTATAGATAATCTTCATTTCAGTTGTAATGTTCTTATCTGCTCTATTTAAAGCAATTGCAATATTATTAAACCACTCAGCTACTGAGTTACCTTTAATCTTAGAGATAGCATCATTATCTAAGAATGCTTCTAATAGTTGTTTAATTTGTTTCTGTAGATTCTTAGCACCATCTTCATTATAATTATCACCATTGACATCTAGGTTATTAGCCCAGAAACGAGGTTTAAAGTTACCTGAGTTAGATACATCAGTACCTTTGAAATAGATGTCTAAATCTCCTGATTCAGATACCTCTGCTTTTTCTAATACTACTGCTACTGGACACCCTGGTTTGATAGGTGAAAATGATTTTTGTGATTCTACTTCTTCGAATGAAAACATAATGTTACTTTTTTATTTATTTACTTATTAATTTACTTATTACATAGCTGGTTGAGCTATTACAGAGTGTAATATCTATCATCTAATTCATTTTCTACTGTCTCATAGATATTAGATTCTTCTACTTGAGAACTAGTCTCAAAATCAGATTCTTCACCTGACTCAACTGTCTGAATGATATTAATCTCAGGTAGATCATCATCTTCTTCTACTTCAGTAGTAGATTCTACTTCTACTTTCTCAAGTAAGAAATAAGTATCTCCTGTTACAGGATGAGCTACTCCTGTTTCAGCTAAGTTCCATTCAGCTTTAACTCCACCTAATATAGATGCAATTAGTTGATTAGAGAACTCACCTGCAGAATTAATCTTTCTACCTTGACCTCCTTCAGCATCTACTGCTGCAATTACTATCTCACCTGTTGCATTGTTCTTTAGAACAAGTACGTTCTTAGATGAATCTATTCCTAATTTAGACTTTGCATCAGTACCTATTCTAATCTTATTATTAGCATATACTTTTACATCACTAGACTCCATTACTTTATTTGTAACGTTCTCAAAATTATCGAAATTAAACATATTCTTATTATTTTTTAGTTATTATTATATTTATTGATTGTGTTAATAGTAAAACTATTATTAGAATTTGATCTGCTCTTATATTAAGAGTGGAATGATTTTCAGGATGAATTAATGTAATTATACATCCTATTATCATGCATGCATATCCTATTAGATATACTATATTCATTACTTTTCTTATTGTCGTCTTATTCATAATATGCGTCTATTGCTTCTGCTACTTTACCTAAATCATTTTCTATGAAGTCTTCAAACATTCCTTCAGGACTCTTAGCACTTGTGCTACCGTCTGAGTTAGTAATGAATCCATAGTTTCTCTTACCATCTTTATCACTTCTTATTTCAGTGAATAAGACTATTGTAAATAATCCTTCCATTGTAAGAGAATTATCGACTAATTTCGTTAGTCACCTCATGTCTCCATGAGGACTAGACTATATCTTAATCTATTTGTACTTAAACACTAATCCATATAATGTTTTACGTCTACCTAAACAAGCATTACTTATTGTACTTTTTCTACAATTATACTTTTCAGAAGCTGCTAATACACTTTCAAACTCTTCAATTAAATCTTCACCATCATAAACTAAAACTATTTTACGTTTCTTAGCTTTAGACTCTTCAGTTGCAATCTTACCTAGATTATATTGTCTAAGCTTTTCTCTTGTCTCAGCAGATGGAACATATCCCATTCTTGCTTCTGACTGCTTTCTTCTAGTATACTCATTTCCGAACTTACCTTCTCGATATATTCGTTTAAGAGTTTCTGATTTCTTTAATTGAGATTCTTTTGAAAAGACTTGATTTTGATTACCATCTCCTCCATCTGTTAGATTATTTAAGTTAAACCCCCATGTCTTAAATTGACTTATCCAATACTGCTCAGTAATGATCCAATCATCTTCTTCACATGTATCTAATATCTCAACTGCAGGGTATAAATCATTTTTCAATAATGATTTAATCCAATTTCCATTTTTAGTTGTATGTCTAAATGCATCTCTAACATGTCCCTGTAATCTTGTCTCTGGTTTCTGTTTAGTCTTCCCTATATATCTAATTTCATTAGTATTAGGGTGTTTAAGTATATATATCACTATCATATCATAAAGATATGAAAACAATACGTAACTTCAAATAGATTCCTACCATTTCCCCTACTGTTTTCAGGTACTCTACTTACTTCTTCATTAATACATCACTGTATTAACTATGCTTTCGATAGTCGTTGAACTTTCTCCTATGCGGAGCTTAGCTGCTGATTGTCCAATTCTGTTAATTTTCAAACATTCATAGTGTGATTTCTCCACTATTGTAGTTTAACAGACTCTAAGGATATTCCAGCAATTAGATAGGTTTTACATTGGCAAATTACTCACCAATAGTTTTCATCTTACGGAAAGGTTTGAAATCTTCAGTAATTGTCTCATCATGGTTTAATATGAAGATCTTAAGATTATCTCTCATATTAGATGCTTCAATAAGAGGATTAGCAATATGCTGACCTATCTCACTAAACTTACCAAACCCAGTCTCACTTGCTCTTTTAAAGAACTCAAATGCTCCTAGATAATTATAATCATCTATTACAATGTTCTTAATATCAGGTCTCTTAACATCAACATGTTTTAACATCTTAATTATCTTTGCATGGTCTTTAGTCTGGTAGTAATTACCAGTTAAACCATCTGAGGCTAATTGAGTGTACTTCTTTGAGAATCCCTTCATAGGAATCTTCTTACCTGTTATTGAGATAATCAGAGTTTCCTCATGATTCAATCCCATTAGAGATCTTGTCTTACCTGAACCACTTGGTCC
>Ga0233412_10001247_pt1 | contig 13590 bp, 16 predicted proteins | sample Na_anoxic_4_MG_FD_180667 | JGI IMG/M metagenome (GOLD analysis project Ga0233412, IMG submission 180667) | Seawater microbial communities from Saanich Inlet, British Columbia, Canada - Na_anoxic_4_MG | ecosystem: Environmental > Aquatic > Marine > Inlet | place: Canada: British Columbia... | reverse complement strand
AGGATTTGCTGTAAAAACAACAGGTCCGGGAAAATCAAATTTAGGGATAGATGTATTAAAGAATCGCTTTGGATACTGTTCAGTCTGTTCAATGACAAAAGCTCTTTGGCAATTGCTGTCGTGTCCAGAATTAACCCTCATTATGCCATCACCGACTTCCTCAACCGGAGGCATCCATGAGCTATCACGATCTACATAAAATGCATCTTCTCTGTTGTAGAAACACTGGTTACAATTCATGGGACATTTACCTGATTGTGGTTTGCAATCAAAAACATTACTACCATCTTGTTTTGGGTTACGTTTATGCATTTTAAAATTCCTTTTCATTTAATAAGTACCATTTTATGTACGGTTTTTTTGCCTCTGCTGTAATGTAGTTGACTACATAGATATTGTCGTTGGGGAGTTGAACCCACCCAGTATAACCGCCATCAGACTTTCTATTGCTATCATGATCCAATGGAAGTATTATACTGTGAGAACAATAAGGTTTCTTCCACAAAGACCTTTCTTTGATCAGACATGCAAACGTATTTTTAGCCCAATAAGCGGCATGCATAGAAAATGACTGTTCTCTGTATGTGGCAAAATATTCACCTGATTTAAGCTTACCTAAAACAGGTCGATGACATCCAAAAAACTTAGTTTTTTCTGCTATTGTCCAGTTTTGTCCTCCGTCCTTAGAGAAACTAATATACGCAGGACGACCCTCTCCAGAATTTTCCCTCATAATACATGCAAGCCTTCCATCATCTATCTTGCATATAGAACCTTCACATAAATTCAATCCCTCCATGTTGGCTATTTCATAGCTGTTCCATGAAGATTTGATGTTGTTAGTTTTCCATATGCTCTGCACTAGCCTTCCATCATCTTTTGTTGTCTTGCCAGGTTTATATCTGTGAACGCCTATAAAGAAATGATCGTCCGACATAAACATTCTATCAGGAACAATGCCATTTATATTTGTTTTAAATGGTTCACTCCAGTTTATACCATCTTTGGTAGACATGACCCAAATAGAAATCGCCTTTGGGTTATTCTCTGATTTTATAAAACTGTCTTCTAGGCGTTTGACCTTATCACATACCAACCACATCTTATTCCCAACAACGCTCAGTCTTGGACAATTCCATCTCTCTTTATCGCTTCTTAACAATATAGTTGGTGCCGAGTATTGACTTCCATTAGCAGAAGATACAATATTTATCTTTGTATTCTTATAAGACTTGTGATCTTTTGATTCACGATATACAACGTAAAACTTTCCCTTGAAAAAAGCAACATCTGGGTGACCTTGCCATACTTTATCGTTTTTAGTTACTGTTCCTGTTAACATCAGTCTATATCAAAGTCCTCTGACGAACCACACTGAGGACAAACAGGGTTGGGATCGCCCCTGAATTCAGCTTCTGTGTACCATGTCATGTTTAAAATTTTTCTCTTAATCCTATCCAATTCCCAAACCAACATTTCCTTAAAATCAACATGAGCAATACCATCAATAACTTCATGCTCTATTCCTCTCTCTTCAACAAGCCAAACATCTAACTTGATTTTTTCCCCTTTTAAACCACGACATAAAACATCCCTAAAATAATCGATACTAGAATCGGTGAACGGATTCCAACCATTTTCAGACCAGAAATCATCTTGTTGCCAGTCACAATTTTCACAGTGCAAATAAGCCATTATTAACTCCTATTATTTAAACTATTAACTTAAACTATTATAACAAGAAACTAAGTCACAACTATTTGATTTCGTCTATGTTATATAAGTATTTGTTAGGAAGATATGAAGGGATATTGATTCCCATTTCTTCGTCTTTCAATCCCACAAGTACAGCACTATGAGTAGTTACAAATATTTGTTTGTTCTTAAATATCTCCATTATCTTTTTAACCATTCTAGCATGTCTAGTAAAATATATCTCCTTACATAGATTATCCATCAATATGATATCGATATTATCCATATAAATAGGATTACATAAATCTCTCAACAACGTAGCTATCTTCCTCTCGCCGCCTGAGAAACTCTTGAAGTGAACTTTTGTTATGTTCCCTTTTATGTCTTTTTTCTCTACAATAAAATCAGTGTAAAAGTCTTGTCCAGCATCTTCTAAATCAGGAAGTCCTGATCCCATATAGCACTTAAGACCATAGACTAATTCAGCCAACTCAAGAAAACGATCTTTCATCTCAGCATGAAGTTGGAACTTGTATGAGTTGAGAGGATTGTCAGCATCTATGAAGTAATGAAACCCCATTCTATCTTTTCTTGGCAACTCATTTTTCTGGACACCTTTTGTGTTGATAATGACTTCTTTGTCGCCTTTATCTGTTTGAAATGTACCGATCATTTCCATCATCTTATCTTTTGGAATTTCGGCTTTTGGGTCAAAATAAGATGGATCATAATCAGCACTATAGGTACACTTCCTAAAAAGCAGACTCGTATCATAATCATGATATCTATAAACGTTACATACAGTTTCTATCGCTTGAAGCAACGTGCTTTTACCGCATCCGTTAGGACCGCAAAAACAAGCTAACGGCTTCACCTTCGTTACCCAAAAACCCCTCTCTGTAAAATCAAACTCATGTTCTTTGTAGCCACAATAATTCTTCAAATATATCTTTTTTAATTTAACCATGACTATTTATCGGCGAAAGAAAAAAAGCTCTTTAATCGATACATACTTGTGGCTAAACTAATTAACAAAAAGATATATAAGAAAGCAGAAGGCAAATGTAGGATCTGTGGAGAGACGAATTTACACTATACCAGTTATTTCCACATATATTGCCTATTCCCTCTTTAATTATATCTTCATCTCCATAAACTTGTAAAGGATAAGATGAAGCCAATTCACCATCAGGCATCTCAACTACAACTTGAACATCCCACCACTTATCGTTACTTTTTTCGCTGATAATACAACCTACAACATTTAAGCGATAAAATGGTCCTTCTAAAGGAATTACGAATACAAGAGTATCTGCATCTACTCTTAACGGTGGATAAATGGCTCCATTAGGATAAATGAACTGTATGCCTGGAAAACCCTCGTTATTCAACGTTGGATCAGAAAATATAGAAGTTCCAAGCTGTTTAGCATCGAAAACTTCTAATACCGAGTTATAAAATTCAATAACGTTCATGATTATTATTATACCATAAATTAAATCACTTGTTTAATCTTTTTTGTATTCTTTGATTTCTTCTTTTAGCTTTTCAATAACTTCATCAACATCCTCATCGCCATCTAAAAGCCTAAGATCATTAGGCCAGTGGAATGCATGTCCTCCATATTCTCTAAAAGCTTCTACTTTCTTTGCACTGTCGTCAATGAGTATGCTATTTTTACTAGCACATCTAAATTTATCTTTGCCGCAAATGAGTTTGGTAAGAAGGTCTGGGAAATGCTTATCGATCCATTCCATCTTGCCGCTGGGAGCGGGTATACAGCTTCCTGGGGACGTTAAAAGATAAACAGTACCCAACTTACCCATTTCTTCTATAAGCTTCTTAGCCCAAGGATTGACACCTAGATTCGCCCACCAATCAGTACCTTCTGCTGTAATCTTTTTCCACAACTCTTCTTCAGAGATAATTCCCATCTCGTCTAGATATATTCCATCTTTCAATTCTGCTCTTATGTCTTCGTCATTGATATCTATATCGCAAGTTGTGCAAGCTGCATCAAGCCACTGAGAGATCACCCCGTCAAGGTCTACGTTTATTATGAATTCTTTCTTATCTGGTCCATAAGATAATTTAATTTTATCTGGTCCTGCTATTTTTACCATTTTTCTTTGCCTTTACTTTCTTGATTTTTGTTACTGTTAACTTTTCTATAAAACCTAGAGTACCGTCTGGAGGTTCCCAGTTGCCTACAGAAGGTTCTTCTCCGTACAGCTTTTCCCATTTATCTTCTGGGATTTCAATTACTGCTTTAGCTGATTCTGTACCTGATTGTAGCAAGTTCATGTTCCACAAGTTAATCATTTTATATAAAGTTTCTAGGGACTGGTTATAGGGACGAACCAGTTTTAATTCTACTACGATAAGCTTGCTCATATCTTATTTTCGGCATTAAATAGAGATATCCTTGATTATGTGACTGAATTTTCGCATATAATAAAAATATGAAAATGATATTAAGAAATAACGTTAAATACCAAAACAAATCGTCGTATGCTGATCAAGAGTCAGACTATTGTTTAATTCTTGAACCAGGACTGAGTGATGGCTACATGGGAGATCCGACATCATCTATGTGTTTCGCAGACAATACAAGATACTCTGACGATGAAGCGGTAACTCAAATATTGGCTGATGAAATACTTTGGGAGGCTTAGAACGGGAGTTCAACAGGAGTATGTACAAAGATACTACTGTAATACTGACCTGCATTCCATTGACTATAATCATATCGACCAGTTGTAAAACACGAAGACTGGAATATCACTCCCAACTTCGGGAGTTCATGTTGAACGTCATACCATCCAATTGTTCTCATTGTGGAGCCAGAATCTATTCTAGCGTTTAATCTAGTTATCATCTTCATTGTTTATCCTACTTAAATCATAAAAGGCTTCATATAGCCATAAAGATCATTATCATACGGGCCTGTCCAAACGTAAATATCTTGTTTAACATGATGGATATCTTCTCGATTAGAATTAATTGCTTCTGCACTGATAGTATCTATAAATGGAATATAACCTTTTTTAACACGCATATTTTCGTCTATTCTAATGCGAATGCTATTTCTAAGAATATCTCTATCTGTCAAATACAGTATTTTCCCATCTAATATTTTATTCTTTGTTTCTTCGCTGGAAATAACAGTGATAGTTGCAGAATCTATTATATTAAATTTTTCATTTAATTCGAAGAAATTCCAATTATCTTCATATTTTTCTATAACCGACAACCTTCTAGTTTTATTTGCTCTCCTGATTTCCTCCTTCACAAATTCAGTACAATATTTATCATGTATTTTGTTACTACTGAGAAATTCTCCGAAAATACTAGCTGATTGACTAAACTGTGGATTTGATGTCATAGCAGCATCATTAAGGACAAAATCATACATAAAAGAGTCAGAATACTCATCATCTCTGTTAACCCTACCAGAAGACTGTAGGAAGGATCGAATGCCACATCGCTCTCTAAACCCATTCCTAAAAGAGAAGTTAACTCCTGACTCAACACAAGACGTACAAACCAGCGTCCAGTCATTATCATTTGGATCAGCAAGTCTTTTTAATATTCTATCATATGCATTATCAAAATCATTCGGTGAAAATACTGTCGATAGTTGTTCAACACTCTTTCTTCCATATTTCTTTTCTATGAGTGAAGTCAAAACTACAGCATTATTAATAGTATTCAAAACTACTATTCTAGGACCGATTTTAGAACATATTTGATCCATCAGTTGATCAAAATTAACAGTACCTAAAGATGAATAAGAAATCCTATGATCCTCTTGTTTATCCATCATCTTTCTGGTTTTTCTTGATACAACGCATTTTGGATTTACACCATCGATTTTTAACGCTTCAATTTTCCAAAACTTAACATTTGAGCCAGACATAAAAATGACCTTACAGCCGAATACATCTTCAAGTATTTTCAACCATTTCATACATTGACGGATATATTTTAACTGTACGCAAGCATCGGACTCATCAATGATAATAACCGAACCAGCTATTTGATTAAACTTTCTCAGTTTTGAAGGATGATTAGATGCGCATGTCTCAAAAAACTGCACAGCAGTTGTACAAATAATAGGAGAGTTCCAATGTGTAGTATGTAGTTTTGCCGATTTAGAATCTCCATCTGGATTGTCCTTTAAATAATCAGCATTATGATGATGTTCTGCGACAGCATGAAAGGAATTCTCGTTCTCTAATACAATTGACTCTCTCAACCTTTTTACAGTTTGATTAATAATTTTAGTAAACGGAGCAACAATAAATATGCGTCTTAAATTATATTTTTTAGCCAATCTGAATCCAAGGCACAAACCAGAATAAGTTTTAGCAGTACCTACAAGTCCATCATTGAAATAAGATGATTTAGTCAAAGGGACTTTCAAACAATCATTAAACAAACTCTTTCTAATCTCGTTACGCTTTATCTCTTTTTTACTTTTGACTTTCTTTTTCCCCAAAGTTTCTACATGAGAACGTAAAGCTTTTAAACGTAACGCAGGCTTTAATTCTACTTGGTCTTCTACAACTCTACCAGAATAATGTACAGTAGTATCATAATGATCCCCTTCGACCAAACACGAAAGGACAAGTCTAATCATTAAAGGAACTATACCATCAGGTCCAAGTTTAGATTCACCAAACCCATATTCTCTATCTATACAGTCGTTATGCCCTTTCTCCCATTGAGCAATACGCTTATCATTATATGACATGACTGTTTCATATTCATTTACTACATCATTTTTATAGTTGGGGCATCTATCTAATACTCTCTGTTTATCTCTCAATATAGTGAAATTATTGAAAATGTCAGCTTTAGTTATACCCCTTTTACTCTGTCTTTCAGGTTGTAGCATTCCTATATGATGTCCAGTAACTAATATCGCTGACATTAGACATTTAAACATATTATCATAATCTTCTTTTCCTGCAAATTCTCTTGCGAAATTGATCAGTATACAAGCACCAGCATCAGTATGATTAATCATTTTAACATTTTTACTAAATTTAATTGCTCCATGCAATAATTGTTGTGATATCTCATCGAGTTTACCAAAATCATGATAAACTGCTGCTGCCTTTAATATTTCAGTAAGAACTTCTTTTAAACTTTCATTTTCGCAATATTTGAGTACGTACTCCAGGTGTTTAACTGCTCTATCATATACGCCATGTATATGATCTTCGTAGAGTTGTTTTCCGACAAACTCATCTGCTGAATGTGCAATTAATTTTTCCATTTTAAATCCTTGTAAAATATATTATAGCATACTTCCCGATTGAAGCATGCTATAATATTGTATTAGCCAACCATAATTTCAATCTACGCACCATTTTTCTGGTGCGACGATGCATCATCTCTCTTGCCTCTTCAAACGGATAGTTACAATCTACGCACCCTGCGGGGTGCGACAAGCAGCAGGAGCAGGGACAGAACATCAAATCCAGCGTTACAATCTACGCACCCCTGCGGGGTGCGACTCTCGCAATCCACAAACATTCGCGTTCGTAGTCGTTACAATCTACGCCCGCAAGCGGGCGACCTTGAAAAGAAAGAAGGCATGGAGTTACGATGCCGTTACAATCTACGTACCCTACGGTACGAATGCAAGCTACAGAAACTATGAGTGTCGCTAGAGTATTACAATCTACGCACCCATTACGATGCGACAAACCGATTTAGTCAAATTCGATTCTTGTCATTACAATCTACGCACCTGAAATCGGTGCGACCAATAGAAGGATATCTGATTCGGTAGAATCTCATCACATTTCAATCTACGCACCCCTGCGGGTGCGACCAGAACCAACGCCATTAATCGCCTAGTTACAATCTACGCACCAAAATTGGTACGACAGTTCGACAGAACCTTTCGATTCCAAATACTCTTGTTACAATCTACGCACCATTTCTGGTGCGACATCGCTCAAACTCATTCAAAACAGCCAGCATACGGTTACAATCTACGCACCCTGCGGGTGCGACTGCGATTCGCAAGTATACTTACTCAGGGGTTACAATCTACGCCCGCAAGCGGGCGACTACACGCCTAATGTACCACTTTGGCTCATTACAATCTACGCACCAGAAACTGGTGCGACACAACCATGTCTACAGTCTGTTCGGTAGTACCATTACAATCTACGCACCCTGCGGGGTGCGACGAGAGGCTTTATTGCCATCATGTACATATTTATCATAGTTACAATCTACGCACCCCTGCGGGGTGCGACAACGAAGAAGGCTGATCCATACTCAGCTTACTGGATTACAATCTACGCACCCCTGCGGGGTGCGACTGCCTATACCTTAAAAGCATAGACCACAAGAACTTATAACATAGTTTCCGCGAACCTATCATAAATTCTAATTAACAATTATATTAACTTGTCAAAAACAACATAAATCCTTTCTAGCAAAGGACCGCGAACCTACTATAGATTCTATGACTGCTTGAGGTTCGCGTTACCAACATAATAACCATAATAACCCAATCCAAGCATTAAAATATCTTCACTCTTAGGCTTGTTCTCGATTTTATCGATATCAATCGAACCTACAACCTTCTTCAACCCATAATAAGCATAACGCAACTCATCGTCACTTTTAGGACCAACTTCAGATTTAGCCCATTTCATATACAAATTTATCTTGCCAAACATCTGAGCAATAGCTTTCATTGGATTTACAGTCACTAATCTTGCTGTATCCGCTCCAATGTAACTACTCAAACTTATACGATTCTTTTTAGCATCATGAAAACAGAACTGAAGCTTCTCTGCCTCTCTAATAAGATTCCCAAGCTTATAAAAATCGTTAGACTCGATATCATGCCCAGCAGCCTTCAAACAATAAACCATAAAACATGTGTTGTCATAGACATTTTTTCTCGACATCTTATTCATCAAATCTTCTTTAACATTTTTTCTTTGAGCAATGTCTATGAGCAGATTCCAATGAGACTTGGAAAGAACAGTAATACACTTCTTCAATATCTTTTTATCATCGTTAAAAATAAGATTAAAAATATCTACAGGTTTGACGAAATCAAACTTCAGAAGCTTGGCGTCTTTGTATTTTTTTTGCCCTTCAAGTCCAGCAGACCTATTCCAACAAACGTTTATAATATTGTATAGTTCGAATATCGATATAATCTTATTAAATGGAGTACAATGGTCAATAACTGCTTGCCATTCTGATACACGCTCATAAACAGAGTCCATCGTCATATTATTGAAAAACAATAGTTTAGCAGGTCCATTTGACGGTACAAAAAACGAAAAGATATAAACAGGTATATCGGGTTTCTTAGCAACAATAAGCTTCATATCACCAAGCAACTGTACTCTAGCTTGTTCCTCTTCTTTTTGTTTTTTCGCTCTTTCTAATTCATCGAGCTTCTTATCTCCACCAATCCACTCTTTAAACGAATTCTTTTTCGTAAAGCTTTCTACGACATCCTTTTCCTTATCCGTTAATCCCGCAGTATCAGCATAAACTACGAAAACAGAGTTACCAGAATCATGAACAAAACTGTCCCAATACTTACCCTTATTTTCTTTGGTAAAAATAAACTCAAGAGAGTGAATGATCTTTCTTTCATTTCCTTTTGCGACTGAACATGCCTTAAGAGCATTCATTCCATATCTTGAGAAACAAGGATTAGCATCATTCCTTGAATAAGGAAAATATTTTCCAATATTAGGTATTACAACGCTTGAAAAAGTACCACCTTCATTTTGTTTATCTAGACAATCCGCTGCATCATTCAAGATATCATACGTAGCATCATCGTTGATATATCCCAAACTCCCAGGTTTATCCAACTCTAAAATAACTTGGATTTTATCAGATTTCACATCTTCAGTAAGTGATTCAGCTATTTTCCATACCAAATCATGAATAAAAGTTTCTAAATCTTGTTTATTGATTCTCTTATTCAATTCATTAATCGATATTTTCTTCTCTGAAACTTCAGAGATACTTTTCAAAAGATCTACAACATGACTAATTTTAGCAATAGTTTTTTTGCCATCAACCTCTAAAAATCTTTTTACATCTTCCTCATCTGCATCTTTGAGAAATTCTATGTCTTTTTTTGAGAGGATATTAAACATAGGAAACATAGATTGGTTAGAAGGAGCATAATACTTGTAGTTTTCCCAAGCATCATTGCCAATTTCTTCTACCTTTTTGGGAACGCCCATCTTATCTATATAAACTTTCCTACCGGCTTTTAATGAAGGCAGATCCTTCATACGGGGATTCCAACTTTTGACTCCCTTTGTAGAGGGTTCTATAGCATCGGCTAGGGTCATTAATTCAGCTAACATAACTTAATACTCCTTGTTTAACTTCTGCCGTGATAAACTCAGGTTTAACACATTCGCCAAAAGTCGGGAAAGTCCAAATTTTATTAAGGAAAAATGGTATCTTTTTGTTTATTGATTTATCAATTTTTGTCTCTTTCCTGATGGGACCATAATATGATGCCAAAAACTCAGACAAACCAAGATGAGGAGTTCGATAAGACTTTCCCTGCTTAAGCCATCTCTCAAACTGAGATTGGTAAGCACAAGCATTGTCTATCCCTTGATCTACACATCTTTTTTCCTTCTCAGATAAAAAATCCCTTATTCTGTCTATATCTGCGTTACTGACAGTAGCATAGAGCTTATAACATACATCAACTAAAATTGAAAGTCCAATTTGCAATGCATTTTCGCTTGCTATCTGATCACTTTTTCTGTTAAAAACATGAGAATTGAATTTCCAAGGTTGGAATTTAACTCTACTACAAATCTCTACTCTTGTAGGATTAATTTCAACTGTATGCATGTTAAGAACAGCTTCGATCATACCTTTAACTGCCGTTTTAGTGGGAGCGATGTACGATGAACTATCGCAACCAGTATCTGGTCTTGTAAACATCGCAAACGGTCCTGCTATTTCCATCGATATCGGATATTTCTTTTTAGTCATTTTCTTTCTCCTTATTTATAAAGTTTATAAAGAAACGACTAATCACAAAGATCAACAACCTTTGTTTTACCCATTATCTTTTGGATATCTACAAGAGTCGGGAAAACATAGTCATCAATAGAAGTGGGATTTTCAACACCCTCTTTTACCACAGGTTTTGTAGCATTAGCAAGTTTTGTTTCCAACTTAGAATTACCCAATACATCAGAATGCTCGATATAAAAGACATTACGAACCTTAACATCGGCTCGACTTGCAGCAGTAGACGTAGAAAAAGCATGACTAATCAACTTTTTAAACAATTTAATATCTTTTTCTGTCGTTCCTGTTTTATATGCCACAAACGGGTTAATGGTCAATGCCCCTGTATATAAAGCATGTTCAACAACGCTTTTGCTACCGAAAGTGCCAGTACCTTTTTCTGCGTTCTTAAAATCGAGCGGATTCGCCTTAGCGATATTCAACTCAATAACATTGATAGGAGCGACCGATTTGAGAGGAGTAACTTGAACACATCCAGTCTTAGTAATTCTGGGCATTTCAGCAACATTTTTATCTTTTCTGTCCTTTGAATCTTCAAGAACTGTTGCTCCAAAAACTCTTGCATCCCAGAATCTATTAAAGAAACCATCCGTACCATGGTCTTTAACAAACTTTTTAAGTGTTTTTATGGCTTCTTTTTCATTTTCAGAATCGAAACCACGGTCCTTAGTCTCAAAAATATAAAAACTATTATCATCTAAACCATATGTATCTCTTATAACTTCCCAACAAGGATTGTTGTGATCGGATATGATCTCTCTAATCCTATGCTTGAGACATACATCAGTAATCACTCCAAAACCTTCCGGTGTCATCCTTGGCAAATTGCCGCTATCTGGATCTCCATTGGGAGTAGACATATTAGCCTCAACAACAACAATGCCAAAACCTCTTTGTTTCAACAATCCATCAACATTTTTCTTTTTCGTACTCATAATTCTAGACCTTTCCATAGTAATAAAAACTAAATTCTACTTTTTCTTCATTGCTCAAACGTTGAGCAACATCTTGTTTTAATGATTCTATATTTTTAACGAAAACTGCTGCGTTTCTTGATAGATCCAATATAGTCGTAGGAATAGATCCACCAGTATGCTTTTTTCTAAGTTCAAATCCCCTTCTTTTTGCGACAGCAACATGTAATATCCCCTTTAATTTTGTCTCTAACCTTTTGAGAGCAAGACATGGATTCTTCAAAAACAAACCAACCAGATCTTGACCAACAGTTCCAACCACTTCACAAGATGAATTCTTCTGCTTATAATAGAGAGAATGCATCAAATCGGCTCTTCTAAATTCCATAGCAGCCGATTCCATCAATGTCTTTATTTTTGCTTCCATTTTTCTATTCCTTTCTGTCGTAGCCATCCATAGAATAATTTCCATGAGCGGAGTATATCATAAAACTAAGACACAAAACCAAAGAAAATAAATATTTCTACAAAAAAAGCCCATGCTCTCACACAGGCTTTAAACAAACCGTATTTACTTACTTTTCATTACCTCTGTCTGGTTTCTTCCCAGACTCACTATATTTTAACCACTTTTCATCAGATAATCTAAGTGACTTAACAAACTTGAGAACATCATTAGATACAAAATGTGTTAATAGACCAGTATTTCGCATACGATCTACAAGTTTCAATTGGTCAACATTAAACCAATCCTCTTTAAGATCAAAACCAATAAGAACAGAAGGACTAAACCAAAAACAACAAACTTCTGTATCAGAACAAATAAATTTTACAGTCATTTTAGGTCCACCGCTCTTCAATCGTACAACATCGCCTCTTTCAATCCTCATTCTTATCTCCGTTCTTTTTTTGCGAATCTAGAATCCATGTCTGTTGTTAGGCTAATAAACTGTCTTCCTTTTAATTCAATTATCTCTTTTAGTTCTTCTGAAGAGATTCTATCCCCAACCTCCCATTCCGTTGTGTGACTCTTGGTTACAAAATAAACCTTTTGTGGATGTCTGTTTCTTAAAAATAAACTTGCCATAAAAACAACCTTTCTTTTATTTTATTTCTTTAAATTTGAATTTTCCTTTTTTACACCTGCATAAAAATACATCATTTATGCTTTTGGTCTTTCTATATCTTTGATAGACCTTCCCACAAGCAGTACATACTCCTTTCCATCTTCCCTCTGCCATTCTAACATTGCGTGTTGCATATGAAGGATTTGCCCCTACATATTTTGCACATTCTTTCCATATTTCATCATGATAGTGAACTCTTCCAGCAATTATATGAGCAATTTCGTGCAACAAAATATTTTTAATTGTCTTTTTACAATTTAGAAGAACAACATGTTTAGATAATTCTATGTAGATAGGTATCCATTTTCCTTCGCGTTTAGCAAAGGCACAACCACCAAGCTTTCTTATCTTATTTGAAAATTTCAATGGGATACTAGACAATCCAAAACCATCCATCAAATTTTTTGCCAATTTTTCTGCATCTTGTAATTTCATCACTTTCCTTACGCTAAAATCTTATGAAATGGGGACTTATATTATTATAGCACAATTAAACTCACAAACTAAATTATTGTAAATCTAAATTATAAGAATAAACGCAATAATCTCATTAAAATGACCTGTTCCGCCTGTATTATCAGTCAGTTTTTCCTGTTTAACAGGTACTCTCACAACAAAAATTAATACTCCTTATCAATTACTCATCAGGACTAATATATCGATAATTACCACCATTATCGTCAGCAATCTTAATCATAACTTTCTCAGCAACAGGAGGCTTCCATCCATACAAGAAAGTATTTATCAAAACATCTTTCCTACCATTCCTTGCACGAATAGCCGCT
>Ga0233412_10001246_pt1 | contig 13598 bp, 4 predicted proteins | sample Na_anoxic_4_MG_FD_180667 | JGI IMG/M metagenome (GOLD analysis project Ga0233412, IMG submission 180667) | Seawater microbial communities from Saanich Inlet, British Columbia, Canada - Na_anoxic_4_MG | ecosystem: Environmental > Aquatic > Marine > Inlet | place: Canada: British Columbia... | reverse complement strand
ATGTTAGAATAGGTTTTATTATTAACGGAACTTTTATTGTTTGCCATACATTTCAATGTGCTAATATTTTAGATTCTACTTATATTACTACTGCCTCTCTTCCTATAAGATATGAAATAACTAATACGGGAACAGTAGCATCAACATCACAATTAAAACAAATTTGTTCAACGGTTCTATCAGAAGGTGGTTATGAATTAAGAGGAAGACAACAAGCTATTGGAACAGTCATTACTTCTCCTTATACTTTAACAACTGCAGGAACTTATTATCCTGTAGCTTCTATAAGACTAAAAGCTGCAAGACTAGATGCAATTGCTATTCTTACTGCTTTATCTTTATTGGGAACTGGAAATGGAAAATTTTATAATTGGCAAGTAGTTGCTGGTGGAAGTATTACAGGTGGAACTTGGGTTTCTGGTGGAGCAAACTCATCTGTTGAATATAATATTACAGGCACTGCTCACACATTAGGAACAGGGAGAATATTAGCTAGTGGTTTTGTAGCTTCCAATAATCAGTCTAGTGCTTCTGTTGACATATTAAAAGAAGCTTTATTTAAGTTTCAATTAGAGAGAAATACATTTACTAGTACACCTGAAATTTTAACAATTAGAATGTCTTGTGATAGTAATACAGAAAATGTTTTTGGTTCCATGGACTGGGAGGAGATTACTAGATAATGAAAAATATATTATGAAAAAGAAAGATTCAAGATTAACAAGAGCAGGGGTATCTGGTTATAATAAACCTAAACGTACACCGAGTCATCCAAAGAAGTCACATATAGTTGTAGCTAAAGAAGGTGATAAAGTTAAAACAATACGGTTTGGGGAACAAGGTGCAAAAACAGCAGGTAAACCTAAAGCAGGTGAATCAGATAAAATGAAAAAGAAACGTGCTTCATTTAAAGCAAGACATGCTAAAAATATTAAAAAAGGTAAAATGTCAGCAGCTTATTGGGCCGATAAAATAAAATGGTAAGTCATGAGCGTATCACATAAATATAGAACATTTGATCAGTTGTATGAAGATGTATCAGTTGACTTTGCAAACTATGCTCTTGAGAATATGATTGAACCAGCGCAATTAATTAAAGTTGCTACAAGAGTTAACTATGATTTAGGTTTAAGAATTCATAGAACTAAAGAAGTTGTTCTTGATATAGAACATGGCAAAGCTAAGTTGCCTGGTGATTTTGCATATTTAAATTATGTATTTAGATGTGGGGAGTATACTATAGCCGATAGACCACCATCAGGAACTCATATAGAAACATTTAATGATGTACCATATGTTCCAGCTCCTGGGGAATCTGGACCATGTGACGATCCATCATGTAGGGATGTATGCGTTATAAAAACATGTGAAGATAAAAATGAATATCAATTAGTTCAAAGAATTAATTCATCACAATATAGAACTTTTACTGCATTTACTCCATTAAGAATACAAAATGTAAATAATACAACATGTGATTGTGCTAACCTTGGTGAACAAGCTTCAGATATAGCTGAAATAAAAGATGGTTTTATACTTACAACTTTTACAACAGGAAAAGTATATCTAAGCTATCAAGGAGCCATGGAAGATTATAATGGAAATCTTTTAGTTTTAGATCATCCTTATTGCAATGAGTATTATGAATATGCATTAAAACAAAGAATATTAGAAAATATGATATTTGCTGGTGAAAATGTAGTGAATCAATTAGGTCTTATAGAACAAAGACTTAGAGCTGCTAGAAATAATGCATTAAGTTTTGTTAATACTCCGGATTTTGCAGAGATGAAAAAAATATGGTTATTAAACAGAAAGGCTCAGTATCATAATTATTATAATATGTTTAAAAGTTACCCAGCAGAGAATAACAGATTATATAACTTATCATAAAAATGGCAAAGCAGCAGTCAACATCTTCAATTGAAGTTAATATATTTTCAAAAGGAATGCAGAAAGATTTGTATGCAGGCATTCAATCTAAAGAATCCTGGAGTCATGCAAGAAATGCTGCAAATAATTCTGTTGATGGAGATATAGGTGTAATAGGAAATGAACCAGCAAATTTATTTTGTGCAAGTGCACCTTATACTGTTATTGGTGCAATTCATACTTATGCAGATCAATGGGTAGTATTTTCTACAAATGACTCTTCTTCTGAAATTGGTTTATTTGATGATAGTGAATGTAAGTATGAAACATTAGTCAATGCACCATGTTTAAGTTTTAATAGGAAACATTTAATTACGGGTGCTGCTAAAGAAAACTATGATTGTACTTGGCAAGTTTATTGGGATGATGGAAATAATCCATCCAGAACTTTAAATATAGATAACATTCCTTATATACAGGAGGAGGTTTCACCGCCTGGGGCAGATTGTGTTATATACGAAGATACCACGGAATTAGACTGTGAAAAAATAAGACTGGCTCCATTAATGACTACACCATGTATTAATTTAAATAAAAATATAGATGGTGGTCAGTTAAGAAATGGTAGTTATCAAGCATATGTAGCATATTTGATAAATGATCAAAGAGTAACAGATTATATTGGTATTTCCAATATTCAAGCTTTATTTGATCATGATAATAATAAAGGATCTTTAGATGTTACAATAACAAATTTAGATCAACAATTTGAACAATATGAGTTGGTTATATTGTCAGATAATCAAGGTGCAAAAGTAGCAACTCGAATAGGAAGTTATAGCACAGAACAATCCAAGATATCCGTGGATTATATTGATCCATCATTAAGTACTGTACAATTATCATCTTTATTTTTAAGAAGTCCTGCTTATGAAAAATCAGAGTCAATGTATGTTGTTAATGATTATCTAATAAGACAAGGACCTACAGAACAATTTGATTTTAATTACCAACCCTTAGCAAATAATATAACTTCTAAATGGGTTGTTGCAGAATATAATGCTGAGTACTATTATAAAGGTGGTAATAAAACTCAGTTTATGAGAGATGAGGTTTATGCCTTTTTTATAAGATGGATCTATAATACTGGAGAAAAATCATCTTCATATCATATACCAGGAAGAGCTCCATCTTTTACTTCTCAAAATCAATTTGGTGAATTTGTTGTTGATGATGGTATTAGTTCAGGTATTAATGTAATTAGCCCATCTGGTACAGAATATAATTTTCAAACATATAATACAGCAACTGTAACAACTTTAGGTTTATCTGATCCAACGGGTGATGGTGGTACTATAATTGCAAAAGGTGATATGGCCTATTGGCAATCAACAGAAAAATATCCTGCAACAAAGCCTGAAATTTGGGCAGATTTGTGTGGTAAAGAAATACGTCATCATAAATTTCCAACTGAAGAAACAGGACCTTCACTAATACTTTCTAGTAGTAATGGAAGTAAAATAAGAATACTAGGTGTTGAGTTTGGAAATATAGAAAGACCGAAAGATAATGATGGAAACTACATACCTAATATTATAGGTTATGAAATATTAAGAGGATCTAGAGAGGGTAATAAATCCATATTGGCAAAAGGTATTTTTAGAAATATGCGTCAATATGAAATTCCAGATAACGAAGGTACCCTTGGGCCAAGCTTCGGGTTATATCCAAACTTTCCTTATAATGATTTAAGAGCTGATGTATATCATTGGGATGGAAATCAATCACCACCTGGTGTATTTGGATCTTGGGGTTTATGGCAAGTTGACCCACTTCCTAAAACATCTGGATGTGATAATTGGTCAGACTCTGTTAGCAACTATCAACCTTTAACCGGATTTAGAAGAGATGTTTTTACATTTCACTCTCCTGAATTAATGTTTAGAAGACCTTTTTTAAATCCATATGAAGTTAGAATATACGGGGCTTATTCTGGAGAAAGTGTTGGTTACTTTAAAGCAAGTGAAAGACATCCTCAAAACAAACTTTTAAGAAATGGTGCTGCTATTATTTCTGGTATAATTGGGATTGGTTATGCAATAGCGCAAATGCAAGGTACACAGAGAATTTTACTTGAAAATGCAACTAATGCAAATGTGCCATATATGCCTATATTTGTTGGACCTGCCGGAACAGATGCTCCTGGTGTCAATGCAGTTGCTGAACCCGCTTCTACGGGTTCTGTAGCAGCTACTGTACTACTTAATGCAGCTTTAAATTTAGCATTAGATGAAACAGTTAAAATAGCTGATGTATTAGGTGCTGGTGGTACAGGAGGTGATATTGCAATTTATGCTAAGGGAATTACTGAACAAAGTATAGGCGGTGCAATTCCTGGTATGACAGGTGGTGGTTATAAAAGAGAATATATAAAAGATAATGATGCCTCGTTGTTACCTACTTTGCTAAAATTAGCTTTTGGTGTTACAGGATCTAAAATGCATATAGCTTTTGGTGCTCAGAAAATTATAGATTTAATGTACAACCTTGTATCATTTGAGGATTTTGCATTTAAATTTAATTCACATGGTTTGTTTGATTCTTATCATAAAACACAATCAGGTCAAAGATTTAGATCATTAAATTTAAATGCAAACTATATAGGAAGTTCATTTCAAACTTTTAATACAAATGCGGATGATGCAGATGAAATCTCATACTATAAGGTAAATAATTTATACAGACCGGATACTGTAGTAATTCAAAGTGATGATATTTTACCTATTCCGCAAAATTTAGGCGCCCCAATAGATAAATCAAGATATACTGTTGGTGGAGATGCAGATGAAAGTTTTGGAAATGAATATATTGTAGATCCTAGCATAAGTCAAACTAAACCAATATCTTCTTTGTATGGATCTTTGAAGTTTAACTTTGATAATCAATACGGGCAACTTGAAGGAATAAAACAAGTTATAATGGCCGGTTGTGTTTTTAAAATAGATTCAACTAGACCGGATGCATATAAATATTCAACAACACCTATATTCAGTGGTGATACATATGTTGGTAGATATACAGAAAAAGTAATAATGCCAATATTTACAGATTTCTTGTATGGACAACCAGATCAATATCCGTACAATTATTTGCAAAGAATAAATATTCCATATCCAAGATTTTGGATGGATACAAGAAAATATGATACAACTCAATTAGCACAGGAAATTACAACATTCGGTTTTGCAGATGGTCCTGGTTTAACAGACCTTTTACCAAATGATTTATTTTATTTGGATAGAGGTGATTCATGCGGTTTTAGTTTTTTTTCAATCTTTGGTAATAAAGCAGGTAACTCTGCATTTGCAATGAGATTTGGTTATATGTATACTCATGTGAATGGTGTCTTAGACTTTTTTACTGAATCTGAAATTAATTTACCTTTTAGAGATTGGGATGATGTACCTGAAGGTAGATACTTTGATAATTTTAGATATCAAGATTTAGGAGAAATGTTTCATGCTGAAATACAAAAGAAAGATAACTTATTTAGGTATGATTATTCATTAAGTACTAGTAGATTTATTAATAACCTAATATCCAATGGATCAATACAACCTAGAGATTATAATCCTGAAATAGCAGAAACTTGTTTTACAAATTATCCAAAAAGATTAATCTATTCTCTTCAAGCACAAGAGGAAGCTAAAAAAGATTTTTGGAGAGTATTTTTACCAAACAATTATAAAGACTTTAAGGACAGAGTTAATATAATAAAACCTGTTAACAAAAGCGGAGCTGTAATATTTTTTCCTTATCAGTCTCCGCAAATGTTCCAAGGTTTAGATCAATTACAAACAGATCTTGGCACTAAATTAACTATAGGAGATGGTGGTTTATTTGGTCAACCATTTCAAAATCTTGTAAATTCTGATTTATCAAATGAGTATGGATCTTGCGAAAGTCAAAGAGGTGTCATAAATACACCATTTGGATTTTTCTTTATATCGCAAGCTCAAGGTAAAATATTTCAGCAAAATGGTCAAGGTATCCAACCTATATCTAATCAAGGAATGAAATGGTGGTTTAATAAATATTTACCATCTACATTAATTAAACAATTTCCAGAGTTAGAGTTTAGCAAACTTGCAGATAATCCTGTTATAGGAATAGGATGTCAAATTGCATATGATGTTACAGATGATATTATATATTTCTGTAAAAAAGATTTTAAACTAAAACCTGAATGGGCTAATGCAATTACATATGATCCTTTACTTGATTGCTTTACAATAGGTATGATAACAAATACTACAAGTAGGATTTGTGTTAATATAGGAGATCCGAGATATTTTGATAATTGTTCTTGGACTGTGAGTTATGATCCTAAAGCTCAAGCTTGGATATCATTTCATGATTGGCATCCGGAACTTTCTTTATCAAGCATTAATCATTTTTTAACAACAAAAACAATAGATGCAGATAATCCTCAATGTCCACCAGGTTATGTATATAATCCACAAACAGGAGATTGTGAACAACTCATAGATGAGACATCTAATGCAAGAGTGTTTGTAGATGAAGTTCCTTCAACTATTACTTCAATTGGTTGTGATTGTCCTGACGGGTATACATTGGTATATTACAATCCAGAACAATTTAATTTTACATCCCCGGTTGGAGATTGTTTTGATGAAAGTACGCCAAAGCCTATATGTAGAAAAGTTGAATGTATATGCCCTGAAGGTCCATATCCAGATTCTATTGTAATAGAATCAGGTGAATGTGATGATGTATATTCCGCAGGACCAAATGGAGATCCTACTTATATAAATCAAAATCCAAAAACTTGCACCTATCAAGTTTTAAGAACAGAAGAACCTAGTTTTAGAACGGGTGCTATTTGGAGACATAATTATAGATGTGATTTATTTGCAAACTATTACGGTGTAGATTATCCTTGGGAAATTGAACTAATTGAAAACACGGGTCAGAATGTAAATACAGTACGTAGTGTTGAATATCAATTAGAATCATATGTATATAAAGGAAACCAGTTTAATGGTTGTGGAGATGATAAATGGCATGATTTAGATTTTAACTTTGATGAAGCCATTATATATAATACTGAACAAGTTTCAGGGTTATTAAGATTAGAATTAAATCCAAAAGAAGATCCTTTAAATATATTAACATATCCAATAATTAACACTAATGATATTCAAATATTATATTCAAAGGAAGAACAAAAATATAGATTTAATCAGTTTTGGGATATAACTAATGATAGAGGTGAGTTTAGTAATTCAGAACAAAATATTTTAATAACTCAATGTAATGGTTATATAAGAGATTTAAACGCAAATAATTTAAACTATAATAAAACTCAAGGACAAAGAAAAAAGTTCAGACATTATTACAACAAACTGTTATTAAGAAGAAGATTATCAAATGATAGAAAAATGCTTCTTAAATTAGTAAACTCTAAACTTAACCTATCATTTAGATAATGAAAAAATATTATTCAAAAATAGAAACAAAGGGTTTACCTGGTGGACCAAATGAGCAGTTTACTTATATTACTGGTATATTTTCTTCAGATGTTTTTTCAACTGAAGGTTACAAAAGAAACTCTCCAGATAAAAACAATCCTTATAATATAATACCTTCTGGAAATATAACCATGGAAGGTGTAGACTTTCCAGTTATGGGAATGGATAACTTAGGTAATACTAAAGCTATGATACCAGGTAATGATTATAAATTTCCTGGTGATATGGTGTTTGAAACCCCTATGTATAAAAGAGGAGGTGGTCTTTTAACTAAGACTATGAAATGTAATAGTTGTGGGTGGTCATGGAAAGCTGCAGATGGTGGTAATGATGTAACAACGTGTCACAAATGTGGAGGAGAAGCTTTACCCAAAGCTCAAGGTGGTGGTTCAAAAAATAAAGAACCAATTATTGTACCTCCAGGAGATCCTAGAGTTCAAGCTTATGCTGATAGTTTGACTCTTTATAACCAGGGTAGAAGAGATGCTAATACTATTGAGTCACTTCTAAAAGACAAAGGCTATCTCACATGGGATGAATATTTTAAGGCCGGTTCCGGTATAAATCCTAGCAGGCGCGTACCTGGTTACAGCGACGCTTGGCTTAGGATTATGGAACTAAACCAAGAGAATCCTGATTTTGGAAGGGGAACTAGAAAAATACAGTTTCCAGTTAGAGATGATATTGCAAGTACTCCCAGCTTTAAGGACTACCATCTATATGCTAAACCAGTTCAGCCTGTTAAAGTAGACCCTGATAAGTTTGACTATGTAGTAGGAGGTAACTACATTCTGTCTGATGGAACAGTTACTAAAGGCTTTAATGAATGGAAACCAAAAAGAACTACACCAGATCCAAATAGATCTGTTGCAGATAATCTTAAGATTATGGGGCAAGACACCTCATTCTCTAACCGTAAGAAATTAGCTGAGCAGGCAGGTATTCCTGATTATAAAGGTACGGCTGAGCAAAATGTAGCTCTTAATAAGTGGCTTCATGAAGGAAAACTTAACCCATCTACTGAGAATAAGACTCTGACAAATGAACAACAACCGGCTGCTTGGGAGCAATATACAGAATCCAGAGAGCAGCCTGTTGAAGAGACTATTCAAGGAGAACAAGAAGAAAAGAGTGAGGATGTAGTTATACCAACTAATACTACACCAAAGAAAGGTCAAATTGATGTACCAAGTTGGAAACAAGTATGGGTGGATGATCCAAATTCTCCAGTAGGAGGTTATTGGAAAAAAGTTTATACCGGGACAAAGACTGATGTGTCACCACCTATTCGTCAGGCTGGTGGACCAGCTCCTATTCTTATAGACGACCCGTCTGATCCAAGACTACATAACTACCTGGATAGTCTTAATTTGTATAAAGGACATCAGAAACAACTTCAGCTAAATCCTGAAGGTAACAAGGGTTTCGTAGCTGATAGGAATAAAGAAGGTCTTGGGATCTTTTATCAAGGTAGTATAGGTAAAGATCCTAATACTAGATATCACAGTAATGTGAATACTTACATAAAAGGAGAAACTGAAAGAGACAAGATGCTTCGTAAGTATGGCATTCAGGACGGTAATAATTTATCTCATGAAGATTGGAAAGCAGCTTGGGAGACTATGGAAAAAGATCCTGAGTATGACAAGTGGTGGGACGGTATGGTTGCGGCGACTAATATGAAAACTTTTGCTGATCCCAGATTCGGGCAATCATCTGAAGATATTCAATTAGCTAAATATTACGATAAGCTGACTTTCTATAATCCGGCCGCTACTGGATATTGGGACACTCCTGATTTAGGACATAGTACAATTATGCCTACCGAAAAGTATCTGGGTAACGCATGGAATCCTGTGTATGCAAAGCCTGTACAACCATATAAATATACTGGAGATCCTAGAGACTTAGAGAAGTACAGAGATAAGCCTTTGATATCAGGCACCAACCGAGAATGGGAAGGTGGTGGTTCAGGATCAATGGTATCTCGAAGAACTACACCAGATCCAAATAGATCTGTTGCAGATAACCTTAAGCTAATGGGTGAGGATACTTCCTTTACCAATAGAAAGAAACTATTCTTAGATGCTGGATTAGGAGATACATATACAGGAACCGCTGAACAGAATATACTTTTAAATAAATGGTTGCATGATGGTCGTCCTACAAATACAACTGAGGAAACAGTACAAGATAACCCATATGCAGGAGAAAATGAATTTTTAACAGCTGAACCATATGAAGGATCTACAAATGATGCAACTTTAACTAACACTAATAATGAGCAAACTACTCAAGAATCTATTGTAGATGAGAATGAAGGGGAAGGCACCTCATGGTATTGGGGATATGATTCAGAATGGATACCTGATGATGGTTATCCAGGAGGTGGTTATCAAAAAAGAATAAAAAGAAAAATACCTATTGAAGGTTCAGCTCCACAATATCAAACAGGTGGTGAGAAAGTTAAAGGAAGAGCTGCTAGATCTACTAGACCTAATCAAAAAAAACAACTTACTACAACACCAAAATTAGAAAAACCATTAACAACAAATGAAGATCAGATTTTAACATATAAGGATAATGCTGATTGGTTTGATAGTCGTGCAGTATATCATGACAATCCTCAGTATGATAATTTAATAAGAAAAAGAGTATATAGTGGAAACTATGGTTATAACCCTGCAACAGGAGCTGTAGTTCCTTTGAAAAAAGAAGATCAAGTTGAAATATCTGATGAAATAAAAAATATTTTAGATCTACAACAAGAAAAGATAGATGAAAGAGATCGTGTTAGAGCCATGTCTCCTGAAGATCGGGAAGCATATAGACGAAAAAAATTTGCAGCTTCTTTAAGAGCTGAAGGTAGACGACCTATAACAATTGATGAAATAGGTGGAGGATCTAATCCACTACTTAGAGAAGAAGATAAAACTGGTAGAAGACCTTGGGAAGGTAAAGCTGGGCAAACACTATTTCTTACACCAGAGGAGATAGAAGCCTATAATAAAGATTGGGTAGCAAAGAGTATGGTGGCAGTGGGAGAAAACCCTCTATTCTATGCGCCTGGAATAATAGCAGGAGGAGCAGCTCTTCCAGCTTTAGGTGAAGTAGCTTTTGCTGGTGCAGCACCTTATTTTTCTGCTCCTATAACAGTAGCTGGAACAACTATTCCTGGAGCAACAGCGGGTAATTTAATTAATGCAGGGTTTGCTGGACACGGTTTGTATAATGTTGGTCCAGATGCTATTGACTTTGCAACAAACCCATCATGGGAAGGAGCAGGTAATCTAGCAATGGATGCTTTAGAAATAGCACCAATTGCTGGATCTGCAGTTAGAGGTACCGTAGAAGGATACAACGCAGCAAAACAAGTGGCAAATAAATTAGGTAATAAATATTTACCCAATGCTTATAAACATAATCCTTGGGCATTTAAAACTAATCCTGAAGCTTATTATAGACAAGTTTCTAAGGAAGCTATAGATGATGCTTTTATTAATAAATTAATCAGAGAAAAAGGAGAAGAAGTTACACCTGAAAATTATAAAAAATTTCAATCTCAATTAAAAGATTTAGCAGGAACAAACGAATATAAAAATTATGAAGAAAAGTATAGGGCTATGGCTGTTGCAAATAGTCATGGTCCAATGCCATATTTTCAAAGAGGGGAATTATTTTATGGAAATAGACCTACTTTAAAGGTAAGAAAAAAAGAAATTCCGTTAAAAGAAAGAAAAGTAGTTAATTTAGATTATTTAATTGAGTCTAATTATAAACCTGAAGCTTTCCAAAATTCTTATGGATATAAAATGAATTTAGGTAATCCTGAAGAAATAGGTTCTGTAGGAGTATTAAAACCTGACCCAAATTTAAGAAGTTTAGAAAACTTCAATATATATAAAAGAGATTGGTGGAAAGGGTATAAACCAATAGATACACCTAAACAATTACCAGGTTCACCTAATGCTCCAACTAGTTGGTTTAATGGTAAACGTCAAAATGCTTTATTAGTAGAACAAGCCAGAAGATCAGGAGAAGCACCTTTACCTGATTATATGACTCCATATATCTCTAGAAGGTATACACCAGCAACAAAACAACAAGAAATTTTTGAATCTTTTTTATTACCTGAAACACAAGAAAAATTAAGAGAATTAAGAACTCAAAGATTTACTCGAGAAGGACCAGCTTCTAATGAATATCAACAAGGAGGTGAAATTATTCCGGAAGATGTAAAAAATATGAAAGCAGCTTTAGACAAAGAACTAAAAGCGGTGAAAAATTATAATCTTACTCCTGAAAAGAAAAACAAACTAATACAAGAATTATACACCACATATAATGAGAGTGTTCCACCTAAATTTCAATTGGGTGGTCCTGTATTATCAGCAGAATTACAGATGTATAAAGATTATATTACAGGTAAAGATGAAAGTCCAGAAGCTGTAAAAAACTATGATAAATTAAATAGAATTCATTATAAAAAAGCTAAAGCAAATAACATGTCTCCAGCTAACTATATAATGACAGAGTTAATATCTTAAACTTTAAATTAGCAAATGACGCTAATAATTTGTATATTATAATTGTAAATAATAATTTAAAAAATGCGCTACAAAGATTTAAATAATAAAGGTTTATATAGCATGAGAATGAATGACTTCATGCAAATGGGAGGCCAACCTATGGTTCAAGAAAATACAAACATGATGGAACAAATCGTTCCAGCTATACAATCTGCTTTAGATCAAGGTACGCCACTTGTACAAATAATTATTGCTTTAGCACAAAATCAAGTTCCTATTGAAGCAATACAACAGAGTTTGATGAGTGTTGGTGTAAGCCAAGAAGAATTCATGACCGCAGTTCAAGAATTACAACAAGCTCAGGCTCAAGCTCAAGATCAGACAGAAACTATTGAAAGTCCTATTGAAGCAGGACCACCTCAAGAAATGGAAGGATCAATGCCAGAAGGAATGCCTATGGCTCAAACGGGTGGTACAACAACTATAGGTATAGAGGATCATGATATCAATGGTGAAAGTCAAATGATACCAAAAAAGTTTAAAGATAAATATCATCATTATCGACCAACAACAATGTTGAATGAAGAAGATCAATATTATAAAACTTTTGGTGATGTGGTTAATAATATTTTCAAAGCAAGTCCTAAAAATAACCCTTATAAACAAACTATTGTATTTCAGGATGGCGGTTCAACTCCTTCATTAGATGATGCCAAGTATATGGAAATGTTAAATTCTTATGGTGTCACAATAGATTATGATCCTACAGGTGAAATATACAATCTTAAAAGTTATAATGATCCTGAAAATATAATAATGCAGCTTCCTTCATTACCAGATGTAAATAAAATGGAAGAGTATAGAATGCTGGATCTTTTACCTAGTGATATGGATGTATATAACATGCAATCTGAATATATGAAGGGTGGAGAAAAATATTCAAATATTTTAAATAAAGCTCAATATGGTTTAGGGATGGCAAATCCAGCATCTTTATCACAATATTATAGAATGCTTGAAGATCCAAGTTATAGACCTAACATAAAAAGTGCTTACTTACCAATGAACCTTAAATCAAAAGGAAATGTTTATGGTGCGTTATCTACATTAGGTGAAGCATCTGGAAGATTATTTGGTACAGCTGAAAATAGTGAAGGTTTAGCTGTAGGAGCATTTAAAGATCTTAAAGCAAAGAAAGCTGCTCATGAAGAAAATAAAGCAAAAAAATATAACTATGATATAAATATTGATCCAAATGATCCCAATGTATATTCAGGATCTGCTGTAGATTTATATAGAGCCAGTTCAAAAAATCCTTTTAGACAAGCTCCGTTAAGAACAATGGATGAATATATGCGTGAAGGAAACATTAGATATAATCCAGAAACAATGGATTATAGTTTTATGTCTGGTCCACAATCTAAATATATTGATAAAGGTTTTGAATCATTTGGTGCTTTTCAAGATAGAATGCAATCTTTACCAGAAGAAACAAAAACACAATTAAAAACTCTTGCTAGAGATATAGATGAATTTAAAAACGCTCAGCAAAATGAAGATCTTCCGGAAGGTACTCAATTCGGGGTAAATGAATTTGGAGAATCTGTCTACTATGCTCCAGGAACTGATATATCAGATAGTCAAA
>Ga0233412_10001242_pt1 | contig 13619 bp, 11 predicted proteins | sample Na_anoxic_4_MG_FD_180667 | JGI IMG/M metagenome (GOLD analysis project Ga0233412, IMG submission 180667) | Seawater microbial communities from Saanich Inlet, British Columbia, Canada - Na_anoxic_4_MG | ecosystem: Environmental > Aquatic > Marine > Inlet | place: Canada: British Columbia... | reverse complement strand
GAAGTATCTGATTCTATTCCAAAAAGTTTAGATACTCCTATCCCAAAAAGTTTAGATACCCTTGATGTAACAGTAGTATCTGATTCTATTCCAAAAAGTTTAGATACCTCTATGGATAATCCATCCGAGAATATAGAGGGCTTAGTTACAGCGATAGTTAAAAAAATGAATAGGGAAGAGAAAACGTTACTCTCTAAAGGATCTGTAGCGGTTCCGCTATCTAAAAAAGAAAGGACTGACGCTAGTCTAGAAGCAAAACTCCTTGAAAATGTGGGATCAATGGGCTTAGAGGGTGCTGGTCCTAAAAAATCTTTGGATCAATTTATTGAGAGTGTCGATGAAGGAGCTTCTTATACGGAGTCTCTTTTCGGTAGTAAGTCTTTAAAGAAAGCACAAAAAACCTCGCGTGTACAGGTTGCTTCGGGAAGTAAATTTTCAAAGGCTCTTGGTAGTATTACAAAAGGACTTGGCAAACTTATTCCTTTCTTTAGCGTTCTTGTACCTTTGTTTGGTGGCTTTTTACTTCTATTTGCAAAATTAGAAGGCATTGTAAGTGACGTAAGTGATGCTCTAAAAGAAGTAGGTATAGTAAACTTCGAAGATTTTAATAAAGGAATTGATTTTGTTACTAAATCTATGAAGCAGGGTCTTGGTAAAGAAGCTATCAAAGTTTATAAAGCAACTATAGGTTCCTTTGAGAGAACTATGAATTCTCTAGGAGTGGACATTGATAAAGTTCGTGCGGATGCGCTTGAGTTTTCTCAGATTCTTGGTGTTGATCAAGGATCTATCAGGGCTTTCTATACTAATATAGCATACCTAACTGAAGATGCTGATAAAATTCAAGGTCTCTCAAATAAGTGGATGAACATTCTACACTCAGCAAAGGCTCCCGTTCAAGAGACAACTGATTTATTTAATAGATTTTTGGCTGAAGATTTGGTTAGTGACGAAGATATAGATCCCTTTATGAAAAGGATTGCCGCATTTACAGGCGCATTAGATCCTGCGGCGGCAGAATCAATTCTGGGAGTTTTAATTGAGGGACAAACCGAATGGCAAAAATATGTTCCCGATAGAGTTTTATCAATTATCGAAGAAAGTTATGGAGGCATTGATTGGGAGACTATGACCGCTGGTGGTGCTAAGTCTATTGATCTTTTAGTTGAAGCTATTACAAAAATGAACCCTGATGAAGTTACAGCTTCAGTACGCGGCCTTGCGGATGCGTTTAGGGTAACGCCCCAAGTATTCAAGGATTTAATTAAAAATTTCGCTCCTACTTTGAGTGACATTACTGACACTTCGGATTTAGCTACGGAAGCATTAATGCGCCAGTCAACTGCTAAACTGGGTTTCTTAAGTCAAATAGAAAGAGCTATTCAACCTTTGATTGCTCCTTTTCTAGAAGCGATGATTCCCTTAAAAGGAGCATTAACAGACTTAATAAATTGGGTTATCATGCTCTCCCGCACGATAGGGTTAGCGACTACTCAAATTTTTAAATGGATTGCTCCTAGAGCAATTAAAAAAGATATTCAGGAGATGCCAGGACCATTAAAGATGGATCTTATTGATCAAGCTAACCTAAAATTAGATCGTTGGGAAGAAAGGTTACTTAAAACAAAAGAACAAAAGGATAAAGAAAAAAAAGTTTTAAGGGAGCAACCTTATATTATAAAAGATTCGGCAGGTATTGATCAGTGGAATTACTCTAAACTTGGTATGGAACTAGGACAAACGGTAGGGTTAGCTGTAGAACTTGGCCGAGCTTCCTATAGAGCATTTAATACAATGGAGGATCTGGGCTTTGATGAAGAGGGTAATAGAGTATCTCAATATCCTAGAGAAGAGTTTCCTTTGTGGCACCAACTAGGTGATGAATTTCGTGATGAATTTCATGAGATGTTTATGGCTAAACCCCTTGATTATTTTCAGAGTATACCAAATATTCAGGTACAAACTAATTTAGCATCTGGGAAAATCTTAGAAGCTCTTATACTGGAACAGCTTATTAGATTAACTGACACTGTAAAAGGGCAAGGGAAAGCTAAGAAAGAAAAGCCAATTGAAATTCAAAATAAGACTACCGTAGAAATGGGTAGAAAACCAGTAGGATCTTCCCTTGAGAAAGCAGCATCGGTGTACTAATGGGCTACTATGCGGATAAAGCACAAAAAGAATTTGATAAGGAATATAAAGCACGTAAGGCACAAGCAAAGGCATTGGCCGCGACAAGACCTTGGAAAAATAGAGATTTAAAAACAGATATAGAACTTCGTAGGTTTTATATTAAAAAGCTAAATGAGGTTCCTGATATTGTTTCTGGAGAGTTTGAAACTGTATTTCCTTTGTTTTTAAAAGACGATATAACAGAAAATTTTTCACCCGCATGGGATGAAGATACTATGTTTGGTCGGGTAGATTCAATAGCTAGGTATTCAAATACTAAAAGAACTATCACCTTTTCTTTTTATGTACTGGCTTTAAAGGGAAATCTTTTGGGACCAGTAAAAAAGAAATTTGGGCTTGCGAGTGTTGCATCAGGCGCATTTGATCAACTTGGGGGACTTTCTGCTGTAGCAAGCACCATAAAATCTGGAGAACTTCCCGATACGGACTATTTAAAAAGTAAAGGCGTAGATTATCTTCAGGGACTAAAGAGTAATCTTATGTACAAAAGTTTTACCGATTATCATTTGTTTGATAATGAGGATACTTGCTTACATAAAATTGAATTCTTACGCTCTTTGACCTATCCAAAATATGATAACGGAGTCTATACACAACCTCCGATGATTCAAATATCTTTAACAAATCAATTCTATGCCGTTCAAGGCTATATTACAGATCTTTCTATTACGCATCAAGTTGTTTCTGGAATAGGAGTTGATTTACAATGGGATATCTTAGTTCCTCATGCGTGGGAGATATCAATTAGCTTAACTATTCTTCATAGTGAGCCTCCAACTACAGAAGGACCAGTATTCTAATGAAAAGATATTTTCAAGATAAGCCTTATGGAAAAATAACTTGGAAAACGAGTAGTGAAAAAGTTACTCGTAATTTTCCTTTTCATCTTGATATACCTTTAGATGAACGTGATAGATATGTAACCCTTAAAGATCACGAATCTTTATTTTCTTTAGCCCATACTTATCTAGGGGATGAGCATCTTTGGTGGATTTTTATAGTAGCAAATAAGAAAAAGAATTGGCGTTTACCTTGGGACGCGCAAACAAACGACACTATAAGAATTCCTGCTTTAGCTAGAGACTACGTAGAAGAATTAAGAGGTTGGTACATAAATGAAATGCGAAGAAAGTAATGCCTGTCTATAGAAAAGGGCAAAGTCCTGTTAATAAAATGGATAGGCTTCCTATGTTGGGTATCAAGGAAGTAGTAAAAGAAATAGGTGGTTCTAGAAATTATGATTCCTACAGGGTTGCGTTAGAGCCGCAAACACAGAGTACCGATTTTCGTGGGGAGATATATTTAAAGTCCCTGACCGTTACTTCTCGGAGGGATTCTACAATAGTTTTTACTGCTGTGTGGAGGTCAGAAACTTTAAGATGGCTTCAGTCTGCTTTCTTAAAGAGAGATAAAAAATGGGATATTACTTTTGGTTGGACGGATAAACCCGAAACCATAAGAGCCTTTACAGGAAGTATTGACGTTAAATTAGATTCTAGCTTCGGAGGCTTTGATCTAACTTTGGTTCTCTATGAGAATGGCCTTTATAAAGCGCATAGTATTGGCCCCACGGAAAAGACTATTCAAGAAGTGCTACAGGATAACAGAAAAACTTTAACTTATAGAAAAATACTAACTGCCTTTACAGGAGTATTAAAGAAAGTACATGGGGTTCAAGGTACTGAAGGGGAGCAATACACTTACTTTCCGATAGCTGGGGATGACTATGTACTTAACGAAAGTGAAATAAAATACTTAGAGAGAGATACGAATAAGAATTTTCTAAAATCCTTTCAGGATATAGTTAATAGGCGTGGTGAGAGAGTCTACTTCAATTCTATAAAGAAAGAAGTATCCATAATAAATAATGACTACGATGATCCCGAAGGAGATTCTAAGTGGGTCTTTGAATATAAAACTTACGATACCGAGATATACGAAATTGATTTTAATCTATTTGCTGATGGAACCTCAGTTAATGAGATAATAGAAACGGATCATTTACTCCAAGAAAAAGGAGCGATAGAAAAGAAGGATCAGATAATTAAAGGAAAATCTTTTTATGAGACTCCTACTTTATCAGAACAAGAGGTATACTCAGCAGGGTCAAATTACAAAGCCTACCAGACTACAAAAAAAGAAATCTATTTGGTTCCTATCAGAACTGGAAGTATCGTTGTCATTGGTAATACGGGCATCTCTTTGGGGGATAAAATAGAACTCAGAGGTATAGATCCTTTAAGTGGATTCTATAAGGTTCTAGATGCCGAACATGAAATTGTTCCTGGGAATTTTAAAACGACTTTAAAACTTGTTGGTCCTACTGAAGTACCTGACGAACCCGAAGAGGAATCCTAATGGTATGCTCTCTTTGTGGTGAGATAATAGAAAAAGGCAAGCCCTCGAAAGAGCTTGCCATAAGTATTAATAATATTCTGTTTCTACATGGGAATTGCTACGAGGAGATAAATAAAATCATAGAGGACTTAAAAGAGTTGTCTAATCTAGAACCCCCAGACTTGCTTCCAGATACCAACTCGTAAATCTTCTGCGGATTGCTCATAGAGTAGGGAATATCCAGCTATACTAATACCAAGTCCAGCGTAAGCTCTGTCCCCAAAAGAATATCCCGCTCCTGTTAATATACTAAATGTTTTAGTCTCTGTCAAGTCTACTTTGTAAGTATGTATAACAGAATCATAGGTAACTGCTACAGGGTGTGGTTGCCAAAGTAAATTAAACCAATTGAATCGCGGCGAATAGGCTACGTTAAGATGCCCCTCATTGAGAAGAGTGTCTAAGGTAGCCATTTCTGTATATACCATTACTGTGTCGGTTTCAAATATAGTGTTAGTTCTAATTATAGGAACTAAAATAGTATCTGTAACCGCTGGTAACTGTGTATATTGAATATCCAAGAGTTCAATCGTATCGGTAACTGCTACGATTACTGTGTCAGCACCACCTTCGATAGAGTTTTTACCTCCCTGAAATGCGGCAAACATTCCTGCGAAGATAAACAAAAACGTAAGTATCTTCACACCTCCTTGGACTTTTTTAAGCTTATCTAGGAACTTCATTTTTTATTCCAATCTGCTTGCGCTGGAATGGGTAAGCGATCCATGACTCCTGATTTAAATCTTTTTGCAACTTCGATTCCATCTGGAGTATTATGTCCATCAATTAAAGAGGTGTTATTTTTCATAGGAAAGAGAGTATCTTTGTCGTAAACTCTAAAGTTATGACACTGAACGTCACTATGAAAATAGCTATGAAAGTTTGTGTTATCTCCTTTGATTCCCGCATAATCAGAGAGTTCCCAATGTGGAGTAAACTCAGGTAGAATTGCTATTTTAAATTTATCGTGTTGATGCTTAAGAAGTTTCTCCGAGAAGTAGCCATCTTCCCAGTACCTAGCAGGAAGTTCTTTATCAAGCTCAGACTTAAACCAAGGTTTTCGGATTTCATCAAAGACTCTTCGTTTAATCAATGCAACTGCAAGACTAATAAAAGTGATGTCTCCCGTGTCAAAGTCTTTTCTAATGTTATCGGGGGGAAACCAAAAGATAGTTTTTTCGCGGTTCTTGGGAGTCATGTTAGGAGCAAGATTCTTGGGAGATCTATTAACCGCATGTGTTGCTACAAAATCCGCGTCAGCTTCAAACATTCGAGTTAAGACTCCTGGGAGTAAAACCTGATCATCGTCAATCCAAAAAGAGTAAGTAGCCCATTTTCTTTTCATGGCTTCTTCTGCTAGCCATTGCCTAGCCTTGTCAACAGTCATTCCATCCGAAAAGATGAACTCATATTTCTTGACATACTTACAGTCCTGCAATTCCTTAAGAGCAGCTTGAACCATCTGCGTAATTAACAATCCTCTAGATGGTACTAGGACAACAACTCCATGTTTATTTTTTGGTGATGACATATACACTCCTATGTAACTATTTTACTTGTTTGACCTTGTTTTTCAATTCTAATTTCATTGTCAACGATATCACGCAGTTGCGTTACATGTGAAATGATCATAATATTTGAGAACATAGTCTTGAGTTTATGAAAAAGGTGTCTCATGGATTGAAGGTTATCCTTGTCCAGAGAACCGAACCCCTCATCGATAATCCATATCGAAGGTTTAGGGAGTTTGCTAATCTTAATTAGTGCAGCACGAAGCGCAAGTGATGAAAGCATACGTTCCATACCAGAAGCAACGTCAAGTTGACGCTCTTCGCCATCTTTGTATGAAATGTAAATCTGCAATGCCTTGCGATCCGTTTGGTCTGGTACTATATAAATAGTGAAGTCCACGATTCCTGACAAGACATTGTTAACTTCGAAGTTAATTACTGGTAAGTAGTTTAGGATTACCTGATAGGGGATACCATCACGATGCGTAGCCTTGAGGTATACGTTTACTACTTTGAGTTGATCTTCCAAGGTTTTCAAGTTTCCAAAGGACTCGTTGTAGGTATCTATATCGTGCTGTAAGTGTGAGATTCTTACTTTAAGTTCAGTGAACCGTTCACGACAACCAGTAGCCATGAGCCAGAGGTTTCCACCTTTTCCTTCCTTCTCTTTAACTTCAATATCAATCTGTGCATTGTGTTTGATAATATCGGCATTTTGTTCGTGAAGGTCGAGTAAATTTTCGAGGCGAGTGACTTCAGTTTCGATACCTTCTAGTTTACGCTTTGCAGGTTCTATTTCGAGTCTCGCCTTGTCTCTTTTAGCTTCTTTCTCAATTCTTTCCCCAAGATTTTCGTCAGAGATTTCTTGAATGGACTCAAGTTTTTTCTTTTGCTTTGCTTTTTGTTTATCAATCGTTTCCTTTAGGGTTTCAATTTGCCGTTCAGCTTCATGTACAGCTTTCATTAATGGACAAGTATGACATTGAACAACAATAGTATCAGGTTTCTGCTGTTGCTTTTCTAAGATGTCGATTGTTTTAAGGTGCTGCTTAATGGTTCTTTTAGAACCTTCATAGTTCTGCACAACTGCGATTAAGGTATTGAAATCAAAAGTCTCATCACCAAGATCTTTCAGTTTCTTTTGCGCGTTAATAAGTATCTGTGTTTGACTACTTTGGTCGGTTAAAAGTGCGCTCAATTCCAACTTAATATCTTCAAGAGGAATGATTTCTCCTTCGATATTCAATGACTTTCTCCCTGAAAGAAGTGTCTTGATTTCGGAATTGAGCGCATTAACCTGATCAGTCAATTGCGTTTCATTAACAGTAACAGTTTCCTTTTCTTTAAGAGCAGCAGCATAACTTTCTTTGAGGGCTGCCAGATCAAGTCCTTTGATGTGTCTCTTCTCAGTTTTGATATCACTTTCGATATCCTTGATTTGATCCTTAACAGCCTTATGCTTTTCCTCTAGGAAATCAAGGCCTAAAAATCGAATGAGGGTATCCTTACGAGCAGGGGCATCTGTTTCGATGAATGCGGTAATGTCATTCTGTGCTGAGAAAGAAGTAAGTAAGAAGTCCTCTACACTACCGACATACTTTTCAATGATCCTATCAGTTGATTTTTTATCAAGATCATTAAGGCTAACCCATTTTCCATCTTCCAGCATTTCAAAGCTAGCTGTAGAAGTGGCGCGAGTGACAAAAGGACCAGACTTGATTTTTAAGCGTGTCTTGATTAACTTGGTGTTACGCACAATGCGGTACAGCTTACCGTCAATTTCCATATGGATTTCAGACTTACTAGACTTCGTGCCTTTTTTGATAGCTTCACGTAGGTTATGGGTCTGCGGAATTCTGCCAAAGATAGAATACACGAATGCATTCACTAGGGCAGTTTTTCCTGTCGCGTTAGGGGCAAAGATACCCGTAATACCACGACCATCCAATTTGAGGGAAGTGTTTTTTCCATAAGAGAACAGGTTAGAGAACTTAAGTTCTGTAGGATTCCAGACCAAATGTGATCGGTCTGTGAATAATCCCTTATCGCTTAGTTCCTTATCCATTTCTATAAGATCAGACATTTGTTCGTCATCAAGTTTTGCTTCATTACCAAATTCAATTAAGGAATCGACAACGTACTTGTTAAGATCTTGAATTTTATTATCAACATGTCTACTATCATCTCCTGATTCGGGAGGGATGGATATGACAGTTAGTTCCTCTGGAGAATACTTCGCTTTAAGTTTTTCGTTAAACTCAATGAAGGAAGAATCCTTGGGATCTTTTGTAGGCATCTGCCATAGAACTCGAAGGTGAAGATGCTTTGCGGATACATTAATATCGGGAAGATCGAGACCCTTGACCTCAAGCGTATAGTAAAGATGCTCATTAGGAACATGGATGAACTTCGAAGTTTTGGTTTTAGTATCCCACATGAGATAACCTTTTTCCAAACTCTCTCCGAAATTCTGCTGGATGAGACTGCCTGAGTAAGCAATATGTGGTGATCCTAATTCTTGCATTCTGTGAATGTCACCAAGCATAGTAATATCGAAACCAGCAAAGTCATCAAGGTCATATTCACCATCGGGGAATGTGTAACCGTTTTCAGAGACAGAACCTTTTACCATGCCATGAGCAACAGCGATATTTACTTTACCCTCAATTGGTGTTAAGCTCTTTTCTGGATAAAGTATCGAAAAGAAATGAAGTGCAACGGTATCTCCAACAGGAATTGACTCTGCATCTGTAACAAGAGTTACGTTCTTGAAATCCTTTCGGATTTTGAAAACTGGGGAAAGTGCGTCAATCTTATTTGGGTTCTTTACATTGCAATCGTGATTACCTAGCATAACATATGTAGGAGCAATCTTCCCGCAGCTTTCTAGGAAGTTGAATAATAGGATCATCATTTCTGGAGTAAGTTCAGTTTTGGAGTGTACGATATCACCAGCAAGAACAATAGCATCTGGTTGCTCTTTTCGCAGTGAAGCAAAAAGGCGAACGAACACCTTTTTATACTCAAGGTGTCGAGTAAGTAATCTGATATGTACATCTGAGATATGAGCGATTCGCATAGGAACTCCTTTCAGGGAGCCTATATATTAACATAAATAGGAAATCTGGTAAACTATGAAATTATTTTTATAATCGTAGTTTACTACCGTTTACATTTGTGTTTATACTAAGAACAGAGAGAATAAAGAAAGTGTAATATATGTCTAAGAAAAAAAATATTTATTTCCCTAAAGAAACTGAAGAAACTATTATTGCTTATGTATCTTTACAAGATAAACAACTAAGAGATAGATTCTATGTTACATGTATTAGAGTTCCTATAAGACTATTAATAGAAGCAGTAATACATAGATATAAGTTTCATAATACAGGATTAGATCATATAGATTTAATTGATGACTGTGAAGGTTTCTTATTAACGCACTATCCGAAGTATAATCCTTCGAAGGGTAGGGCGTTTTCTTATTTTACAGTGATTCTCAGGAATTATCTTCAGCATCTTACTAAAAAATATAACGGAAAAACATCATCAAATTATGAATTAGACGATGACTGGTTCATTCATGAGAATTTAGATCCCAATTTCAAATTAATTTTTCAAAACAATAATAAAGTGGGAGAATCTGTCGAGATTCAGGATACTAATCTATTTATTAATAAGCTTATAGAAGTAGTAAAAGAGCGTTGTAATGATGGTTATCCTACATGTACGAATAAAGATCAGATAGTTTATGAAGCTCTTCTTTTAATTTTGGAATACTATCCAGTATTAGAGATATTTAACAAAAAATATTTACTATTTCTGATTAGAGAAATTACAAATCTAAAAACAAAAGCTATTAGTATCTCGCTTAAAAAACTTGGGAGTCTATATGACGCTACTAAAAAAGAATACTTCTAAATTAGATTTGGGAGAACTACTGCATTACCTAAATGAACTTCATGAGTTAATTATGGAAGAGCGTACAATGGCTTTATCAGCATATGAAGAAGTTCGAGCATCCGTGGCCCAAATGGTTGCGGAAAGTGGTGGAGATGTAGATACCATTATTCATTTGTTAGGAAATTCCCCTGCAATGGCTTCACAGTCTAAGTTAGCTGGGGAAGCTTCGGCACGACTAGTTAAGCTTGCTGAAATTAAATCAAAAGTCCTTATATCTATACTGAAAAATGATGCTGAAAACAGTTCTGAAGTTTTAACCGAAGAAGCTAAAAATGAACTCCTAAAAGAAGCGGAGGAGCTTGATGGAAAAACGGGAAGGGCAGCATCATAAGATTAACCCCGAAGAACTTTTATATGATCTCCTTAATGATTATAGGACAGACCAGTTAGATTTTCTAAAACCTCAGATAGTATTTTATAAGGGGGAAGTTGTCGATAATGTTGATCCTCTAAAGAAGGGTCGCTTAAAATTAAAGATCTTTTTCTTTGACAGATATGTTACTAACGAAGAAGATTTGGATTGGTACAATCCCTCTATCATGGGAAGCATGTTTTATCTTCCACGACAGGGGGATATTGTGTATGTAACCTATGAGGACATTAAAAATCGTATCGGGGGGATGTGGTGGAGTTACTTTATACGTCAGGATCAATGGGATTGGCGGGTAGACGAAAATCTGTTATTACTTAAAGTTAAGGGTATGGGTGCTGACTATGTTATGGATACTAGCAACACTACTACTGACTTTGATAGAGAATTACTACTGATTAATGCTGCTGACCATATGGTTAAAGTACATTCGGACTATATTTTGTTTAGCAAAAAAGGATGGGACTCATCCAATGCTATCCCAGAAGCAGATTTCCTTTCGTTTGATGGGACTAAAAGTAAAGTAACAATTAATGTAAATCAAACGTTCATGGGTAACATTGAAATGGATCTTCGAACTTATTTTGATGGGCATACTGAAAAACTAGACAAAGTTTTAAATCAGATTAAGAAAGATTTCAATAAGCATAGTCATACATATACTCATGTTAATCCCACACCAACTTCAAAACCCCCTTCTGATATGTTTAATCCAATAACTATGGATGAAGATGCGTTGAGCGACGATCTTAAAGAATACTCAGAAGATAGCGTAGAAAAATTCCTAACCGATAATCCAGAAGGTAGAGAGTAATGGGAAAGAAAGTATTTACTGGGAGTAGCTATGGTAAAAATATTCGTATCGATGCTACTAACTCAAATAATCCTACATTAATTCATCGTGCAGTTACGGGAGTAACAGACTATGATGAATTGTGGTTATACGCTATTAATAACTCAGCAAGTGACGTAGTGCTAACACTCCTATGGGGTGGCACAGAAGATAGAGATAAAATACAAGAAACTATAGACCCTTCTTCAGGGTTATTCATGGTTGTTCCAGGATTTTTAATTCATAATAATTTGGAAGTTGTCGCATATGCTGATACAACAGCAGTTTTAAATGTAAGTGGCTACGTGAATAGGCTAGAAAACTAATGCAATATCCAGCATTTAATGGCGCACAGTATATAGATATTAAGAAGATGATTAAGAGTCTTTCCTCTACGGGAAATATTTCTCATGGTGACTTGATGAATTTGCTTGTGGACGATCACACTCAATATTGGATTGGTGATGGATCACGCGCAAGTGACTACCTACAGTTCAATACTTCTTTGACTCCTACTACTTCTGTAGAAGGTAGAGTTCATTGGGACGATGATTCTGGAACTATGGAAGTTGACTTGCCAGGAGGCAACGTAAAACTTCAGGTAGGACAAGAAGGCTTAGTTAGAGTTCGAAATGAAAGTGGCTCTGATATCAGCAACGGATTGATGGTTTATACCACAGGTTCGTCAGGTAACAAGCCTACGGTTGCTCATGCAGACAATACGGATGCTGATAAGATACACTTACTTGGTATGGCTACCGAAGATATTGTTCACAACGCCAATGGCTATGTAGCCCTATGGGGAAACGTTAGTGGAGATATGACACAACCAATAAACACCCTAGCGTATGCCGAAGGAACAAAACTATACCTAGATACTTCAGGAACGTGGACAGACACACACCCACCATTGCCTTCAAATGCAGTAGTAATCATTGGTGAAGTCACGAGGCAACACGCTTCTGAGGGTAAGATAATGCTTCTCCCACGTTACTTTACCCTGGGAAATAACTACAACGGTACATTGCGTCAAAGTATAATTAACAAGAGTACAGGTAACGCAGCGGGAGCTAGCTTCACAGTAGTAAATGACCAAGGGTACAGAGCCTCTTTAAGCATCTTTGGTAATAGTCATGCAGCACTTTCTAATGTTGCGGGACTATACAATTCAGGGTATGGGGATACTGCCTATGTAACCGATGGAAACAAAGACCATGTTTGGTACACAGATCCCTCAGACTTACACAACTTCAATTCTCTAAATTTTGAGAGAATGAGACTAGAAGCTGATGGTACTCTCACTGTAGGTACACCAAACTATGAGGATCTAGTTACGGCTGACAATGATATACCCAATAAGAAGTTTGCTGATGAAAACTATGTAGGCAGGGATCTTGTTAATGGAACTTTCCAAGAGTCTTTCAACTGTCTCGCAGAAGGTTTTGGAACGTCTAGACTCATTGCCTATCTTGAAAAATCAGGTGGCGGCGATCTTACGATGCAATTTTCAGATGGAAATTTCCCGTTAGACTGTACACCTTCAAACTCAGTAGTTTTGACTTCAGGAACACCAACAGTTCCACAAACAAACTATGTGTATGTTCTTCAGTCCACAAAAGCATTAACGGTTTCTACTTCCGATTGGCCTGCAACTGAACATATCAAAGTCTCTTTCTTCCTTGTACTAGATCCCGCTTATGCCGATGGAGCATTGATCAACCAGAACTGGAATGATCACTTAATGGGAACAGACAATATGGGCCACTTAGCTCATATGGCAGAACGTTCTAGAAGATTGGGTGCTATCTGGCATAGCGGAGTTACGGGTGCTGGTGGTGATGACTATACTACAAGTGCAGCGGGAACAGTTTACTATAAGAGTAATTCAGGCGTACTTTATCAAATGCACAAGCACAACTATGGTGCGAAAGATACAGATCCAGCGGGAGCAAATGACAATCTTCATATTGTGAATCACGATACAACTCCCTATTACGAAGTTCACAATCTTTATGACGCGACTAATGATGCAGCGGGGGGAACCCTAACTAACAAGTATTTTAACGTTGTCTTTTGGGGGGTAGCGAATAAGGGAGGACAGTATTCTCCTATCATGATGAACCTTCCTACAGGATCATACAACAATATTGATGATGCTGAAGGTGATGTTGATGGGTACGATGTCTATACTATTCCTCATTCATTTGCACAGGATAGTTCTACTGGATTTTTGATTGCAAGACACACTTTCAGAAAGACGGGTGGAACTTGGGCATATCAATCGGGAGTTGACCTGAGAGGAACAACACCCTCAACGGTAACGGGCGGTGCTTCGGGCGCAACTCAAACGGAG